>Ga0307507_10003372_pt1 | contig 31194 bp, 14 predicted proteins | sample 7_EM_MG_FD_207223 | JGI IMG/M metagenome (GOLD analysis project Ga0307507, IMG submission 207223) | Populus trichocarpa ectomycorrhiza microbial communities from riparian zone in the Pacific Northwest, United States - 7_EM | ecosystem: Host-associated > Plants > Roots > Unclassified | place... | reverse complement strand
TTTTTACCCCCCCCCCCCCCCCCCAATAGTAGATATTACGGTAATTAGTATTATAGGTTTCTGTCGGAATAAGGGAATCATGTATTTACTACCTATGGTCGCGCTGCCAAATTCTGCCATATTCTGCCAACCCTGAATTTAACCAATTAGGATTTTCCATCCCCGGGATGGAAAATCGCCATTGGCTTGCTTACCACTAGCGCCTTGGCGACCCTCGCGACATGTCTACTTGCTACCCCTAACGATAGATAGAGGATATATAGAACAATACAACACAACAACTTTCCCCTAATACCTAGGTGTACACCCCTGTAATACCTATACTAATTAGTAGTTGACCTCACAATCATAGAATAGCAAGGTTTCTTCAGAAGAGATAAATATGTAAAGATAAAGGCGCTCTTGTTTCCTCACCCGAATTAGAACGCGTACGAACTCTAGCCTAACACGTGTTGAGTCTTGTACTTGCTTTACAGCTTTATACTAAAGAATATTAAAGGCTTCTTCCTTCCTAACCCGAAAAGAGAAGAATTTTAAGGATATTTAAAAGATTAAGTTCTAACCCGTCTTTGATCTACGTCCATTACGTGTATTGTCTATTGATTAGTCCTTCCTTTTTAACCCGAAAAGAGAAGAGACCAGGCGATACCCTATACTATTAATACCTCTAATTACTGTATAACTCCGAACCCCATTCGTACAAATATATAAGCGGAATATTATAATAAGAAAACATGTACGGAAACAACTACAACCATGGATATCCTATAAAACCTTAGATATAAGGTAGACAAGGCATACTAGGGCAAATTATTTAATCTTGATAACGAGGAACACCACATAGAAGGAATCGTTAACGGCTATATTACTTATATGTTAATATGTTACCGTACAATTTACAAAAACTGTAAGAGTAAAGACTTATGGTAATTATTCCACGAAGACTTTGAAGGCTTTATATTTAATATCTTTAAGCTTGGCCACTGCGTTGCTGTTAGAGAACTCCGAGAGCAACTTATTATGTGGGGAGTATGGGTTAAAGGACTAAGAGGCTCTATTTCTTATACAAGAACTCTTTAAGATTGTCTTAAGGAAGATACTCTAGCTAAATAGACTGAGGAGGCAATTAAGGAAAAACGCAAGCTTATTTAAGTAGTAATTACTATCTTAACTATATAAATCCCTTAGCAATAAACATAAGTAATTACGTAATTACCTTAATTAAGCTACTACTTGAACCATTAGACACTATAAACTTAATCTTAATAGCCGCCAGGTTTTCCCTCTGCGTAATAGCCACTTAGTTAAACCCACTAGCTATACGCACAATTTCTAATACCTAAGCGAGGAGACAGCAGAAGCACCTAAGCTAAGCTACTAATGGACCTAATGAAGATTTATAATAACAACAACAGGAAGTACGGTGGAGAAGAGTATAATATTCTAGATGTTAAGCTATAAGTATTCTACAACTGCTGCTCTAAGATTGGACTACTAGACACTTAATACTATAGTGCGTTTTTAATTATGCTAAGAGGACGAGTAAGCAACTTCTACTATAATAAGCTCTCTGGTAGATTATATGACTTCTAAACCATAATTAATCTTATAAAGGCACACTTTAAGACGGAAGAGAATTACTAGAAGTACCTATTAGAATGGCGCGAGACTACCCTCCTATGTATGATTTTGGAGAACCCAGGTAAATTAAGACTGGAATGCTTCTAATTTATAGTTAATAAGTTATAAAAGGTTTAGCGAGGACTTATAAAGGAATACTAGTACAAATATAACCTTCGCGATTAAGTTATTAATGCATGCTAAGGCGTTGAAGAGTGCAATCTTGCGCTCTATAAGCCCTTGCCTGTATTTGAAGGAATCTGTGCGGAACTGTAATTAGCTATTGGAACAGCTATGTGATTACATAAAGCTAAATTAACATTTATAACTTAGCCTGATGTTAATAATAATAAATATAAATATAGCTAGTACTGGACTGACTGCATATATGGAGGCTGCGGACGAGGTAGAGGACGAAGCTTCTGTTTATATAGAGGTCAAGGAGGAAGCATATACTAAGGAAACTAACGTTATGGAGGAAACCAAAGAACAGGATTTTAGTAGAAGAGATGCCATATCTGCAATAAGCTAGGTTGCTGGTCTACTAAGCATACTATTAAGGAGCGAAAGAAGGCATACAAGAAGTTCCGTTAATATGCATTCTATACACTGGAGGAAGAGGCTACCCCAGAATATTATAACAGCTTCCTTGCCCAGTATGAAGGAATTAAAGGAATTAATAATGCTATAATTGAGCTGAGTTCCAATTAGTTTATGTTAATAAATATAGAGGACGTTTTGTATAAAGATGAACACTTTATAATAGAGCTAGGAAAGATTAATAGTATTTGAATAATCTCTATTCTTAATAATTAGGCTATATACTATATGTTTATAAAAGATAATGTCTTTAAATAAAGCTTAGATAAACAGATCCCAGTCAACTCTACTTTTATATTTAATAACCGTTACTCTTCGTATAAGTTTTAGGGTATTATGCCAGATAGTGGAGCTGCCGGAATCTCTTTAGCTGGTGAACTATAGGTTCTAGCACTATAGAGGAGAGACCCTACCATTTAACTTAATATATTGATAGCCGGAAGTAACAGAATTAGATTTGGTAAAGGCACTGCTACTGTTAAAGGCGTTGTGCGAGTACCTACCCCTTTAGGCACTATTATATTCCATATTATTCTTATAAATACACCCTTTCTTTTATGTCTCTAAGACATGGATGCTATGGGAGTATAATTTGATAACCTTAAGAATATTCTTATTTAAGGTAATAAGATTGTGCCGGTTGTACGCAAATGGGGACACCCTTGGATGCTTCTTAATTAACTAGAAGAGACTTTAGTATAGAGTCACCTGATAGAAACTAAGTTACGCCAGCTTTATTGATGATTTGGACACCCCTTTGTTTAATGACTAACTAATATTCTCTAATAAGCCGGTTATGATGTTGATATAGTAGTTCTTAAGAAGTTAACTAAGTTCTGCCACTAATGCTAAATACATAAGAAATCCCTAGGAAGATTTAAGTTTACGTTAAAGGACGACCACAAATTTAACTATTTAGTTATTATTGATGTTATGTACCTTAACGGAAAGCCTGTACTATAAGTCGTTGACTCCGCAACCGCATTTAAAGCTGCCAGATTTCTGAAGGACATGTTAGCCCGTATGGTATGGGACACACTTTATGCATGCTAGATTAACACTTATTTAGGGCCCCCAGATATGGTTATATATAATGCTGGAAAGAACTTTACATCTATAGAGTTTAGGTAATTAGCAAATTTAATAGCAATTAAAATTAAGGAAGTGCTAGTAGAGGCTTATAATAGCGTTAGCTTGGTTAAGAGATACTATATACCCCTGCGACGTGTATACGAAATTATTTAGGATGAGTTGAAGGATAAACATATTAATAAGGAGATAATCTTATAAATGGCTGTTAAGGCTGTTAACGATTTAGTAGGACCCGATGGCATTATACCCACTTTATTAGTCTTTAGCGCGTACCCATAACTTACTGAAATGGACCCTCTATCTCTATCCGTCACCAAAAGAGCGGAGGCTATTTATGCAGCAACTAAGGAGGTTCGCCGTCTCTATGCGGAGAGACGGGTAAAAGACGTACTTGCTATGCGCAACGGCCCTAACACCAAGATCACCCTAGACCTACCTCTCCAGTTAGACGTACGCGTTTGGCGTAAAAAGGAAGGCTGGAAGGGACCATATAAGCTAATTGCAATCAACGGAGAGACCTGTACAGTTGATATGCTATAAGGACCTGCCAAATTCCGATTAACTGTTGTTAAGCTATACCTTACTGAACAGCCTAACTAAGCTGAAGATTAAAAACTACTAGAGGAACCTTAGATTATATAATAAGGATGAGGACGACCCTAAGGATTAAGAAATGTCTAACGTCTAGGGAATTAGCAAGAGGTCTGCCGCAGTAGACGTTACCTAATTACTGACCTTAATAATTAATCCATTGTAGCTATAGAAGAAGACGAGATCTTAATAACCTTTATAACTTGCAAGGAGTAAGCTAATATGGAACTATCTCTAAAGCTATAAAAGGACGGTGTTATTACTACTCTAGGAGGCCTATTTAAGAAGTCCTAATAGTAGGAGATTAATAGCCTAGTTGCAAGAGAAGTCTTTAAATTTATATAATACAACCCTAGCAAGCATTTAGGCGTATAAATCTTTAATTTAAGACTTGTTAATGAAGTTAAAGGAAAAGCAATAAACACCCCTTTTAAAAAGTTAAGACTTATTGTCTAAGCCTATAACAATAAAGGTAAGGAACGGATTCTTACTTAATTACTGACTATCCAAAGAGCTAGCCAATGAGTTATTATTGTAATTGCGCCGTCTCTTGCAAAGCTTGGAATTAAGCTCTTTCTGTAAGACATTATACAGGCATATATTCAGTTAACTACTATGCTAAATCGCCTGATCCTAGCCAACCTTCTAAAGGAGATGCGCTACTAGTACCCTCTAAGCACCATTATGATTGTATAAAAGCCGCTATATGGAATTCTGGAGGCAGGAATACACTAGTAGGCTATATACTACAAGCATTATAAGGAGAAATTGTTTATGGTGACCTCGTTATATAACCCCTGTTTATTAATTACCACCAAAAGGGAAGCTTTTGGAGTAGTTGGCATGTAGACAGATAACACACTATTCTTAGCATCTGAGGAATTCGCTACCTTAGAGGACAATAAGTTATAAAAGGCTTACTTAACTGTAAAGCTAAGAGATAAGCTGTCTACCAAATGTAACTTGATTTTTAATGGATGTGTAGTAATAATAAAGTCGGATAGTATTATCTACCTTACTTAGAAAGACCAAGGCAAGAAGCTTTAGCTGGTTAATAAGAAAGGAAAGAATCTATAGCAAGATTATCTTGAGCAATGTGCATGTGGCATATATATTGCATTAATCTGCCAGCTAAAGGCTTTATTTAATCTGTCTATTGTAGCATAATACTAAAATTCAACTAAAATTAATATCTGTACGTTGAATAAGCGATTAGAATGGCAGATGAAGAATATAGACAGAGGTATTAAGTATATTGCTCTTAACCTAGAGCATGTAAAGCTTTTCATATTTGTTAATAGTTCCTTTGTAAACAATAAAGATTTTAGCTCCTAGATTGGCTACTTAATTATCCTTGCAAATGAGACTAAGACTGACTCTATGGGAACCAACAAATTTACACTTAAGGGAAACCTTATTTACTATAGCTTTACTAAAAGCAAGAGAGTTACTAGAAGTGTACTAGCTTCTAAAATCTATGGCATAGTAGGAGGTGTTAATATGGCTATTGCAATTAATATAACGATTAAAATGATTACTGAGCAACTAGGATTCCTACATACTTAAGTTATCGTCTATACCGATTCATACTCACTATATGAGTATTTAGTTAAGCTTGGTACTACTAAGGAGAAACGCCTTATAATCGATATTATGGCACTTTATTAGTTATATGAGCGCAGAGAGATCACGGAGATTCAATGGATTAATGGAAAAGACAACCCTGCCAATGCTATAACAAAGTCTATTCCAAACAAGGCTCTTAAGAGGTTTATTAATTTAAACCAGTTAAACATACGAGTGGAAGGATGGGTATAAAGAAAGGGAGCCAATAATTAAAGAAAGGTACTATAGAGGATAAGGCCCCTTAAGCTCCATACTTTGCTATCTTTTTATAAAAGAAGAACTGCTAGTGTTAGAATAAGGGAATTATGTATTTACTACCTATGGTCGCGCTGCCAAATTCTGCCATATTCTGCCGACCCTGAATTTAACTAATCAGGATTTTCCATCCCTGGGATGGAAAATCGCCATTGGCTCACTTACCACTAGCGCTTTAGCGACCCTCGCGATATGTCTACTTGCTACCCCTAATAATAGATAGAGGATATACAGAACAATACAACACAATAACTTTCCCCTAATACCTAGGTGTACACCCCTATGATATCTACAGTTTCCACTTTAATATATATTAAAAGGACAATAAGGTCTTTATAACTAGCTTATATAAAATTAACCGGATTATTAACAAGAAGGAAGAGGGGCTAGTAGAGAAAACTAATAAGGAGCTAGTTAAGCGCCTCCTCCTTACTTACCTCTTGGATTATAGAGACGCGTTCTTAAAAGCAGCTTTGGATATACTGTCCCCCTATTAAACCTATAATTATAAGATTTAGTTAGAAGCCAATAACTCGCTAGGCTATAACCCCCTCTACTAACAATTAACGGACAAGCTAAAAGCAATAAAGTAGTACTTAATTGACAACCCTAATAAAGGGTTTATTAAGCCAAGTTAAGCCCCTTTTGCTTCCCCTATCCTATTTATAAAAAAGTCTAGTAGAGGCCTTTGTTTTTGCATCGACTATTAAAAGCTAAATACTATTACTTAAAAGGATCAGTATTCTATTCCTTTAATTAACAAGACCCTTATACGTCTAAGCTAGGCAAAGATCTTTACTAAACTTAATATCCGCTAAGCTTTTTACCAAATTAGGATGGACCCTATATTAGAAGATTTAACAACATTTTGTACCCATTATGGGACCTATAAATATAAAGTTCTTCTATTTAGACTAATTAACGGACCAGCTATGTACCAAAGATATATAAATGACATTCTTTTTAATTACCTTAATAAGTTCTACACGGCATACCTAGATAATATTCTTATATACTTAGACGATAAACTTAAGTACCAAGTTTATATTAAGAAGGTCCTGGAGAGATTATAAAATATAGGCTTGCAAGTTAATATTAAGAAATGTGAATTTGGGGTAAAACGCATAAAGTACCTTAGGTTTATAGTAAGTATAGATAGGATTAAAGTCGACCCTAAGAAGATTAACGCAATCTGCAACTAGAAGCCCCCTTACACTATAAAGGGGATCCAGTCCTTTCTTAGGTTTTATAATTTCTATTACCAATTTATCCGCAACTATGGAGTTATGGTAAAGCCTTTTATACAACTTACCCGGAAAGACACGCCTTTTGTCTTTAATAATAACTATATAGAAGCCTTTAGAGAGTTAAAAGATTGGCTTATCTTCTCTCTAATCCTTTGTTACTATAACCCAGACCTTAAATTAATGCTAGAGACGGATACTTCTAATGGAGTTATAGCGGGAATCCTATTACAGTTATATCTAGACGGCAAGTAGTACCCTATTACTTTCTTCTTAAAAATAATAGACCTAGCCGAGTATAACTACAAAGTGCATAATAAAGAGATACTAGCTATTATCTAATTGCTATTCTAATAGCGCGTAAAGCTAGAAGGCACAAGCTCCTGGATTAAGATATATACAGATTACAAAGCCCTAGAGTACTTTATAACTATAAAGCAGCTTACTAAACAATAAGCCTACTGGGCTAAAGTACTCTCCCAATTCTTCTTTATGATTATATATCGCTCTAGCAAGCAAAACTTTAAGGCTAATATATTAACCTAAAGGGAATAAGATATAGGACCTTAGGATAAGCTAAAGGCCTAATACTGGACGCGCGCCCTCCTCTACCCCAAACAGCTTAACCCGCAGATCCTTAAGGAGCTAGACTCCAAATGGAATGATTTGGCACCTATAGAAGGAGAAGTCTTAGACAAACCAATAGGGCTAATTAATCGCATCCTAACTGCAAACTATATGGCCGACTCCCTAAAGGCCCTCCGCGACTAAGCTATAAAAGGTAACCCTAATTTAGAAATAGAAGAAGGACTGCTATTATACTAGGAACGGCTTATAATTCTGGATATTAACAACCTACGGATGGAGCTAATCTGTAAAGCCTACTGTTAAGTCTCTACGGTATACCCTAGTTAAGATAAGACCCACTAACTGCTAGCGCCCTATTACTACTAGCGAGGACTTCTACCTAATATGGCACGATTTGTTAGGAATTACGCCTGTAGACGCGTAGATGCCCCTAGGGATTAAGCTCCTAGGTGGCTATAACCACTACCAGTTCCAGAACGCCCTTGGCAACATATTATAATGGACTTTAAGTCGTTTCTAAAGGACGCCCACAGCCATAATACGGCCTTTGTAGTAATTAACCAATTATATAAGCAATCTGTCTCCCTCCCATATTTTAAGACTACAACTGTAAAGGATATGGCCCGCCTCTACGTTAATAACATCTATTAATTCTACGGTGCCCCTAAATCAATTGTCTCTAACTATAGTCCCCAGTTTATATTAGATTTCTAGAATAAATTCTACTGTATCCTTAGGATTAAAATTAAGCTCTCTACTGCATTCTACCCCTAGACTAATGGTTAAACTAAGATTATAAACCAGTACCTTAACTAACGACTACGTTCCTTTATAGACTACTATTAGGACAACTGGTTAGAATTACTACCTATAATGGACTACGCACAGCTTACACTTCCCCACGACAGTATAGGGATGTCCCTATTTAAACTGCTCTACAGGTATGCACTATAAACGTCCTTTAATTGGGATAGGCCTACCAAACCCACTACGGCCTACAAACGCCTTAGTTATAAAGAGGCCCGGGCATTTACTAAGAGAATGTATAGAGCCTAGGAGACTGCTTAAATAATTATAAGAAAGGCGCAAGAGAAGAAGGAGTTAGATATAAATAGATATTGTTATAAGGTAGACTTCTAAGTAGGAGATAAGGTATAGGTATTAATAAAGAACTAAAAAACCTAAAGGCCAAGCTATAAGCTAGACTACCAAATGGCTGGCCCATATAAAACTCTTTAAAAGGTAGGACATTCTTTTAAGGTTAAGCTACCAGAGTTAATAAAGATCTACTCCGTCTTCGCCCTAGACCGACTATAAAAGAATGTGGGTAATCCACTACCTAGATAGTATAATAACCCCCTGCCGCCAATCTAGATTATAAAGGACGAAGAATGGGAAGTTAAAGAAATCCTAGCAGTAAAAAAGGTCCACAATGTCTTAAAATACCACGCAAGCTGGGTAGGTTATAACAACGACCTAGAGTAGTACCCCGTATCTAATTTTAAGTACTCCCCCTATAAGTTACGGGACTTCTACCTAGCCTACTTTAACCTCCCTGGACTACCACATAAATTAGACAGCTGGATTAAATGCTAGGAAAAAGGGTTAGATAATTATAACAATTTGGACAATAACAGGGAGCTTAGACAACGCCTAAGGGCAGGCTTTTTTAGGAAGGGGGGGGGTGATGTAACGGTGCTAGAGCGCGTCACCTGCCAAATTCTGCCATATTCTGCTACCTGGCCTACTGTCTAATACTATCTAATACTGTCTCGTACTGTTTCTTACCATTTGCTCGCCTACTATTGGCTCATCTACTATTAGCGCCTTGGCGGCCCGCGCTACCTATTTGTTTACATAAGCCCTCGCGGCCACCTTTCCTCCTCCTTAGCTTAGTATCTTTATTAGATAGCAATCCACAAGCTTCGGTTTAGAGGCATTTGTACGAGCCGTCACATAAAGGGAAAAGCACCTAAGCATATAGATAAGTTTAATAAGAAAGCTAATAAGATAAAGCTAGCAGTATAGCTAATATAGGAAGCTAGAGACTTAAGTATAAAGATTATTATTAAGCTTAATATTAAGAGTACCCCTGTATAGATGCTAGCAGGATATAAGTTAGCGCGCAAGATATAGGTAACTCTATAGACTTAGTATAAGGGAACTGGAGCAGTTCTTAGCTATAACACTATTAAATTATACATAAAGATTAAGTATGACGACTACCCTAATCTTAAGCACTTTATTATTGCATTTAAAAAGGCTATTAAAAAGCTAGTGAACCTTAATATTTCTCTACCTAAATTTTAGCATCTAATTCTCTTTATTATAGCCCTATTTAATGTGTAGCCCATCTAGGTAAAACAATAGTGATTAAATTCTTGAAAAGAATTAACCTGACTATTACTCTCTGTGTTAATTAAAGATATTATAGATAAGGCATAAAATAAGGATAAGAAGGCTAAGGGAGGTATACTATATAGGGGGAAGCCTAATAAGAAAGGTAAATAAAGGTAAAGGAGGATAAGAAGAAGAGTAAGGGAAAGTACTATAAGAACTATAAGAAGCCAAACGCCCGTTATAACCCTAAAAACTGCTTTATTATAAATAAGAAGCTACGTTATAAATAGGAAGAAAAGATAGGTAAGAAGTTTATTCTATATTAGGAACCTAATAAGAAGTTAGGTAGTAAGAGTAGGAAGGAAGAACCTAGCAGTGACTCCTTAGACAATAATAATGCTTGCAGTAACTTAGATAATGGCAATGCTCGTACGTTTATAAAGAAAGAGTTAGGGTACCTTTACGCATACCTAAATAAGAAGAATTAATTACTAATTAAGTAGGAAGGAATACTGTTTAATACTAAAGCTAAAACTTATATCGCTAAATTAATTGACGACTTTAATACTAGTATATATGTACTAGCATCTCTGTCATTAATTAACACAGTAAGTAGAGAAGCTACGCCGCTTGGCTTTGGCAAGAGAATAATTATCTGTACTATAGATATAGGAGAGATGCATACGCTAAATCTTAGCAAGGTGCAGTATCTACCAAACTATAGCATTAATATCTTTGGAGCTAGAAAGCTCCTAAGTAGGGTTAATATTTAAATTAAAGATAGAAACCTTGTGGTTAATAAAGAGGGCCTTAGCATATTCCGATTTAATAAAGATATAATAATTATTAAAGCACCCCATATATACGCATTCCCTACAGTTACATAAAAGAAGCCATTAGAGATATTAATTTAACTCTAGCATTATCGCTTTAGCTATCTCGGCCTTAAAAATATATAGCAGACCTCTAGATTAGTTAAAGGCATAATACTTAAGAAGAAAGAGCTGAGCGCCATATAATAGGAGGACGAAGACTTAAGGCTCTATAACCTATGCGAGAAGGGAAAAGCTATAAGGCATATATAAAGATATGCTAAAACGCGAAATCTGTAGGTGTTTAATAAAGTATATATTAACATAGTAATAATTACCCCTCAAAACATTAGAAAGAAAAAGTATGCTATAGTATTTACTAAAAAGGTAACTTTAGTTTGGTAGGCTTACTTCTATAAGTTAAAGAATAGTATATATAACGCTCTGGTTAAATACCAGAAGATAGTAAAAACTTAATTTGGAAGAGTTATTAAAAAGTGGTGTATAGATGGGGGTTAAAGAATATAGCCTAAAGAAGCTAGCTAAGCTTGTAGATAATCTAGGGTAGGTAGTAGAGCTTACTACACTATACAACTTAGAGTAAGACAGCACTTCTAAATAAACAATTGGTATTCTCTACGAGCGTATATAAACCGCGATAATTAATATGGACATTCTATAGTTCCTTTAGCCATTAATATTTAAGTTAATGGTACTAATTACTAATTAAATAGCTACCTTTTTATTAAAGGGCAAGACCCCATATAAAGCTTTTATGGATAAGTTTTACCTAAATTAAAATAATAGACCATCCGTAGCTTATCTATAGGTACTTAGCTGCAAGATATATGTTTAAATACTAAAGAAGCGCTAAATTATTAGCCAAAAGGTTACCGTACGGGTTAAGGTAGGAATCCTTATAGGCTATAAAGGAAGCCATATCTTTAAGGTATATATACCTTTAAGAAAAGGACCCGCTAAAAATAGAATCGTACAATCCTTAAATATTAGATTTAATAAAGGAGGCTTAATTATAAAGCCCCTATTAAAAGACGACACTAATATTCTAGTACCTACTAGAAATAGGAGTAAGAGCACTAAGAACTAGGATTAATAAGACAGTAACCTAATTTATTAGAGAGTTTCTAATATACCCAGAAATATTAAGTACTAACCCTAATTAGTACTTAAAAAGGCTATTATGTTAAAGCTTTAAATTAATAAGGATCTAGAGTAACTAGATATTAACTCTAATATTAAACCTAAATTGGAATGTAATACTGAATTAATGCCGGAGACTATTTAGGAGAAAGTTAAAACCAAAACAGCACTTAAGTTAAGGGGTTAACCTAAAGGTTTAAAGAATAAGGTCTATATCCTAAACCTAGAGCTTAATAGAGAGATTTAACAAGCCGCTTAATAATTAAAGCTAAAATTAAGCTTTAACTCTAAATTAAATATAGTATTCTATACTGCATATATAGCTAGCCCAGTGTTGTTAATCTATAATGATTCTAAGACAATTAAGGAGGTAAAGACCAGACCTAATTAGCCAGAATAGAAAAAGGTAATTAAAAAGGAGGATTAAGGCCTAATTTGCAAGGGAACCTGGAAGCTTTTAAGACAATTAAAGCTCCTAAAGGATACTAAGGTACTGCCGGGAAAGCTTATTCTAAAGACTAAGAGGGACAGAGACGGCAATATCCTAAAGTGAAAGGCAAGATGGGTTGTTAAAGGGTTTAGACAGTAGTATGGAAAAGACTTTAACTAAACATTTGTGGGAGTATATAAGAATATTATATGGAAGCTAGCAGTTGCCCTTATAGCTCTATTTAACCTAAAGATTAAGTAGATGGATATAGTTGGAGCCTTCCTAAATTTAACCGCTGATACGGATATCTATGTGGAAGTACTACCTAACTGGGAAGTTAATAAGGAGATCTTAAAGGATGCACCTAAATGGGTATACAAGCTCCTAAAAGCGCTATATAGTCTAAAATAGGCACCTTAACTATAGCAGAAGGAGTTAGCCTCTACGCTTTAGTAATTAGGGTTTAAAGCGTGTACTAGTAACCAATGCGTATATATTAATAAGTTAATAGGAATTCTGATTGTTACATATATTAATAATATGTTAATTATTAGCAAAGATAAGGCCAAGATTAAGACCCTAAAGATAGATTTAATAAGAAGATTTAAGATAGAGGACTTAGGCCCTATAGAATACTTTATAGGGGTAAAAATAACTTGAAATAAGAAGGAAGGGATAATTACTCTATACCAGGATATATATATTAGCAAGATCTTTAAATAATATAGTATGGAGAATTATTATCTAGTTAATACGCTAATGGCAGCTAGAGCTACTAAATTTATAGTACCCTTTAACGGATAGGCAACGGTTAAAGATACTAAGCTTTATAGATTGAAGATTGGCTCCCTAATATATCTAGCAATCTAAACTAGACCAGATATTGCATATAGAGTCTCTATACTGTTACGATTCCTATTAAACCCCTCTCCGCAGTATATAAAGGCTGCAGATTGGATACTTTAATACCTATAAGGTATAAAGCTCCTAGGAATTAAATACTAGGGGTGCGTAGATAATCTAAAGACACTTCTTTATAGATATTGCAATGCGGATTTTATAGGTAATAAGTTAATGCGGAAGTCCGTCTTGGGGAATATATACTTCTTTGCTGGTGGAGTTATATTATGCTTATTAAAGAGGCAATAGATAGTAGCACAGTCTACTACTAAGGTAGAGTATTATGCTCTGGCCAAAGCTATATCTAAAGCACTTTGGCTAAAGCAGATTATAGGCCAGATGATGTACTTATGTGCGGATATTAAGTTAGTATATCTATACGGCGACAACTAAGGCTCTTTAAGCTTGGCTAAGAACCCCAAGTTTTATTAATAGATAAAGCATATTAATATTAAACACCACTTTATTCAAGAGTACGTTATAAAGGGAATAGTTAATTTGTAGTATACTGCAAGTTTAGAGATAGCAGCTAATAGTCTAACTAAGCCTCTTTTGGCCGTAAGTTATGCGAAGTTTATAAAGCAGCTAAGGATAAAGGTTATTAAGATTAATTGAACCTATCTAGAGTATTAAGTTAGTCAAATACAAAGGGGTGTGTTAGTTGTTGTCTGTAACTAACTGGTTATGGGTAGTTATATGCACTGGTTATGTAAGCTAAGTAAGTATAAAATCCACCAAAATCTACCTGTAGAATAGTAGTATTAACAACAACAATCTCATCAATGCATCTTGATATATGTATTTGATTCCCTTACACCTCTGCTGCACCTTATTGAGTACCAGCCTCGACAATAGTTAGCAGGTTTTGATATTTGTTAAATGTAATAGAACCTTATTACCTACTCCAAAATACTTATCCTGGTGTTTATGGTTATACTAGAGTCTCTACTGCTCTTGGGCATCTTATAGGCTCTACTTTGTATGCTTCTATTACTTCTCCTATTCCTAGAGGTACCCTTATACTCTCTAGTGGATATCCTTAGACTTCCTGGTAGGATCCTATAATTAATTAATTATACGGCCTTAGCTAGTAATTGCTAGGTACGCCATTAAACCTAAATAGTTAGACGCTATAGGCAATCTAAATTGGTATATACTTATACAATGCGTATTGCTTTAAATTATAAGCGTACTCTGTATATAGAAGTAGCTTACACTAATTATCTTGCTGGTAGTTTAAATATATCTATAAGTAAGACTCTAGTTCCTAGTTCTAGCATTCCGTTTACCTATATATTTGTGGATAGAAAACTGTACTATAATAGTGGTTTATCTTTAAATAAAAGCATAAATCTGACCAGTACTGGCTTATAAAGATACTGCCCCTATTAGTAATAATAGAGTGCGGCTAATCTACTTTAAAAAAGCATTTCTCCTTAATTAGGCTTGCAAGCACTTATATACTAATTGTTTTATTAACGGGAAGGTATTAAACGTACTTTAAAAACCTATTAATAAGTACTAGGACTAAATTGTATATTTATTCTTACTTATTTTTAGATAATAGAAGATCCGTAATAAAATCCATAGCGTAATATTGCTATAGCTTACTAGTAGGGGGAATAGATTTAAGTAAACCCCACGGCTTATACCTTTAGATTTTGTATACTTAACACTTCTCATAGTGGCTAATATACTCCTTTGCTTCCTACTTAAGCTTTAGCCAATAGTATTTGCGTTAAAGTAATTTTACTATCTTAGCTTAACTATAGTGGCCGCCTAGAGGATTATTATAATTCTTTATAAGAATCTTTTGTTATAAATTTACTTCTTATAGTACCCAAACCTTGCCATATCTACGTAGTAGGCCTATTAGGTCTATTTCCTAATAGTAGCGCCTATTAGCTTCCTTTCCGTTACATTTCCAGTCTACTTCCGTATTAAAGATGGCATAGGAGGCGTCCCTCTATTGTATCTTATAGATAAGATCTGTTAACCTTTTAGATGGTTTTTAGGTAAAAGCTGTTTCGTCTTATACTGCTCTAAGTATATAACTAGATAGTACTATAGATCTTATAACTCTCTAATATATATACGTCAGGAAGGCCGCTATAAGGTTAAAGTCCTTTAGTTTTTACAGGGCTTTGGGTTCCAATTGCTCTATAACTTCACTTTTAGTTTAAGGGGATAGCTTAGTAATTAGAGGTAATATATTACTAGGTTCTAAGAGTATATTAAGGACGTCCTATCTAGGTATATTTAGACCCTTATTAGCAATGGACTAGGTACTAGCCAGAACGTTAGTAGAAGCTAATAGGGTTTACACCGCCTAAGACTTAGTACTTAAAGCTATGAGTGCTTAAGCATCCTATACCTAGAGCTTGTTCTGTAATATAGGGAGTAAGATATCTATTATCTGCTTTCCTTCTCCTATTTTAAAGCCTTTAGCATAGTCTAGCCATTATAATAGTCTATTAGTAGGGTTGTTTTCCCCTAGCTTGTATTTAATCTTAAAGTTAAATCGCGTAAGCTCCTCTACCTATCTAGCTTGTTAAGGTATAAGCTCCTTTATAGTTATAAAGTAGCGTAGATTATAATAATCTAAAAGTACACAGGTGGTATAGCTCGCGTACTTAAGGTAGTATTGCTACTGTTTAAAGCAGTTAACTATAGCCAGCAATTCCTTATCGTAGGTGTAATACCTAACTTTAGGTCCCTGGAATTTTCTACTATAGAATGCTACTGGTCTCTAATAGAGCTAGGTAGCTGTTACGGCGCTGGTAGAAAACGGTGGATCTTGGCAGACGTGGATTATGGTAGACGCGAGTTACGTGACTTAAGGACCACATAAAATATCGAGCGGCGCTGCTATTCTTCTCCTTCCTTTCTCTAGCTTTGGATCCTCGTTTATAGACTACCAATTGTACAGGCTTGCGCGTCCCTCTTGCTGTGCTCGTGCCTCAATTAACTGAGTCGCTAACAGTAGCGTCTAGATACCTATTAGGTTGCAGTAGGATACTAGTAAGGGTAAAGTTTAATATATTAGTAACTATTATTAGTGGCTAATCTGGGTTAAAATGCCGTAGTAGTAGAACTTTTATAAACTTTACGCGTAGTTTCTAAAAGGCTTCCTATACCTTTCTAGGCTATATCCATAGTTTATACCATTTAGTTAGTCCCTTCTTAGTTTTCTTCCTTTCCGCCTTTAAGCTTTTTGCTCCCTAAGTTGGGTCTTAGGAAGCTTTAGCAATATGGTTAAATAGGTATTAGGTAACGTCTAAGTAGTTATAGATAAAGCGCCTATAGAAATTGGCAAAGCTTAAGAACACTTAAATATCCTAGTAGCTCTCTAGATCTAGCCACTTTTAGATTATCTACACCCATACTAGGTCCATAACTACGCCTATAGGCGTTATAATATAACCCAGGAACTTAACCTGCTTAGTATTAAAGATATACTTTAACGCCTTAGCGTAAAGGCCCTAATTATCTAAACGTTTTAGCACTTCGCGGATATGTTACTTGTGCTAATTCTTATCTTCTAAGTAGATCAGAATATTATTTAAATAGATAATATATATGCGGTCAACTAGTCCCCCTAAAGCTCTATAAATATATAATTAGAATATTATAGGCGCACTAGCTAGCCCAAAAGGCATCACTAGATACTTAAAGTGGCCGTATTAGGTTTTAAAAGCGGTCTTCCACTTATCCCCTTTTTTAATATGGAGCCTATAATAGGCGTCTTATAGATCTAGCTTTATAAAGATCTTAGCCCTAGATAATTAGTCTAGTATTTTACTAACTAATAGTAGTAAGTAGCAGTTCTTAATTATAATCTTATTAAGACTATAATAGTCTACATATAGCCTTATAGTTCTATCTAGTTTTAGGACAAAGAGGATTAGTACGCCTACCGGTAACTTACTAAGCCATATTTATCCTTTTTCTAGTAAGCTATTAAGGTACTTCTATAGGATCTTAAGCTCTTTATAGGAGAGGTTATAGATAGGAAGGTTTAGCAGCTACTTGCCTTTTTTTAGATTAATTATATAATCGTATTCCAAGTTCTATAAGAGGACTTTAGCTCTCCTACCCAAAAATACCCTTAGTAAATCCCTTAGGCCTACTGGAATATTTAATAAATTAGGGTCGCGTTTGTCCTCTATATTATTATTAGGTAGGCCCTGGAGCTCTCTTAGGACGCTTATAGGCAGCATCGCGCGCTATAGTAGCTGTTTGTATATAGTTGCCACTATACGTTAAACAGTTTCATACAGTAGCCAGTAGAGGGTAGGGAATTCTTTAACATAGCGTTTAAGGTGCCATAGCATACTCTCTATGTATTGCTTGAGCCAGAGTAGCCTATAGCGGTAGAAGTATCTTATAAGATCTTTAAGGTCGCCGCCTCCCTATAATATCTCCGCGACCTATCTGGCATTTCCCCATAGGGTATCTATTATAGAAGGGTTGTCGCCTATACTAGGCTCTATACCCATCTTACTATAGAACAGGGGTTGGATCTAATACTCCTTTAGGTATAGAGCGTATACTATTTCTCCTAGAGCTATATCCTCTAGGATATCTTTTAAGCTTATTAATAAAATACGCCCTTCTAATTCTTTATTATTCTACTATTTAAAGGCTCCTATCTTAAAGCGTATTTTAGAATCTACTTCTGCAAGCTAAGGGTATTTAAAAATAAGGTTATAGCCTATAAAGTCAGCCACCTAAAAGGGTTACAGGCCGACTACCTTAGTGCGGTTATATATATTGGCTACTAACACTATAAGCTTATAGGCACTATATAGTTTAATCTAATGCTTATCTAGAAACCCTATGGTAGGTTTCCGCCACCTTAGTAATAGGATAAGCTTATGCTCTTTTACCAAATCATATTATATAAGATTAATTTCGGCGCCGCTATTATATAGTACTTAGAACTGACATACTTTGCCTATAGGGAGTACCATTTCTAGCTTAATAGTAATACAGAGAGTCTCTCCTTCCATATCTTGCCCTAGTTACAGCTAGGAGAGATCCATAACTAGGGCTTTTCTTTTTTTAGATTGTTAGTATAATTATTGCCCTACTTATTTTTCTAATTAGGTTTGCCTCCGGAGAAGTTTTCTCTTAACTTTTTAAAGTATTCCCGCAAGGGTGCCAGACGGGTATTAGGGTGGCCCTAGGAGTCTTTCCCATTACTTAAGGTCCCTAACTTTAACCATTCCGGATTTCTCTTTAAGAACGGCTTCTTTAGAGCTTAGGTCTGCCCTATATTACTACTAAAGTGCCCGCGCTTTTAGTTACCCCCCAGCTTCTTACCGGAAGAGGTCTAGTTCCTTACTATATCCTTAGCGTTTAGAACCGCTTATTTAAAATCCGTATATATGGTGATCTGAAATAGGGCTCCTATACGCTTTATTTTATTATAAATTGCTAGCTTAATTCTAGCCTAGATAAATCTAATCTTCTCCTTCTTATAGATGCTACCGTTTTTATTTTTAAAGGGCTCTAGATCTATTAATTAAGTATAAGTTTCCACAAAGTTTACAAACTGGCGGAAATTATAGCGGTTAAGCTATATCCCATTCTAGAATAGTTCTATATTATTATATTATATAATATGCGGATCTTAAGTCCATTTCTTCAGGAAGGTTTATAGCTGCGGCTATATAATAATCTACTCTTTATTAAGCTGATTAAGTGCGATCTAGTTTCGGGATTGGTCTTTAATCTTACTAAGAATCTATTAAGTACGCTCTTTAATATTATCTTGTATTATTAGTATCTTAAAGAAGTTATCTACTTTATAAACCTAGTTGTCTAACTGTTGGGCATTAGGTCTATGGCGGAGTTCTAGACTACTAGAGGCCTTAGCCAGTTAGTCTATATCCTTTTTCTATTTACTGCATAAATACCTCTCTAAGTCTTCCATACCTCCTTAGGTAGGTACTAAGTAGCCCCTAGGAGGCCCTTAGCCTTAGCTAGGTTATAAAAGATTTTATCTAGCCTAGATTAAGCTCTCCTAGATCTAGACCTGCCCCTAGAGGTTTCTAATATATTTATTAGTGGCTCCTTCCCGCATAGCTTCTAAGAGCCTTGCGGTAGCTTCCTAATATCCCCCTTAGAGAAAATTAGTATAGGGCTCTTAACTTTCTAACCTTGGACCTAGGAAAGCTCCAGCTATAGAGGTAATGTTAGTACTAGTAGCTAATACGGGTTTCCCTATAAGGCTTAAGGCTTAAGTTAGTAGTTAGGTTGGATTACCTAAAGGGGTAGACCTATATGGCTTATAAGCAGTCTATATGTCGCCACTATACTAATTATAGGCTAGTGGTCTTCCGGGAGGGTTCCGGTTAGGTCCCTAGTTAGGCGTATTAGTATATTTCTCTAGCATTTTTAATTTATGGGAAAATCTTAGGGTTACCTCTAGCGCTTAATCTTCTAATTGGCCTAAGTGGGGCTAGAGGGGTTCTAGCTGCTTTCTAGTAGTGTTATAACCATTATAAAGGGTGTTTACGTTTTCCTTAGCGTTGCTAGTAACCGTAGGTATAAAAGAGTCTTTAAGCTCTTAGTGCATCTAGGTGTTAGGGCTTATTTAGCCGTCTTATCTAGAGGTTTGTATTATCGCAATCTCTTACTATTAGAGGAACCTTCCTACCTTGGCGCAACAGCTTTCTATAAGGTATTTGTGGAGTTTCCATTAGGTTGTTGTGAGATTTTAAGGGAGGAATAGTAGATGTAAACAAAGATGTAAATAAACAATCTAGTTCTTAGGCCAGCTGCCCTTCTAAATGGAGTAGGAAGGATTCGAATATAAGGGGACTTTATAGATAGGGGGCTATAAGGACACGATTATGGAATAGAATAGATTAGTAAAAGAGACAAATTCTTAAGGAGGTGAGGCCCTAGGGATTATAGAGACTATATACTACGGGCACGTGCCTCCGGCATATAACCGGTAACTATCCAAGGGGCGTTTAGAGGTTGTCCTAAGGGCAACCTAAGGTGTCTGCAATAATATCCCTTACACCTTCCTAGGCAATATGTGGAGAGCTTAGTATAACATAATGGGCTTATATAAATGCTTCTAAACTAAAGCTTATAGATTGCTACTATATAAGAATACTAAGCTAAGGAGAAGAATAAGAAAAAGACTATTAGAGACTAATAAGATATAGGAGGTCGCTAAGGCGCTAATAGTAAGCGGGCTAATAGCAATTTTCTATACCAGGCATAGAAAATCCTAATTGGTTAGCTCTATAAATAGTGCTAGCAAAATATAGTAGATTGCCTAGAAATGCGGCAAATTGCCCTAAAAACGGCAATGTAGTAGGTAACGCGCTCTAGTACCGTTATATAGCCCTTCTGTTCTTTTTTAGTCAAAGCTTATATAGGGTAAGTACCCTATTTCTAGCTAGATAGGTGCAAATCCTATAGAGTTATAGGGTAGGGTAGTCTGGGCGTAGTTTATTAGAGATAGCAGTTTAGTCTAATTATTTTAAAAGTAGTTAATAAAGGGTTAGAGTCTCTAGTCTAAATACTAGTTTATAATCTCTACCTAGTCGTCTATCTAGGGGTAGTATACTATAGAAAGCTTTAGCTTAATACCTATAATCTAGGTAAACTCGTTTTAGAAAGCCAATATAGACTATAACCTATAATTAGATACAATAGTATCTAGTGGTCTATAAATTTGGTAGACGTAATAGATATATAGTTAGGCCGCCTCTTTAGTATTAATATTCTTATAATAAGGGATTAAGAATAGGCGCTTACTAAAGCGGTCGACTATAACTATAGCCATATTATATCCATTATGGTCTATAGATAACTTATAGAAATCTATAAAGATATACTAATTATATTCTAAGATTCACTAGGTAGGGACTATAGTCCTTTAAATACACAACACTGCGCCTAAGAAACGTACTAGTTACGTTAGTACGTCGGTACGTTGGTACGTCCCGCGTGTTTATATACTTATGTATTCATGTACTAAGTTGTAACACGTGATTCCTTATGTGACTCGGCTACCCCTTATCCCATGGTTTGACTGGTTCCAACGCCTTCCGCGCTGCCACCACTAGTCCGTTTATGTCCTCTCTTAGTAGTTGTACTACTGCTGATATAAGGTCTGTAATAGTAGCGAAGAGGAAATATTAGATTTCTACTTAATTGTAATAGGTTAGAAGAAAGTGCGGGTATAAGTACCTATCTACTCTAAATTTATATAGAATAATTTTAAGAATACCCTAAGTTTACTAGATAATAGAGCTAGCTAGTTAATAGCGACGCTGGTAAGGATTAGTATATATATAAATAATGAGGCATTTTAGAAGTTTATACGGGTTATGAAAGGTTATAGTAAGGTTATTTTTTGGCAAGTAGCGAGAAGGATTTCCAAAGTATATACAGAGGCAGTACGCCGAGATAATAACCCACCAATATTACATTGACATGAATTACGAACTACTGCTGCCCGTGTAGTGTTACATTATTGTGGTCTCTTTGGGAGTAACAGGTTTTTATTTCTCATCCTTTTTACAGTGCAGTAGATGCTAAGAAATAATGATAACTTACTTCATACAATGCTGATTCAAAGCAAGCACGTAAAAAGTAATAGAGAAATGAATGGACTAAGAAATCATGTGGATCTGCTATCGACCATCATTTTTTGTGAGTTGTCTCGGCTGGACCATCTAAAGACACGCTAGCATGTAATTTGGAGTTACGCTTGCAAGCGTTTGGAGACTAGGATACTGAATTGAAGTGCTCGATTGAAGGTCGCGACAGAGAGCTGATCCGGAATCACCGTGAATGTTAGACTAGTCAAGCAGTGTGTGATACATGATACGACGGTTCGAACACTTATGTGTTACTTTAGACTAGTAGGTCTCATTGTCGAAACATGATGATTTGTAACTACCCGGCGTAGCCAGGGGAGCTAGCTGGGCGCCCTATTCGTATTCGCCATCTTTCAGTGAATACCGTCTACTAGTCCTGTGGTGTTAGCTATCTTCATTCGCCTTCTGCAATCATCCGACGGAAAAAATATGCCCTTAATGTGAAAGCTTGCAAAAATTCAGAAGCCAAGCAGTTTGATCCTACTGTATCAGTTACCTAAAGATCTACTTTTGTCCAGAAAGGCGGCCCCTAACAGGCCGCTTTTGGAGGATGGAAAATTCTTCCAGCGGACTTGTTCGAAAAATTGAGCGATTATCCCTGCGGTATCCCGATTTTAGGGACTCTACTGTGCTTTAGGAGAGGTTTTCAGCGACACCCGCAAGTCCCGCGGTGCCCATTGCGCGGCAAAAGGGCCATATAGTCAACTTACACACTCAATATGCATCCCCGTCAATACCATATGGTTGCAGAAGATAGCAAGTAGCAGGACAGCATGACCTGTTCCAGCAACCGGTCAGCAATTTCACCATGACGATGCCACAGCTGGCCATGCTGAGCTTGGCATAGCGCATACCTCCTCGGCGGTGAGCAAGAAGGGCAGAGTTGGCCCATCTATGGATGTAGATTGGCGGATAAATTGGCTACCTCGGCGCTGGATAAATGGCGCCCGAAGGCGCGATGTCCCTGCGCACTGGGCCCTCCTTCGTGGACGTTCCCCAATGCTGTACCGCCTTGCCCGCGCGACATTGGACCATTGCTGGCCTAGCGGCCCTCCGTTCGGCAGTATTCCACGTCGAAGGAACAAGTCGAGGAACGGAATCTGCGGAGCTTTCGAGTTTCCGTATGAGCATGCAATGGTACTGCCTCGCTATCAGTACCAAGACGCACGTCGATCCTATCCTCGCTCTTCCACCTTATATCACTCCCTCAAAGCGGCATTCCTGATACCACTGACTATCTGGCACGCCTGAACTGTCCCAGATACAACCCCACAAGAAGAAATTCCACCCTCAAAACTACGGAGATGCGAGAGACGCCTGTGGACGCCTGCCAGCTGAACACCTCCCGCCACATCTTCGTCGAACTCGAACTCCGCATCAACGGCTTTAACACTTACGGCTAGGGCCCGCGACGCCTTCACATGGTTATACTAAACCGCCGCCCTCATATGGCAACAATGATACAAGCCGAGAGTGCCTCTACCCAATTCAAGGATAATGGCTTTGTCGACATACAGGAGTTATCCAATGGGACCAAGCCGGCACTGCTGATTATTTACAGAGAAGGGCAGGAGAGTATTGTCAGTATCATTGCGGATGTCCTCGGTCAGTCATGGGAGTTGACAACATCGATACAAGAAGTGAAAGTAGGGCTTGATTCAATCATCTACGGCATCCCGAGCATACTCGCTGGGTCGCAGCTGGATGGTTGGGATTATTCAAGGTTGGTGATAAACGCGCACTGCGTGGATGGAGGCTATGCGCTGGACGAGTCTCTTACCACCCGGTGCGACTACGAGTACCTCTATACGAAGTCACCTTTCTTCCGTCGCGACCTTGCACGCTTCTTATCCTTTATCCTTGGTCAAATAAGTCACCACCGAGGTTTGACAAAAAAGGCACGAACCACATTCATTTCCACGACTTTTCCGGATGTCCACGCTGCGCTACCAAACCTTGACATTCTTTCCGTCGGAGCCGATGCAGTGGAGATACGAGTTGATCTGCTTAAAGAACCTCTTCCGGACGGGTCCTTCAGCACGGTCCCAAGTCTCAAATATGTTGGCGAACAAGTTATGCTTCTACGGCAACGCACCGAATTACCAATCATTTACACAACAAGATGCACGAAAGAGAATGGTCGGTTTCCGATGGAGAATCCAAGCTTATTCTATGAATATCTCTATAGAGCAATTCAATGGGGCTGCGAGTATATTGATGTGGAGCTGTGGCTCCCTGAAGACATCCGAAGAAGCTTGGCGGAACGAAAGGGCAACAGCAAGATTATATCTGCATTCCATGACTTTTCAGGGACATTCAAGTGGACATCACCAGAAGCACAGAAGCTTTTTGAGCGAGGCGCAGTATATGGTGACGTCGTGAAAATGATTGCACTTGTCAATTCAACCCAGGAGAACTATGAGCTGGAATACTTCCGGTCAACCATCCAGTTAAAGTATTCGCAACCTCCCCTTTCCGGCCTTAATATGGGCCCGATGGGTCAGCTGTCGAGAGCGCTAAACAAAGTCTTTACCCCGATAACACATCCGCTGCTTCCTATGATTGCTGCTCCAGGTCAGCTGAGCGCTGCGGAGATCAATACGGCACTTCATAGCATGGGACAGATGCCCAAGCTTGATATATATGGCATCGGTAGCTTCCGATCAACGACCCAAGCCATGTTTTTCGAGAAGTGTTTTAACGAGTTGAGCTTGCCTCATCAATTCATGTTCGTCGAGCGAGCACCAAAGGATTCTATCGATGCGATCCTTCGACGACCGAATTTCGGAGGCGCCTACATCAATCCCCCTCTTGCTACATCAGCTCCATATCTCCCTACTCTTTCAAATGCGTCGCGAGTGATTGGACAAGCCGATACAGTCTTGGTGCGTTCCGAGGCTGGCCGACCGACATTTGTAGGAGATAATGCGATGTGGAAGGGCATTCGAGCAACGCTGAGTCGCGACTTCGTACCGTCGTCATATAGTGGACGCGCAGCATTACTGCTAGCGAATGCAGAAGCCGATGCCGCGGCAGCGATATTTGCCCTCAAGAGTTTAGGGATCGAGTCCATCTATACGATCGGGTTCAGGACCCATGGGATATTAGCTTCGGAAGTTAAGCCTGTAAGATCGGTTGAGGATGTCAAGAGACTCGAGCAGCCATTTGTTATTATCTCAGCTCTCCCGGCGGAAAAGTCGTTGTTGGTGGTGCCTCTTCTAAAGCATTACAGTGTTGATGGAAGGAATGCTGGTAAGCCTACGGGCAAAGTGTTCATCGACCTTGCCAATGGACCTCGAAAAGGAGACCCACTGGCAATTGCTGCTTCATCAGGCTGGACGGCGTATGACATTGCAGACGTAAGCGCATGGACGACGGTGGAGACATTGAGATTGCTCGTGGGGCAGAATGTGCCTTACGACTTTGTACGTTTGGCGTCTGGAAGAGGGCTTTTCTGACGGAGATGGCTGCTGTACAATTTCCCCGCGTGGCGCAGAAAAGAGGGCACCACGCTTGCATTTGCCATTTACTAGACTTCTTTTTACTGTCATTTACACACAAATGGAATTGTCATATCTACCCGTAACGATGGCCGCATCTAACTAGGTCGCGGTTTAACAGCAAAATTCTATATGAGATCAAGGATGTCGGTAATTACAACACCTATGTGTAGCGAGCAGCTTTGGGCCCTAGGGAAAGACGGGCGATGTAAGGGGCCCCTGGAGTGGTTTTTGGGGATGCAGATCGGCGTTTAGGGGCGCAGGTCCAGGACACGTGGAATAGCGCTACCCCAGATTCCCAATTTCCAGAAGGCTTCGGATTCAGCACAGCCAATCAATAACTCCCCAGGTAAAGAAGGGTTCAGGCTGCGATGAGGCGCTACCGAGGCTGCACCAACGGGCGCTCAACAACATTTGTCCATCGCGCCCGTGGTGCCCACACAATGTCCGCACAGTGGCCACTCACTGACGGCTGGATTGTCACGCGGGCCTATCCCCAGCCTCGCTCAAAGGTGAGCTCCTACCTGCTCCCACCTGGGTTACCAAACTCCACCGGAGGAGCATTGCCCGCAGCCCTTCCACACTCCCCTGCTCTCTCCCCACCCACTCAAACCACCTTAATTTGCGCCTTCATCTCACCTTTCCGTCGACGTTTGGGTCCTCCGCCCGACCTCAACTCTGCCCGCCCACCCAGAGCAATGCGTCAACCTGCCCAGCTCCATTCGACACGCCTTCGACTTTTCATGCCCACTGGAGCCCCGAATGTCGAGATCTCAGATTGGCATTGACCGCCTCCCGGCTAGGCGAATGACGAGCGAGCCAAGGGAGTCGATGAACTGCAAAAGTTGTCGAAAGCGAAAAGTAGTCGTCCGCGCCTCGAACTCCAACGTTGTAACTGACTGTGTACGAGATCAAATGCAATCGCCTACGACCCACTTGCGAAGCCTGCCGTGTTTTTGCCTGCCCCTGTATCTATGGTAGAAATTCCCCGCCGGCTGTTATGTGGGTGTGAACGCTATAGGAACTGATAGTCACGAGTAGATGCCGTCCCCAAAAAGCGTGGGCCCAAGGCAGACGTGCTCGAAGCATTACTAAAGCGCGTAGATGGGTTGGAAAAACGACTGCACACGGAGAAAAAATCCGAATCTTCACCAGACCGGGACTCAGCAAGCCAGGACACGGGCAGTGACACCAACAATAACAATAGCGCGACAGTTGTTCCGCGACCCCTGGTCGACATTGCTCGGAATCCTAACCACACATCTTCCCCTACCGAAACCAGGTAACACATTGCTCCAATGCCACCACATCTGCAAGGCCGCACTGACTACCACACAGCCTGCAAACACCGACTGTCGTCCCTGATGTGCTCCTCGATACTTACTTTGCTAGAATACATGGCAAGCCTTACAACATCCTTGACGAAGCTACAACTCGGCAGCGCATACAAAATAACCAGCTGCCGACTTACCTAGCATACGCCATATATGCTGTGAGCGCGAGGTGAGCTATACCACTAATATTAAATCGCTTTCAGACTTACTCTATCAGGTATGCACCCCATTTTGGTGGCTACAATGGCGTTGTACGAATCAGCCGAGCGTATGCCAGGCGTGCTCGACTGGAGCTTGATATTGACGAACCCTCAATTGAGGCTCTGCAAACTCTTCTGTTACTAGCGCAAGCTAACTATCAGGCCGGGAAAGGAAAGAAGGCTTACATGCTACTAAGTGAGTGACTTTTTGGGCGCGGGAATCTTCGTGGCTAACATCTCTTAGCTTCTGGGATAAGCATGGCATTCGCGCTTGACCTCCATCGCGAGTTACCTCTCTCTTTGAAAGCCACTCCTGCCGAGCGGGAAGGACGACGAAGGCTCTTTTGGGCTTGTTATCTTCTTGATCGTTTCTCTGCGTGTGGCTCGAAACGGCCGTCGCTGATTGCAGATGAATCGATTATACTCCGATTTCCGTCGTGGCAACTGCATCCCGGTGCCATGCTTATCGAAGGAGATTATTTTCCGAACGGATCGAATCTGCAGTACATAGCCGGCTCAGGCAAGCAGAGCCAAGGTAGCTCTAGTATACTGATTGGCATTGTAAGAATTTTGGGCATCACCAATCGATATCTTGCAGCAGGAGGCGTTAAAGGTGACTCTCACTTCCCATGGCACTCCCTTTCCAACCTCTCGAAAATACGCCAAGATCTTGATATCTGGGCGTCGGAGACTCGAGATACTTTTACATCTATTGAAGCCCTTTTTGGACAACCTGATAGCACAATACTTGTGCTGAGCAAGTTCATCTACCACCTTATCCATTGTTTGATATACCGGCCTTTCTTACCAGTGGACCTTACAGAGCTCTCAGGAACATCACAACATCAATCCTGGCAAATCGAAGCGACGAATCTCTGCTTCCTACACGCAAACGCTATTGCCGAGTTGGTTGAAATCGGGAGAGCTTCTTCAACCATCGATTGGCCAGCATTTGTTGGCTACTGTGTCTGCACTGCCGGCACAATCCACGTCCATGGAGCCCATTACCGAGGACGAGAAGGAGAAGTCTTCTCTGCTAGCGCCGAATTTCTATCTACAGAAATGCACCAGCTTTCCGAATTGCGGTTCATCTGGGCAGGAGGACAGCATCAGCGAGAAACGTTGCAAACAATTTACGGTTGCCATACGGAGCTTGTCAAATCCTTGGCGAGCAATCCGATGCGATTCTCGCCTGTCTTCCAATTGGAAGATTTCTTCGATCGATATCCGGGGCAGGCTTTTGATGGGGCCCACGTCACGTTTAGCGACATTGTGGTTGATTCTGTGCACGAAAGGTAAGCCATTCACAAGCCATTGCCCTCCCGAAACAACCAACTGAGTCCTTGTAAGTCTGTCAACACACAAGATGGAGCAGTGCAACAACCTATATATGGGTCGCAATATTGTCAACCTAGCCAACCTGCCTCCGCAACCATTCCCGACATCGCATCCCACAGCCATCTCGCAGCCGCCGCAACAAGGAAGTAGGAAGAAACGCCGTTCCACAGCCACCGGTCCGAAACCGAACCCCCCTCTCCCAATTCCCACCAATGCCTCCGTCACTTCCACGGAAAATAAACCTTCGAGCACAGACTCCGCAACCAACATCGCAAAGCCCTCCCCGGATCTCACTCACCTCAACCACCTCACAACCTCCACACCTCCCCCTAATATGCCCTTTTCACCATCCTTCAATTTCAATGCTCTTGATCCGAATGTCTCACTCGGCACACACGACCCAGCCTCAGGTTTCGATCCAATGTTCAGCATCCCGACGCCGTATGATCAGCAACCAACTCCTGGAGCAGCAAGTGCAAGCGGTTCCGCACATACTGATCCAGACAAAGACCCGTTCCTGAGTCTACTGGAGCAGTTGGCAGAAAACGAGTTCAGCAGGGGAGGGCCGAGCGAACTGGGTTTCTTTTTGAGCGGAACCGGGTAGGCGTGTCTTTTGTCAGAAAAGCAGATGATGAACGAAAAAACGGGGTTCACTTAAACTGCGAGTAAAAAAAACCCAAGGCGGATTAGGAAATAAGGGCGAGCAACGGCGTTTAGTGCTTTGCATACTGGGTTGGGACGACCCAGGACTAGGTTCGCTTGGTGTGGCTTTTTTTTTGGCCTGAAATCGGCATTGTGAAAGCATGCGGGTATCTTTTGGAATTTTGGTTTTGGCTAGGCATTGCCAGGATTTGAGCATGGCTTTTTCGGTTCCAGAGCGAGTGATTAGGAGCACGTCGTGGTAGAGTGAATTCTGAAACTCTGCATAGGAATTCCTCGCGCTGCTTTGGTGGCACATTTGTTGGGCTTTGTGCGCGCTACCGCATTGTTTTGAATCGGCGCTTGGACGATTTTCTATCCTGGAGCATTTCGGTTGTATGCTAAGATGAGATAGCTAGTGAAATGAATTCAGACCGCATCCTGATATGAGACTGTTCTGTGGGATCAAGTAGAGTCTTCGCGGCATACATAATTGTTCCTCCCTAGTAACCGGTAGATGGCCTCTGGTACCTACAATGGTACAGAAATGCTCAAGAGACTAAGGGAGTGTTCGGTTGCAATCTGAGGTTTTTTCAATCTGAGGTTGCTCCGTGCTTTCACCGGCGTCAACTAGTACATATTTAGCAGCGCTTGATCTGGTAGTCGTACTCGATCTGATCTGAAGCCGAGTGTTCGGTTGAGCGCTCTAGAAAGCCTCAGATGAGAATTAGAATTAGCGAAGTCTCTGCACACTAGGAGGGAACTCAATTTACCACCTCGCGTAGCGAGGTGGCGTCTCGCTGTCTCGACTCAAGTGGCCTTATCGATTTTTACTACTTTATATATAGTCCTACTTTCTTTTACCATAGTAGTATTAAACGCTCCTTAGTTATTTTAGTTTATTTTTTATTATATATAGAAGGTTTAGGGTTATATATATTATAAAAAGTTTACGTCTTAATTTTATCCAATTTGCACTTATTTATTACCTTTTTTATTTTAGAATTAGGTATTATTTTTTATGCTACCTTAATATCTATTAATATAAAAATATATAAACTTATAATTTACCATAATATAAGCAAAATATAGCTTTTTAATAAAGAAAGATATAGTTATTTTTATATAGTTATTTAATATATAATTTTTTTTAAAAATTAAGTATAATAATATAATTACTGATGCTACGAAATATATAAATATGTTATAAAAGTATTAAATTAAAATAGTTAATAAGCTAATTTTAATTATAGGCCTAAAATTAAAAACCTTTTTTTTTTTAATTATTATTAATAAACGAATAATATAAGCATATATATATTAAATATAAAATATATAAAAGCTATTTATATAAACCAAAATCTTTTATTCATTATTTAATTACAATTTATTAGCTTTAATAAAACCTTAAGTTATAAGAGATTTTAGAAAAATTATATATAAAGTAAAAATATTCGTAAAGTAGTAATTTATAGTAATATTAATTCTACTTACTACTTTTTAACTAAGTTAATAGCGATTTTCTATTCCTAAAATAGTAAATTCTAATTAGTTTACTTAATAATTAGAGCCAGTAGAACTCTAAACTATTATTTAAATTTAAAAGCTTTATTATTATTATATATTATTATTATTATAGCTCTAACAGAAGACAGTAGAACTTAGTAGAACTTGCGGTCACGTGACTAGAGGGCTGTATAAAAGAACCCTACTTTAACCGGTGCTGCTCTTTTTCTCCTTTCCTTTCTCTAGCTTTAAATCCTTATTTATAGACAATCTAATTATATAGGCTTGCATGCGTCCTCCTTACCGTGCTTATACCTTAATTAACTAAGTCGCTAATATTATCTAAAGCTTAAACTACTCTTTCTTTCTAAGAAGGAACTTAAATATATCTATAAGACCATAAATAGGACAAGAATAAAGAATAGGACCCTAAGGATATTACTAGGACTATAAGGACAGGACAAACCCCTAAGAACTAAAAGAATATAAATAGAACGTAAAACCTAAGAATAGGATATATATAGACCAGAACCCTTAGAAAATAAATAAATACCAGAAATTACCTAATACCCCTACTACTATGCTAATGTCACGGAACGCGGGCAATGGCTACAAAGCGTATATATTTGGGGAGTCTATAAGACGTTGCGCGATCGATCGTAAGGATCGAGGGCGTAAGGAGGTGATATACCCTCGCGTAGCTGACATAAGCTGTACGCGAGGTGTACGCAAGAGCACGGGGTTCTCCTATAGAGGCCCCTACGGTCGGGTTCCGTGACACTACCCCC
>Ga0307507_10003371_pt1 | contig 31197 bp, 20 predicted proteins | sample 7_EM_MG_FD_207223 | JGI IMG/M metagenome (GOLD analysis project Ga0307507, IMG submission 207223) | Populus trichocarpa ectomycorrhiza microbial communities from riparian zone in the Pacific Northwest, United States - 7_EM | ecosystem: Host-associated > Plants > Roots > Unclassified | place... | reverse complement strand
GGCGAGTAATAGGCGCCCCCTAATGACTCTACAGTAGTAGAGCAAAGTTTGCGATACTAGCGCGTCCGTAGGCTTATTACGGCAGCAGTGGTTCCCAAGGAGGTTAAAAAGTAAGGTAGTAGAGCACTATAGGTAACTTGTAGGCGCCTTATAGGCGAGTCCTAAAAGGTAGGGAGACGGATTATGGGGTTTTCTTAAAAGAGTTTTCTCCCTATATGTATATAAGGAGTAGTCCGCGTGGGCCTAATAGGGATCCGAATCGGACGTTAAGCAATGAATAATAATAATAACTAGGGTTGACGAATAAGTGGTGAAACACGTTAGTTAAGTAGCAGTTAGTATTACTAGTTAGCTTATTTTTAGGCTGGCTTAGAAATAATTAGAGTTCTTATTATTTACTAGTAAATATTAAAGGGTTTAGTAGTTAGTTTAGGGTAAATAGCTACTATAGATTTGGGACTCTTATCCCGCGTATTTGTCTCTAAAGAAGGTATTTAGTCTTAGGGCCCTAGTATGGGCATCTTAAGGGTACGGACTTCTTCTTAGAGGTCCTTAATTATTTACTAATGCCATACTTCTTATTTGGCTTATTCTTAAGTTAAAGTGGCTTAGTTTTAGGCAAGGACGTTTATAAAGGACTTCTATATCTTTACTAATTGTTTTTAAATGGTAAATATAATACTAGCGGCTATTATAGGGGCTTTAGAGTCGTTTTATATTTTAGAGGGTAGTATATAAGGTTAATATAACGTAGTATTATAGAGTAAGTATAAGTGGTAATAATATATAGCGAAGTAAATATTATTAAGCTATATATATAATCTATATAATAAAGTTAAAACGTTATATAAGGAGATAAGGTAAGGAAATAGGGAGAAAGAGTATATATTATAAATTTGGTTACTTAGTTAATATATACATAGAGTAGAATAGGATTTAAGTAGCGGTCCTAGTAGAACTTTATTATTTATTGCTTAACGTCCGATTCGGATCCCTATTGGGGCCTAGTAGAACTTAGTAGGATTTAGTAGACTTGGTAGAATATAGCAGAATGCGGTAGATTGCTAGTAGATTGATAGTAGATTGCCGTAGATTGCTATTAGATTTGCCGTTTCGCAGTTAGTCTCTTTTTACTATATTAGTAAAAACAGGTAGACGTATATAAGGTATTATAGAGGTGTCCTATAATATAAAGTACGTTAACCCCTAATATGGGTAGAGCTAAATATATACTCTTTAGATGCTAAAATATATCCTATTAACTCTATAGAACTTAACCTTATTAATAATTATTTATTGCTTAACGTCCGATTCGGATCCCTATTAGGCCCACGCGGACTACTCCTTATTTACATATGGGGAGAAAACTCTATTTGAGAAAATAAGAAAACCCCATAATCCATCTCCCCGCCTTTTAGGACTTATATATAGGGCGCCTGCGAGTTACCTATGGTGCTCTACTACCTTACTTTATGACCTCCTTGGGAACCACTGCTGCCGTAATAAGCCTACGGACGCGCTAGTATTATAAACTTAACTCTACTACTATAGAGTTATTAAGGGGCGCCTAGTACTCGCCCCTTTACCTTCTATTACTATTTCCTTTGCAACCTAGAACTGGTCTAGTACATTTTAGCTAATAAGCCACTAGGTAACCGCCTTAAGACCTTTTTATATTAAGAGTAGTATATTATAGTTCTCTATGCCAACTACTAAGAGTATTGCTTCTCAGTTGGTATATAGGGGGCATAATAGTATTACGTATTTTGGTGTCTGTCTTAGCCAGCTATATTTACATCTTAGGCTACCTACTAGGATACCTATCTAGTAGAGCTAATCTTTTAGTCCTATTATTCCTGTTCTTAAGAGTATTGCTATTATGTTTTCCGCCTTTGTTAGGCCTTCTTAAAGCCCTTAGGTATTTACCCCCTATAGTATTAACTATACTATGGCTTAGGTTCCTCTTGCCTAAAACAGCCTCTATACCTTTAACTCCTATACGCCTCTCTAGTATTGGTCTAACCAGTATTATATTATAGTAGATGGTTTTCTAGTGCTCTTTTATACTCTACTTTGGCTCCTTTTTTTCTCTTACTGTTGTTTTTACTAATTTCTTATGCGTCTCCCTTCCTTCTCTATATAGGCCTGGGCCCTAATATAGTACTATTCTTCTTCTGCTTTCTTTACCTGTTTCTCTAATATATCTTCCCTACTTTAGGGTCGTTGGTTTATTCTCCTATGGGGCACCCTAGGGTCACTCCATAGTTTGTTTAGGCGTGTCTTAATATACTTTATAACATTAGAGTTGCGCTCCCTTTGCACCCTTTGCATTATAGCGGCTTTAATATATAATTATAGGGGGGGGATATTAGCTTCCTTTTTAAGCAGTACTATGGCCGTTTGCTTATACCCGCCTATTATACTCCAGAGATAAGCTGTTTAGACCTTTTAGAGTAGTTTAAGGAGTGATTTAGGGGGGCCTTTTTTAGATTCTCTAATAGACTAAACACTGGACCTATATGTTATGGTTAGCCGGACAACTACTATATATAATAGGCGTGACCTCTAAAAGCATAGACCCTATATGGAATTGACGATCCTAGATAATATAATATACTGTGCTTAGCCCTTACGGCCTGCTTACGCCGTATATACGCTCTACTAGAGCTTACTATCTACCTATACTTCTAATACCCTTAGGCCCTAAACTAGTTAACCCCTAAATCCTTAGATGCGAATTATGTGCTAGAGATCTGCAGATTAGTTGCGTTTTCTTATAAAGTGGATTAGCTAGTATTTCTCTAGTAAGAATTGGACTCTATATCGTCTTGCCTATTTTATATAGGTATTATAAGCTTTCTCTAGTGTTCTGTAGTTCTCTGTGGCTGTTGGCCCATATATAATTAGGTTTATATTGTTAACAAAGCCTATCCCCTAGGTCGCCCCTTCCTTAAAGGAGTTAAGTAGGTTGCTTATAAAGAAAAGAAAGAGTATAGGCAAGAGGGGTAATCCTTATAGTATTCCTGTTATAACTATAATAGGGGGGCTCTGGTATCCGCTAAAAATTAATAATATTTTTTTCTAACCTATAAACCCTTAAATAAATTATATAATCTATTTTAGGAAGCCTTTTGCCCTAAAGATGTATAGGAGACGCTTATAGGGTATGTTATTATAGGCGCCACTAATATCTAGGCTAAGCATTAATACTATAAAGTCCCTTCGCATTGCCTATGCGGATTTAATGGTGGTAGCAAGTAGCGTAAGAGCTAATAGTGTTAAGCGGTTCTTTCTTGCCCCTATTTAGCTTTATGGTAGTAGGGTGTGTTCCTTAGCCATATTTACTATATAGTCCGCTATTACCTTTTCTAAGATCTTGCTAAGGGTGTTTTTTAAGGCAATAGGGCGGTAGCTTCCTGGGATTAAGTAATCTACTTTACCTTCTTTCTATAGGATAACTGTTATTATAGATCTTTTAAGTTATAGGTAGTAGCCTATAGCAAAGCATGCCCTAGCTATATCCGCAAGCTAGGGTGCTATAAGTGGTCCATAGGTTTTTAAGGCCTTATTTAGAATCCCATCTGGTCCTAGTACTATATTGTTTAAAAGGCGGCTAATAGTTCTAGCTATTTCCTCTGTTGTTATATCGCTGTTAACCCTTAGGCGAGTTACCAGTGTTTTACCTATAATATTACTAAGGTCTACTAGAGCCGGTTAGGGGAAGAACCTTTCTATAAAGATCTTTACCTTCTTATTATTGTTATTAGTAGCCTATAACTCCCCTACTCTTTATAGGGGTAGTAGGTATAGGTCTTCTACTAGGCGCCCTGCCTTTTTCTTTACCCATTTTGCTATAGCCCAAAGGCCCTTATTATAGGGGAGGCTTGGGTTAGAAGTGTGCTTATTTATAAACCGTCTCTAGTTGTTCCTTGCTTCTTTCTTTAGGGTATTCTTTAACTGGTTTCTTATGTCTTTGTATCGTCTCTCGTCTTTATGGTTATAGCTGCTTATATATTTCCTTCTTACTTGTTGTTAGCCGGTAATAAGAACCACATATTATGCAGACCATGCATATCGCGTGTAGGGGCCTGGTTTTAAGACCAGGTAGTGCTCTTCTAGCCTATTTTTAATTGCCGCCTGGATCCTTTCTAGTCTTTGGTCGATTTCCTTAGGGGTAGCTAATAAGCCTCGCTTGTTTAGTATTGGGTGGATTTCTTCTAAGTCTTAAAGTTGTTATTTAACTGTATTAAGGAAGCTATCTGTCTTAAGCTTCCTTATTGTGTATCTTTTGCTACTTAGTTGCGCCTTAATATCCAAATCTAGCTATATTTGGATAGGGATATGGTCTAAAGCAAGTGCCCATTCTTCTTTGAGAGTATTAGTATAATAAAGATAATAAGCTACCGGAAGAGCATAAAGATAAAAATACCCTATGGGTATAATACTGATATACAAAGCCTAAGGGCAGGCTTTTTTGGAGGGGGGGTAATGTTATAGTACTGGCAAATTGCCGTTATATAATGGTAAGTTGCCGTCACGTGACCGGAGGATTGTATATAACTTCGAGCGGCGCTGCTACCCTTCTCCTTTCCTTTTCTCTAGCTTTGGATCCTCGTTTATAGACAATCCAATCGTACAGGCTTGCGCGACCCTCTTGCCGTGCTCGTGCTTCGATTGACTGAGTCGCTAACAACGGCACAATCACGTTAAATTTAGAAGACGCGAGGGGCTTACGGAGGTGCATTTCAAAAGTCTTTGCCGGCCCTGCCTAGGTTGAGCCTAAAGAGCCCGCATGTAGCCGAAAATTGGGCGCATCCTAAGCCGGTTCTTGGGAACATTAGGCGCCATTAGGCGGCTTCTAGCCCGTTGCCCTACCAACCTTAAGGGAGCCACCGCCCATAAGACCGCCTAATAAGGAGCGGCAAAGACTTTTGAAATGCACCTCCGTAATACTGGATTAATTAGGGACCTTTCGCACGAGATTGACGCTAGAAGTTGACGAGCCACACGACCGTGCAGTTGGCCCGCGCAGGGTTACTCAGCAATATCTACCCCATCAAAATGAGAGTTTCTATAGAGTTTCTATAGGCGATGCACATAGTAGAGGTAGATCTATAGCCTTGCAAAGCTGGTGGTAGAAAGGGAGAGGTATCTCCTAGCCAATCTATGGAGATAGAAGCCTCTATTCCTCCTCCTAGGATTAGATTTAAAAAGCTTTGCAATAACTACGCGTTAAGGATCCTAAAATTTAAGGAAAACCACGTAATTAAAAAAGCTTATATAGAAGAGAGTAACAAAGACAAGGACGAACTAGCAGCTAGCTCTAGCTCCAGCTCTAGCTCTAGAAACTCTACTATAAGGCACCTACTACAACCAAAAACGCAGCTAATATCTCTAGTTTCTAGAGTTTAGAAGCTAGTACATAATTGGAAAATAGAGAGAATCTCTCTAGAATGGTAAAAACCGTGGTCTCCTCCTATTTCTGCTCTCTTTTCTATCTCTAGAGGTAGTAAGGAAGAAGCTACACAAGAACATCTAAGACTGGTAGAAAATCTATAAGAATCCCTAGAGTGGGATCTAGTAGATATATACTATACAGATGGCTCTAAAGATGGTAAATCTAGTACAGCAGCCGTATGTAAAATAGGAGAGAGAAATAGGATTAAATATGCAACAAATTGGAATCTAGGGCCCTATATGGAAATTATAGACGCAGAGCTTTATGCAGTCTATAGGGCCTTAGAACACCTAAAACAATAGAGACTAGAAGAGAAATAGGTCTATATCTTTATAGATAGCCAGGCGGCTATTAAAAGAATACAACTTAATTCTCTTACTAGAGGGCAAGAACTAGTCTTTAAAATTACGCAAAGCTGTTCCTATCTAGCTAGCAAAAATATCTCTATTAACTTCTATTGGGTACCTAGCCACCTAGAAATCTATGGAAATAAAATAGCAGATAAACTAGCTAAAAATAGCCTCTCCAGAAGAAAAATGCAATCTTCTTATATCTCTTTAGCCTATTTAGGGAGACTAGCAAGAGAAACAATACTAGAACAGTGGAAAAATAATTAGTAACAAAACAAAAGTAAAGAAAAACACTATACTAGAATCTGTAAGGGAAAATACCCCTTTTCTTTTAAAGCCCCTAAGGATAAATATCCTAAAAGAATATAATTAGCCTTCTTTTAGCTAAAGCTAGGAAAAGGGTACCTTAAATCCTCCTTTAAGTAAATAGGGAAGGATAAGGAAGGCAGATGCTTTAGAGAATATAGTACCCTACAAACTCCTAAGCACTTACTACTAGATTATAGCCTATATAGAAAAGAGAGAAAAGAAATACAAAGGCAATTAGGCTCTACTCTATCTTTAGAGAAGCTATTTTATATAAAAAAGGGAAAAGAGGCGCTCTTTCTTTTTCTAAATAGAACAGGAATAGCTACTAGAAAGTGGCTAATAATAGTAGGATCTCTAGAAGGTCCTAGTAGATAGATAGTAGAGAGCAAAAGAACAGAAGTGAATTACAAATAGGACAGGGATAGGCGTTAGGATTTCGTGTGGTTTTTACTATTTTACTATTTTCTATCGTTTTCTACTGTTTTCTTACTACCTAATAGTTGCTGCAATCTAGTTTCTACTAGAGAGCTATAAATCTCTGTTAGAGATTTATAAACTACTAGGACATAGTTACTAGTATATGTTAAGCTGCCTAGAAAGGATTCATGTATATAGGACTATAGCGCTATAGCCTAGAGGCTGCATGCGCAGTATTGTACGTAGTATAATACAATGGATATAAAAATAAAAATAAAAATAAAAAAAAGGGAGAGGTAGAATACAGCTTTTAATCGCGAATTAAACTAATGCGACCGGTAGAACTTATAATTCGTATATTTTAATAACCACACGTTTAAAAACTATAATTTTTATACTATTGGATTCGGCTTTATAATTTCTATATTTTTATAATATAAAGATTTTTTATAAGAGTTGTAAATTCAAAGTTATAAGAAGAAATATACCTTAATGTAGTATTGCCCGTTAAAAAGGGGTAGAGGTAGTAGAAATAACGTGCTTAGTTATCCGGTTCTAACTGCAAACGGCCGTCAAACCCCATATTGAACTCGTCAATATGTAGGTTGACGATTCCCGGAGATTGCTTCTTAATCAGGGGTAGTCTGTGGCTATGCACGCCAAAATAGCGTCAATATTGGGTCATATTCTTGTGCGAAAGGTCCCTATTAGGTACGATACAGTTGTAAGGGACCCCTGTATAACCTCAATCGACGGCATCCTTTTACTAATCTGTATACTAACTCTACGCGGTAGGTGATTCGAAGATCCTCATCTACCCAAAAAACCGGTCTATTATACGATTTTGAAACCTCAAAAAACACAAGGCTCGGCGCTAGCTCGTGCATGAAGCTAAGCATGGCTCCCTTGCAGAGCCTCTCGCCCAAATCAGCATCCTCTAAGCCGTATTCGAATTCCCTGCAGGCCTCCTAAATTAGCTACAACTAGTGTAGCGATATCCATGTTTTTGATACCCCTCCTCCCTAATAAGCCTACGAAACCTGATAAATACTCTCTCTGACTATACCCTGCCCACATATCCGCCACTTCACAAAATATTTCGAACAGTCACAAATCTCCCAGCCACTGTCAGCTTACTATATCTCACTGATACCTAGGAACCAACAAGAAAGATTTCCTACCTCATTCTACCTACGCATATCCTATTACCTTTGAAAATCATTGCAAAACCCACAGGCGTAATCATGTCCCCGTCCAAAGTTTCTAATCTCGACTTTGAGACTTTTTACAATATCGTCGATGGCAAGAAGCGTACCGGAAAGAATGTACACCACGGTATTAACCCGGCTACGGGAGAAGAACTATGGGATTGCCCAATCGGTTCCCAGCAAGATATCGATGATGCTGTGACGGGGGCAAAGAATGCCTTCCCGCCTTGGGCTGCCACTCCTGTAGAGAAGAGGAAGGAAATGCTTGGAAAGTTCTCAGAGTTATTCGCAGTCCATTCTGAAGAATTCACTACATTGCTCTGTAGAGAAGCAGGGAAGCCGGTATTGTGAACCATTTTGCATTGCCTAAGTTGCATCTACTGTTTGTGAATTAATTCGTTAAACCAGAGAAAATTTGCAGCCAGAGAGGTCGGAGGAGTTTCTGCATTTGTGGGCTTCCACTGTGAGTGACTTTTAAAAATAGTATCTTGACATTGGCGGTGCTGACCTGCGCCTAGGTACTCTCAACATCCCGGAAGAGAAATTTGAAGATGATGAGAAAGTTGTAATGACAAGATATAAACCACTTGGTGTGGTGGGTGCCATTTGCCCATGGAACTGTGAGTTTGCGGCCACCAGATATTATTCGTGACATGCTAACTCTTTTCAACAGTCCCGCTCATCCTGTGTATGTTCACCGTGAAATCTTCTTTTGGATGTTGCTAACAATATGAAGCTGCGGGCAAGATCGCCCCGGCTTTACTTACGGGCAATTGTGTGATTGTTAAGCCGTCGTAGGTAGGGCCATCCAATGCTGCCTTGCGTCCTGCTAATGATGATAGCCCATTCACTCCTTACACTGGCCTGAAATTAGTTGAGCTTGCGCAAGAGATCTTTCCACCTGGCGTAGTTCAGGTCGTTGGTGGCAGTAATGAGCTTGGTGCTATGCTCACGGCGCACCCAGGCATTGCTAAGATCTCATTCACCGGCTCTATTGCCACAGGGAAGAAGGTTATGGAGGCGTGCGCCAAAACTCTGAAGAGGATTACTTTGGAGCTAGGTGGAAATGATGCTTCTATCATTTTACCGGACGTGGATATCAAGAAAGTTGCTCCTGAAGTTACCATGGGTGCTTTCCAAAACTCAGGGCAGGTATGAAATTGTGGAAATTGCCAACTCAACCTAGAAACTCCACCGTTAACCCTACCCCAGGTTTGCGTAGCGACGAAGCGAATCTACATTCACCAAGATATTTACAAACCATTCGTTGAGGCCATGGTAAACTTTACCAAAAGCATGAAGGTTGGCTCGAGTGACGAGGATGGCGTTTTGCTTGGGCCAGTCCAGAATCAGATGCAGTACGAGAAAATCAAGGGATTCTTCGCAGATAGTAAAGCCAAAGGTTACAAGTTCGCTGTTGGTAGCCCCGATATCTCCGCTTCTAAGGGATTCTTCATACAGCCAACAATCATTGATAATCCGCCCAATGACTCAAGAATCATTACCGAGGAACCTTTCGGTAAGTTATATTTGGACCATTGGGAGTACATCCTGTTATGTACTAACGGCAATAACTAGGGCCAATCGTTCCAACACAGCCTTGGTCGGATGAGGAGGAAGTTATAGCGCGTGCTAATAATACCAATACAGGCCTTGGAGCCTGTGTCTGGGGCAAGGATGTCGCCCACGCCGAGAAGATTGCTATGCGACTGGAGGCGGGTAGTGTATTTGTCAACAGCTGGGAGAAGCCCACGCCGCAAGCAATCTTTGGAGGTCACAAGGAATCTGGAATTGGTGGCGAAGTAGGTGATTTGTTTTGATTTTCCTCTTGTAAGAGCAAGCTAACCGTGTGAATGAACGTAGTGGGGACAGAGTGGCCTACTTAGTTATTGCAACCCGCATGTTATTCATGTGTATAAGTCGTAACGATTAGGGTCAACTACCCAAAAAAGAGACCTAGGCGATCTCAGTTACTAGTTAGAGTAACAGGCCGTCTGCTGGATGATATGATGGCAGAATTTAAACTCTATGTACTTATAGTAGGAATAAACCAAGACCGATCTCGATAATTAAATGAACATCTGACTTGACTTCATCAGCGACACACTCCTTGGGAGGGATTGTCGGTCAAACACAACACTTCACAATTCGCGTTGAAGGTGACCCAAGTGAATATAGAGTAAAGTTGATGCTTGTGTACGGTTTGAAGCCCGTCTCGACCAGCACAAGGAATTGCTTTGACCAACCATAATAAAATGCTTTTGTGGTCGTGAAGGTGAAGGGTATTCTTATGCTACCTTGAAAGCCCCTTGTATGTGACTGGTGGAGAGATGACTGGGCTCATGGGAAGTTTCATATGGCGACTCTGTAGGTCGGTCTCATAACTAGGCGTCCCAGTATCCGTTGGAAAAAGGCTTGTGAGATATTCATAGCCTTCTATTACTCTGCAGGTACCATGTGAGGTTATCCGGGGCCTATTTTGGTCTTATATCAACGTGACTGCACTGCGAAGGACGATTTGATATGGGATTAAATCGATCCGTCAACTTAAAACCTAGGCCGCTTTATGCAAATTTATCGTGCTTCCCTTTTATCTTGACATCTAACAAGACCTCGTGGTAATTACCTTCCCTCCTGGCCTTCTTTAACTTCTTGACCTCATCGTCGTCGAGACGCCGCCCAACACTCTCCTCCAGCTCTTTCCGGCTGATCTTTTCGCGTGCCTTCTCTTCTTTTGATGCTTTCAAATTCGGTTTGAACCTAGCTTGCATGCGAATACGGACAGTAGTGCTAAAGGATATATCTTCAGCGTCTCCACGAACTTCAGGTTTGGATAATTTAGTATCGACAGTGAGAAATTTTTCGCGCTGGGTTTGTATACTGAAAGTAGCAGAGCTATCAGGGACTAGAATGCATAGAAATGATTCCTCGGGAGAGATGGCAGAGGGTGTGGCAGAAAGAATGCCATATTTGTCGCAGCTCAGGTACCTGGAGCAGCGTGTCAAAGATTAGATGCAGGGTCTGAAGTTTGTCACTTGTTCGAATATACCTTCCATGGTGTCCCTTGAAACTGAAGTTCTCTGTTCCTGCAACTCGATTTGCTACCCAAACTTGTCGTACGTCATGTGGTTCAGCCGTCGCAGGGTCATTGTCCACAAAATTCTCTATTTCACTAGTGAAGACTTTGCCATTCGCATCGCAGGCTAGGCATGTGGCAGGCTCGGTGGGAAGGACGAAGATAACAGGCCCAGAAACATCGCTGGGAACCTCCGCGGTGACCCAAGAGTCGTCTTCGTTAGTTGCGACTGCCGAGGACGTCGTTGCAAGCTCTTTGGAGGGAGCGTCGGCATTTGCTGGCTCTGTGGTTCGTTTGCGCTTTTTGGATTTCTTATCGCCTTTGAATGTGAGTGCTTTGACCATTTTTGCGAGTTTGTTTGTGTATTACTCGTGATGGTGTTCAACATACAGTAAGTACATGTAGTTACGAAGGGCTAGAAAGGCAATCACGGCAACTTGTACTTTAAGCGATAGAAAGATTTGCGGAAGACGCCGGCGGTGAAAGCGCGTTTTCGGCAAGTGAATGGAGATCCAGTTCTTTAAAACGCATACCCACCGCATCTTGAATGTAGCATATAATAATTTTTGCAATAGGCATCTAGTATGGCCGCTAGTACCGTAAATCAGAACGCTGTAGCTGTCAGTTTGGTGGACCTGCGCCAGGGCGAGTCATATAATTTCAACAATGGTATCCTAAACCTCTGACTGATGAGTAGGCAGTGTTGAGTTCTCAACCCTTGAAGAAGCTTTTGGCCCTTCTTCTCTTGGAATAATCATTGTGAAAGATCTTCCTTTGAGGTTTGCCGACCTAAGGCATAAAATGCTGTCTTATTCATCGTTTCTTGCTAGTTTACCCCCAGATCAGCTAGGTAATTTTTTCTCTTGAATACTTATGGTATCTATCCTATTTGCATATTTAGCATCTTATCCTGAAGCACGAGGTAACTACGACTTCTTTACAATAATTCGCATAGTCCATTTCATCTTGAGGCTTTCCCGACGCAGCTAATTTCTCCCTTAGGGAAACTAGAATCACCTACTTCAAAATGGCTCGTCGGCTGGTCATGCGGCAAAGAAACACTGAAAGACGGTCGCTATGATACCTTCAAGGGATCGTACTATGTGAATTGTTCCCCAGCCTTTGAGGACCCGACCCTTCAGAAAAGCCTTTCCGAGAAGTACCCTTATTTTTCAGAGTACACTGCTCCGAATGTTTGGCCGGCTGAGGAATTACTTCCCGGATTTGAAGAGACATTTCGAGAGTTGTGCAATCTCATTATCGAAATCGGAGTATTAGTTGCCAAGGCATGTGACAGGTACGCCGTGGCGCATATCGATGGTTACCTTGAGGGTTACCTTGAACATGTTGTCAAGACAAGTGTATCAACGAAGGCACGGCTGTTACACTACTACCCTTCTCCTAAATCTCATGAGAGTTTCGATGTTACGACAAGTGAGGATGATGACTGGTGTGCCACTCATTTAGACCACGGCTGTCTCACCGGCCTCACCTCTGCTATGTTTATTGATGAGACAGCCAACGCACCAAGAATCTCGAGCTCACATTTCACGCTTCCGGAACTGGATTCTTCCCCAGACCCCAAATCTGGCCTTTACATACACTCACGGTCTGGAGTTGTCACGAAAGTCAACATACCACGCGACTGTCTGGCATTTCAGACAGGCGAGGCTCTTGAAATCATTACGAAGGGTAGATTTAAGGCTGTCCCTCATTTTGTTCGTAGACCTGGACTAGGAATGGGTGACGGCAAGGTTGCTAGGAATACGCTTGCCGTATTTACACAACCGAATCTATGGGAGATGGTGGATGGAAAAAGGGATTTTGCTACTTTTGCAAAGGAGATCGTCGAAAGGAACCATTAATTTTGTTCAATGTTTCTTGATACGCTTCGGAACAGTGGTAGGCAGTTGCTCTGCAGCGGCAACGCTTGGCAATCTAAAAGGACATGTGTCTATACGCTTCATGTTTCTAGTCTACTAATAGGCCTAATTGTTTAAGTATGCTTGACGAGAACTCGGGTCCGGTTCTAGGAGGGCTTAATTACCATTCCGCCTTTGTGATCACCTAGCCAGTCATTAACGCCCATCATTCCAAGACACCTGCTGAATCAGAACCCCTAGCAGAACTTCCAAGGTATCGTATAAAGGGTGGCATATAACTGACGGATCAAATCACCATACCGCTCTCCTATCGAAGAGATTTTGGTAGCGTGCTAGTCATTCTTCCACCACCGGCATTTAAGCTCTGTCTCACAATCATCTCCGCTGCTGCCGCTGCCGCTAGTCTTTCCTTTTGTCTGCTCCTATCTTTCAAGTACCGCTCCGCCTCTGGCCGCATTCTCAGAATTCGAAGGATGATGTCGTCGTTCGGATCTGCTTGTGCTTCTTTTCTTTTTTCCTCTTTTGCCTTTCTCATAGTGCCCAGATTTCGGGATAACATTATGGTTTTAGTGCGTCTTGTGGGGAGACCAAGAAGGCCAACCGCTCCACCGAATTGGTGACCAACGGCAGCAGGGGCAGACAGTCGGTTGAGACGCGCTTGTTCTGCCTGCTGGCGAGCAGCGGTAGCAGAAGCCATTGTCTCGGACGTACGAATAAGGTTCTCAGTAGTTTCGAAGTAGAAGAAGTTGAGGTTCTGAAGCTCATGATACTTCGGGGATTTCAAAATATCGATTGGTACACCGCATGATTCTCCCTCATCGTCCACAGCATGAAAGAAGTCGAAGAGAAGCTATGCCTATTAGTACTGTTTATTGAAACAAGGAGTATGGAATACCTGTAGCCATTTAAAAACAATATCTAATTCTTGTTGCGTTAAGGGCCGCTGTTGAGACAGTTTGTCAGATAGTGGAGGAACAAGTAGAGACTCAATAGTCGCAAGAACCTCCTTCCACAACCTCGTCATGACCATGACCATGGCGGAGTCTGTCAATGTTTGCTTCATTATTGCAAAATTGTCATTGAAATAATTGAATAGCGGCTCGAGTGCGTTCGTAACATCACGCTGTGTAGGACCTTGCGGTACCGATTGAGGCCGACTTCTTTGGAAATAGCTTGATACGGATGACATCGTGATGCCTCGAGATAACATGCTTCTTAATGCTCGTCGAGATAGACAGTGATGGATGTATGCTGAAAGCTGGAAGACATTAGCAACAAAAATGGTTACACTAGTTTTGCTCTGTTCACCTTGTCAGTAATCTTTCTCGTCATGTCCCTCTCTGTCCTCTTTAGTGTCCGAAACGCCTTCCCAAAATAGAATTGAATATCATCCCTCTCGCCCTCCATGCTGACTCGCAGAAGCAGTCTTCCTTGAGTGTCAAGATCAAGCCAGTATTCTCGAGGCATAAAATCCCTAAAATGTGAAGGATCAAGTTTCAGTGAAGTGCGACCGACACAGTCATGGTCACCCAGCGTATCCCAGTCCCATATGGTCGCAATGATGTTCAGCGGCCCCTGTGTAGTGATATCGATGGTTTCATCCCAGCGAGGATTGAGGTTCCCATAGATGACTCGGGTCTTAGCTAGACGTTTCTGGTATTCGTCGCCGAGAACAACATAAGGATCGCTAAGGCCATTCATGTCACACGCTTTGAGATCTTCCGCCTCTATTATCTTTATAGTAAAAACATAGTTGTCAGGCTTTCGGATCCGTTGGGTAGGAGGCGGAGCATGTTTCTGAATTACTTCCGCGCATGCGTCGACATTAATTTCACGCTCTAGTTTATCTAGTTGAAGAGTTGCATACTCGATGTTGTTCAGTTTCACAAGAGACTAGTTGATAGTCAGTACAATGCATAGCGAGCGGGGGGTATGGATCTACTTCAGGCAAAAATTGAAAAGGCTCGATCTTCTCCTTATTTGACCAAGCATCCTTAGCCAGCTGCATCCACTTCTCTTGGCGAGTCTGACGGGCCGCAGCTTCTTGCTCCGGAGTCAGCCGATCCATCTCTTTGCTGAATTTCTGCTCGACTAGCTCGCAGTATCTAGAAAGTCCGACACCAATAGCTTTGGATAGCGTAGTCATGAACTTTGCGTATTGGAGGTCGTCATCCCAATTCAAATTTACAATTTGTTCGATGCTCTGATTAAAGGAGCGGAATATGTCAACAACCGAGACACTATGCCGCTCGTCGTCCATGAGGATCTGATTTAGGTGTTCGGATCCAACGATGAATGAATCTTGCTTCACTGCATTCTCAACCCACCCCACAAGGTTAGCATCAGTCATTTCAATCCATCTCCAAACAAAGTCTTGAAGCAATCCTTCAATGTGGAACGCAAATTGTCGACTAGAACAGATTAACATTTGCCAGACTGAGAGGCGCACGTACTTACCCAGGCAGAGCATCAGCATGTATGCGGCGAATCTCAACCAGCTCTTTGTAGAGATCGAATCCATCTTGAATAGGTACTTCTTCGCCTTTACTTTGAGCGACATCCATAATTCGTGCAACTAGATCTCTTGCATCTGCAGCATATGCTGGCAGCATCTCTTCCACAAGGACCATTAAAGGATTAACCCTACAGTAGTATAAGCTTATATTTCATATGATTACGAGGTTTGCGTACCCCATGATTTCGGGATTCTTGCGGTATCTCTTCTGGATTCTCTCGGCTAATTTTACAACAGCCTTTCCGAGTTGAATGACGTGGTAGAACTCCCATTCTTCTTTGGTGTCTGGAATATTTTTCGCGAGTAACTCCCGATACACTTCACTTGCTCTGTGCCGTAGCGAATCCCGCAGCTGTTCAGAGAACCGATCGAGATCCTCAGGCGATTGCGAGAAAAGAGGGTCATCGTAGATATGGTTGTTCAAGACATACATAATAGGGCCAAGGGGCGGTGCTTTCGTATCAAAGCAAAGTAGCATGAGCTCAAAAAGTTCCCTAAGCAAAGCGTCATGCAGTGACGAAAGTATATGTTGATTTAGAGCGTAATCGGCTACCGTCCATTTCGTCCGATCAAACAATGCCGCACCAATATGGCTCATTCTATTGATTTTTTTATCCGCTGGTGGTTCTTTGACGTAGTTGAATGCAGCGTCTAGGGTGTCGAGATCTATCTCCTGGTGCTGGTATTTCTCTTTAATGACATCCAAGAAAATTATGAGTCTGGAGAAGTGAGGTATGCGCCATCGCAACGCAATCTCGTTGAGTATTTCCGCAGACAGCTTGGATAATAATTTTATTGAAGGCGTCTCGGTAGTAGCTTCTGCTGGTTGAAGCTCTTGATTGTGTAAATCATAGGTAAGGGCTTCTTTGAGAATTGCACGGTAGAATACCCTTGGATCCGGAGGGATGAATACATATGACGAGTCGTCATCACCTGAACCCCGTAATGGCTCGTCTCGTAGGTTCAAAGCGCTCATATCCACTGGTTGATCGATAACATAGGAAGACCCGCTCTCTGACTGGTCTGACATTTTCCTCGACATGTCAGAGTAGCTAGAAGAATCTGAAGTAGGACCGCCGCCAGGCTTGAATTGTGGTAGACTTCCGCCCGGAGTGCTCTTCGCCAGTTCAGGGTTTGACTGGATTATTGCTAACATCATCTGAGACAGATCCGGAATCTCAGACTTCTTCCACGTCTCGTAAGCATCCTCAAGATCAAAGTCCTCGCTGTTAAGGGTCTTCTTGGTATTGAGACTAAGATAGGTTTGATAAGTTTTCAAATCCTGCAGGGCAGCCTTCTCTGTCCATACTGCCTTGTTGTTGTTTATGTCTGACTGCACCTGAGAGTATGAAATGTTAAATATGCGGGAAACAACTAGAACCAAAGGCATATCCTTGACCTCATAGCTCCTGGGAACTTCAACTTCAATAGTAGATCCGCCAGCGCCGCCATTGCGCTGGCTCTCTGTTGCTAGGTCTTGATCATGCATGAGAAGCTTCTTCTCCATGGTTTGCAACCTGTTGCTCAATTCAGGCCTATCTCGCACCCAGTCATGATCTTTCAGCGTGGAGCTAACCAGGCGAATGAACAAGGCCACATGGCGATCCACCATCAGCTTCCAGTTATCATCGCCGGGAGCCTTCCCCTTCTGCAGCTCTTTAGTGGCACTGGAGAAGAATATAAGCAGCAAATCCTCCACTCTCCGGTCCTTCTCCATAGATTTTCGATACTGTGGTGCTTTGAATTCATTGAGGAAAACGGCGAACGTGCGTTTGACAACTGAGTCACTATATTCTGGCATCTTCTCCTTTCCCAACAACACCCCTGTTATCCGTTTGTCCAGCTCAGTCATAAAGCCATGAGGGAACCGGGTGCTCTTTGAGTCTCTGATGAGGGAGAAGTCCTTCACAAGGTCAGTTACGGAGGTCGACGACCTGTGAATGGTACGAGGAGGGGCAGTGATATGTTGGAGGCGCTTTTGACGTGGTTGGAGGAGGTAGCAAAGGTATGCTACGCGGAGGGCGTAAAGGTAAGCATCTTGGGAGGTTATAGCGCGCTTCCGGGTGTAAGAGCTCTGACGTTGCAGGTGATCCTTTTGTTGGAGGCTGTTAAATCTTGGATTATTGCCTCGCGAGCGGGTTGAAACGGTCGACATCGCAGCGAGTGAGCAACGTCGAGTGGCGGCGTGCTCAATATGTGAGGTGGAGTGAGCCTAGCCTCATGTCACTCGTTTCGAAGGCCTGGTGAAGCTGCTGGTGGAAACGGGGATAATATCGCGGATGGAGCTTGAAGGAGCAGAAACCCACACTTTCTGTCCAACTATGTATGGTATTCAACGAGAATAAGTCGTGGTGGACCAAAGGGGATGGCGCAGCTTCGCGATAGCGTCACTCAGTCACTGGGCTCCTACCCTGGCGGCTGGAAGGTCAGAACGGACATGCCAAGGCAGGTGACGATCTCGACGCTGGGCGGCAAGGAGACCTTCCTCGCGTGAAACAACGTCCTTGAAACGCCACCAATCCACAGGCTTGTCCGCGCCTCTCAGCCCTGTCGTGTGCGATCTCTCACGTCACGGGCTTGTCGAGGGACCACCATATTCTCATCGGTAACTCCATCCTGGGCCCCAACGCAACATCACACCTCCTCCTCTCCACCTTCTCATGGCCTCGAGAGATCAATAAAATGAAGCTCATGCTTCTCTCCATGCAACCTCCTTAGCCTCGGGCCTGCTAACTCTCTCGTTCACATGCACAGCCTCAAGTTCTACAAAGAGTCGTCGCGCTGAGTCCTTTTTCCTCCATCAAATTTGCGGGAGTTCTTCAGGCAGTCATCCAAAAAGCCACCCATCTACTTCTCGTCCTCGCGCTCGCATTTCACCAATGTCATCTCCTAACAAAACCACGACTGAAAAACCTCGTCTCACTGAGCAAGAAAAGAAGAACAACCACATCGCCTCTGAACAGAAACGCCGTCAAGCAATCCGGGATGGCTTCGACCGTCTCGCCAGCATTGTGCCTGGAATGGAGGGACAGGGTAGAAGCGAAGCCGTTGTACTCGGGGCCACTATCAAATACATGAGAGCACAGATTTCTGAGCGCAAGCGGCTTTTGGATATTGCAAGGGAAAGAGGAATCGATACATCCGGTTGGGAGCTACCCGAAGGATTAGGCGAGAAGGGCAATAGCAGCAGCGGATCATCATCATGAAATTCCCACACAACCTGGCCACCGAGATTCAGCCCTGTGCGATCACTTCTGCATGTCCGCAACTCGCAGCCTCTTCCGATTTGCAGAGGCTCTAAGTACAGCATATTAGCGGATATGCACATCGTTAAACCTTCGCTGTGGTTATTCACGGTTGAAAGGGTCTGTGAGCATTGACGCAGAATTATGGAGAGAATCGTCACAGAGAGGAGACATGAATAGACACGGAGCGGAAGAAGGGGGTTAAGAGCATCTTATACGGGCAGTAGTGTCGGATGTGGCCAGTTTGCTAAGATTTCCATGGGTTCCAAGCGTATGAATAATCGATTACATCCTGTGTCCACTAGTCCTTATGCATTTGTCCTACAGGACAAGGCTTGTCTCAAAATAATCCTTGCAACAATCTCGATATCTGTAACCCACACCCAAAGGATACCCGAAATGCTGTTAGCGCGACGTACCTATGAGTAGTGACAGACTAAAAGAACTTCAGAGTGAGCTTTCGGAGGACTACGGAATTAGAAACAGAGAGAAAATGCCATTAGCAAGTTCTTCCAAAGATGCTCCGCTACCAACTGTACCTTTTGCGCTTTTAAAGCAAAACTGCGAGTGTTATTCTGAGTTTAAAATCCCTGCAAATCGGCCTTTTTCAGACCCAGAGAAGACAGAGAATTAGACGACTTTTACATGGCCAAGATATTTTATGTGATATAGCGAGGTGTCTGACAATGCATGGGTGCCAGAAAACTGTGATTGGAGCGTCGTATTAAATAAGACAGTGAGCTCAAGGAAAAATTTAAGTCATTGGTACAATTGCATGTGCGTTCGCATTTGATCGAGAGCTCTTCCTCAACAAAAACATGTGACCAACAATGTTGACATATTTTGCCTCTTTTGAAATGACCAGAAAGAAATGGTGAGGAGATCAGCAACCTAGAGAAAATATGGAGACCGGTCTGTAAATTAGAATATATCCTCTTCCATTAATCCTACCCGTAGTATGCGGGTTAGATACAAGGGGAAATGAACTACCATACTCTGCCTGTTCCGCTCCCTCCCAACATTCTGCCACCCCACCGGATATTTCCTGTTAAAATCATTTGCAGAGCTTTGCTTCTTGCAAGTGGCTTCTCCGCGACGACGGAGAAATCGTTAGCCAAGAACATCAGTGAGAATACCCAATTGCATTGGAAGGCATGAAAGGACCCGTTCGGGTTCCCTGTCGTGAATAGCCCCTTGCCCCTCCGTCAAACTCCATGAAATCCTCACTGGCTATCATTTTATCCGCGCATAAGCACCTGACTCAAGTAACAGCCATATACCCTCCATTACGTTTGCTACCTTCTTGCTCTTCGATTAACCTTTCTCATTACATCACTACAGGTTCATACAATCAGCAAGGCTATTAGCCTAGCCTTATAGTTATAGCAGGCAGTTAACCTAGATATTATAGTCGTAACAATTTAGACATATAGGGGACCGGTATAAATTATTAATATTTATAACCTTAGGGTTATAAGGGTTCTATAAATAGAGAATATTATATTAGTAATAAGGTTGCTAGAAACTAAAGGCATAGAGTCTATTCTATTAGGAGATATAAACCTCCACTACCTACGGTAGGGGGTATCCATATTACTGCTAAATAATAGATAGAGATAGATAGAGTGCCTACTAAAAGCTATAGATATCTGGGGCCTTAAGCTAGCTTCCTCCCTAAAAGTAATTATAGTAATATAGTACCGCCAAAAGTATAATTAATCTTATATTTATGGATAAAGGCCTATACTAGAGACTTAAAAGGTATACCCCTAAAGAAGAATAGGCACTTACTTTAGACTATATACCTATCTAAATATAGCTAGATCTAGATATTAAGGCGCAATTAAATAGTAAAAGATACTTAATAAGGAAGCTTAAGATAGATAGTTTCCTTAATATAGTTAAATAATAACTTTAAGACTTAGAATAAATCCACCTAATACCAAATAAGCGAGGCTTATTAACAACGCCTAAGGAAATTTACTAAAGACTAGAAAGAATTTAGGTAGCAATTAAAAATAGGCTAAAAGAGCACTAACTGGTCTTAAAACTAGGTCCCTATATACAATACGCATAGTCTATATAATACGCGGTTTATATTACTAGCTAACAATAGGTAAAAAGAAAATATATAAGTAGCTATAACCCTAAAAACGAGAGACAATATAAAGATATAAGAAGATAGTTAAAGAATACCCTAAAAAAAGAAGTAAGAAATAATTGGAAACGGTTTATAAATAAGCATACTTTTAATCCGAGCCTCCCTTGTAATAAGGACCTTTAAGCCATAACGAAATAGGTATAAAAAAAGGCAGGACGTCTAGCAAAAAATTTATATTTATCGCCCCTATAAAGAATAAGAGAATTATAGCCCACTAATAATAATATTAAGAAGGCAAAGATTCTTATAAAAAGGTTCTTCCCTTAACAGGCTCTAGTAGACCTTAATAAAATTATAGATAAAATACTAGTAACTTGCCTATAGGTTAATAGCGATATAATAATAAAAGAAATGGCCAGAACTATTAGCCGCCTTTTAAATAATATAGCACTAAAACTAGATGGGATTTTTAATAAGACATTAAAGACATATAGACTACTTATGGTACTTTGGCTACTATCCACGACTTAAAAGATCTATAATAATGGTTATTTTATAAAAAGAAGGTAAAGCAGACTACTTAATCTTGAAAAGCTACCGCCCTATTCTTAAAAAAACACATAGTAAGATCTTAGAAAGGATTATAGTAGACTATATAGTAGATATGATAGAGAAATATGCCCTACTACTATAAAGCTAAATAGGGGCAAAAAATAAACTCTTAACGCTATTAGCACTTATACTACTCGCGGCTACCATTAAAACTGTATAGGCTATATAAAGGGACTTTATAGTATTAATACTTAGCCTAGATACTAGCGGCGCCTATAATAATATACTATATAAGAGCCTTCTATATATCCTTAGGGCAAAGGGCTTCTTAAAATAGATTATATAATTTATTTACGAGTTTATAGACTAAAAAGAAATATTATTGGTCTTTAGTGGATACCAAAGCCCCCCCTATTATAGTTGTAACAAAAATACTATAAGGATTACCTCTTTCGCCTATACTCTTACTTTTCTTTATAAGCAACTAATTTAATACCTTTAAGAAAGGGACGACTTAGGGGATAGGTTTTGTTAATAATATAAACCTAGTTATATATAGGCTAATAGCCGTAGAGAATTATAGGACACTGGAGCGTAGTTAGGGGTTCGCTTATGTCTTGGTGCATATATATAGACGTATTCTTTCCACGATCTTCTTTTGCTCCTTATCTTGATATTCAAGTCTATAGACTATTAGTTATATATAGGCTTACGCCGTTGTTTTATACTATGCTAGTGTCTTAATTAACTAAGTTGCCGTAATAGCTACTCCTAAATAATCCTTAGGCAATATACCTAAGTAAGAAATAAAATATACCTTATAAATAACCAGATTAACTAGCTTATATTCGCCGAGTTTATTATAAATAACTATATTTTAAAAATTATAAGGGTCTCTCTATTTCTAGCTAACTACAACTAGTATCTATAAATAGGGTTTAAATCCTTAAGTAATACCTCTTACCCTACGTATTGCGCCTTATAAGCTATAAAAGTAGAGAAATTATAGTAGTTTCTTATTAATAAGATAATATCCCTTATACGGATAAATACGATCTATAAAATGCAGCCCATACATATATATAAAACTTTATAGATAGTATCTTACCTACGCCTATGTAACTATAATATCTTATAGCTAGCGTACACGGTCTATATTTTATATGGCCCTATTTATATAAGGAATAGGCCTAATCTATTTATAAAGCCGTAGTAAATAAGAACTAAATACTGGTACTGGCTTATTAAGTTAGTAATTTTATCTAGCTAGATATAAGAAATTTAAATTTAAATTAATATATTAAAAAACCTAACTAAAAGAATGCTAGCCCTTATAAGGTTAAAAGGGTCGTATCTCCTTATACCTTTTAACTAAAGATTTCTAATACGGTTAAAATCTACTCCATATTTTATACGTTAGTCCTTTATCCTACTACCCCTATATTAAACGCTCTGCTTAAATAAATATAAAACTCTCCCCTACTAGTTAAAGTAGACAGTAAGGATAAGTGCTTTATTAAAAGGATTAATAATATTAAGTATACTAAATGGAAACGCTAATATATATACCTTATAAAATAAAGAGGCTATACTAATGTAATGGGACTAGCCTAGTTACAGTAGGAATGTCTTAGTGAAACACTTAATAGATAAATTCCAACGCTTTAATTAAATTCTGCCAAATTCTGCCAAAGTTAATTAAATTCCGCTAAATTCCGCTGACTTGATTAAATTCCACTAAATTCCACTAATGTAATGGAATTTAGTCGAAACCTGTTAAAATCCGCGTGGGCTTATGCCTATACGTCTGCTGCTAAGACCCTAAATATTTAGTTACACATTTCCTATGTTTTTTTCTCTTCCTTACGTAATATCTTATATTTAGCAAGAGCTATATACCCTTAGATTAGATAGAATTTATATTATTCCTTTAAATCTTCCCTAAAGCCTCTTTGCGCCCTTATATTATATTATATTAAAATAATTACTATTAAAATGGCAAACGAACCTAAATCTCTTTTAATAACTATGAGTATTATAACCCTAGTTAGGGAATAGTTAACTATAATATAACAGTCCTTTATGGACGCCTTAGCTTAGCAGCAGGCTATACTAGAAGCCTAATACTAGCGATTAATAGAAGTACTTTATAAAGAACTCCATAACATTAAGGCACTTATATTATAGACCCTAATAACGACACCTATAAATAAGATTAATATAACGGTATCTGAACCTAGCCTGTTAAATAAGAATATAGAACTGGTAATAGTAGCTTAACCCATATATATAATAAACTAAGTACCTATTATAAAATCTAAAAAGCTCCCTAATTCTCTAATGTTTAATAAAAACCAAAATAACCTATATCCCTTTATAACTAAGCTCCGTCTTAAACTCTTAATAAACTATAATTAATACCCTACTAAAGCTAGCAAGGTTAGCTATGGAATATCCTAATTAGGTAAAGACGCTATATAAACTATAGATCCATTCTTCCGCAATAGCACTTTTGTTGGTTTTAAAACCTTTATCTCTCTACTAGAACAAATATATAATAACACTAGCTATAAATATATAGCCGTTACTAAACCTAAAAACCTATAATAATAGAACCGAGACTTTACTAGCTTTTTTTTTAAATTTTTAGGTCTTGTTAGCGAGCTGGATTGGAATAAAGCCACTAGAGTCGCTACCCTTTAATAAGCTATTTTAGATAAAATTAGAGCCTAGTTAGTAGGTAGAGAACTACTAAAAAACCTATTCAAATTTGCTATAATATGTTAACAAATTAATAAGGACCTTTAATATAACAAACAGACTTATTCTCTAAAGTCAACTATACCTTATATTTAAGACTTTATAAAACTAGTATATGCCCTAAAGCGCGATCCGTCTCTAAAACCCAAAAGCCCTATATATAACCCTATGGACCTTAATACCACTTAATCCTATACACCCTTAGGAACTAATAAATAAAGAACCCGAGCTATAAATGGAGAATGCTTTAAATATAGTAAAAAAGGATATATTTAAAAGCATTGCCAAACTTACCCTTTTAAAAAAGTCCGCTATAATTTCTCTTAATCCTTAAATCATACCTAATCCTTAAATTATACCTAATCTATAAATCGTACTTAGATACCATAAAGTACCTCGCCCTTAGCCAACTTAGAAAACAAATTGTCCTAAGGCTAAGTCGCGCCTTAGAATAAAAGGTGGAAGAGTATAAGTATCTAGGCTTTTCTAGCGCTAATATATAACATAACTCCCTTAATATACTTAGTAAAATTTAAATACTTAGAAAATAAAAGGAAGTATAAATCCTTATAGACAGTAGAGCTACTAGCATAGGCTTTATTAATATAAACTATATAAAAACTTAATACCTAAATTTAAAGAAACTTAATAAGCCTTAGGGCCTATAAGGCTTCAATGGCAAACCCTTAATATTATTATTTATTGCTTAACGTCCGATTTGGATCCTTATTGGGCCCACGCGGACTACTCCTTATATATATATAGGGAGAAAACTCTTTTGAGAAAACCCCGTGATCTGTCTCCCTGCCTTTTAGGACTTGCCTATAAGGCGCCTATAAGTTACCTATAGTGCTCTACTACCTTACTTTTTGACCTCCTTGGGAACCACTACTGCTATAATAAGCCTACAGACGCGCTAGTATCGCAAACTTTGCTCTACTACTATAGAGTTATTAGGGGGCGCCTATTACTCGCCCCTTTGCCTTCTGTTACTATTTCCTTTATAACCCAAAACTAGTCTAGCACATTTTGGCTAATAAGCCACTAGGTAACCGCCTTAAGACCTTTTTATATTAAGAGTAGTATATTATAGTTCTCTGTGCTAGCTACTAAGAGTATAGCTTCTTAGTTAGTATATAGGGGGTATAATAGTATTATATATTTTAGTGTCTGTCTTAGCTAGCTATATTTATATCTTAGGCTGCCTACTAGGATACCTACCCAGTAGAACTAATCTTTTAGTCCTATTATCCCTATTCTTAAAAGTGTTGCTATTATATTTTCTGCCTTTATTAGGCCTTCTTAAAGCTCTTAAGTATTTACCCCCTATGGCGTTAACCATACTATAGCTTAGGTTTCTCTTGCCTAAGTTAGCCTTTATACCTTTAACTCCCATATACCTTTTTAGTGTTAGTCCAACTAGTATTATATTACAGAAGATGGTTTCCTAGCATTCTTTTATACTCTACTTTAGCTCCTTTCTCTTTTTTACTATTATTTTTACTGGCCTCTTATGTATCTCCCTTCCTCCTCTATATAGGCCTAGGCCCTAATATAGCACTATTCTTCTTCTACTTTCTTTACCTATTTCTCTAATATCTCTTCCCTACTTTAGGGTTGTGTAAGGGCGCGAAGAGGCTTTGGGGAAGATTTGAAGGAACAATATAAATTCTATCTAAATCTAAGGGTATATAGCTCTTGAAGAGAACAAGACGTTGCGTAAAGAAGAGAAAGGAATAACCAGAGAATCTTGTAATTAAATAGTCAGGGGTCTTGGTTAATGCGTGCGCACGTACACACGCGGACGGACTTTAGTAGAATTTGATTAATCTAGTAGAACTTGGCAGAAGTTAATTAAGGCGTTAAGTTTATCTATCGAGTGTTTTACTAAGACATTCCTACTGTAACTAGGCTAGTCCTGTTATAGTACCCCCCCTTTTAACCAAAGGTTTAAAATAATTTAATTTAGTTAAGAGTTTATAATTTCTTTATCACGTGTTATATTTTTACGTTGGGTAGTGGTCTTGGCAAGGCAGATCTAACTAATTAGACAACTTTAACCACCGGTTAAAGTTCCTTAACATCTTACGTGTTATATAATTGCGTTATAAATATTATAACTTATTTCAAGTTCTTTTTAAATTTAAGTTTTGTGTATTTGTGTTAGGTAGCAGTTATTTGCCTTTATATCGTGTCCATCTAGCTAGAGTAGGCCGCGAAGAATGGTCCTTATAGAATTCTTTTACTAAGGAAGGCGCGTCGGCCTTAATCTAATTATAGGTTTCCTAGGTTTATATTTTATATCCTTCCTACTTAACAAGAAGTTTAAATTGTTTAGATTATTTTTTCTATTACATATTATTAATTAAGTTAATAAAGTAAGAACCGTTACCATTGTTAACAATTATGGGAGGTAGCGGCGGCACTTTACAAGTTAAAGGGTTACCTTTTAAAGGTTGCAGCAAGCTTACATAAAACATTAGGTGTATTTTTATCTTAGTTAGCAGTTTAAGCTTATAGGTATACGGGCTTAGTTTCTTTTTAATTTAGTATAGGCCCACAAACTTCCAATTAAGTTTCTTTAAGGGCCGTTAAGTCTTTATATTTTATGTATTTAGGTAAGCCATATTACCTTCTTTAAAGTCCTACGCGGGAGCTCGTCCTTTATTTGTATGCTATTCCTATACCATTTAAGCGTATGTTAATTTACTTTATAGTAGTTCCGTTAACTGCTTTATTTAATTAGTGAAGTTATACGTATTAATTAACTAAATCTATTTAATTATAGGTTCTATTATATTAATTTTAGGTTATAGTTTAAATCCAAGTTAAGGGTCTTATCCGTAGGTTGCGTAGAACGGCGTTATAGCTATTAATTTGTTTATTATATTATTTGTAGTAAACTTAGCTAAAGGCAGCCACTTTTCCCAGTTGTCTTGTAGGTAGGAGCAGTATATTTATAGGTATTGTTCTATAATCACGTTCGCAATTTTAGTTTAACCATCTATCTCTAAATAAAATGCAGTTAAGAGTTATATTTATATACTTAATTGTTTGCATAGAGCTTGCTAGAAGTCTGAAATAAACTAGCTTCTATAGTTGGATATTATTAAGTTAGGGAGTCTATATAGCTTAAAGACGTATTTAATAAAACATTTAGCTACTAAGATAATATTAATTAAGTCCATAGGAATTATATATCGTATTTTTATAAGGCGGTTAACTACTACTATAATATTTATAAATCCGTTGCTGCTAGGTAAATCTACTATAAAGTTAATTAAGATATCACGCCATCTTTGTATTAGAATTAATAATAATTAGAGTACTTCTTATTTCTTTACGTAAGAAGTCTTTCTATAAACACATATTCTGCATGCTTAAACGTATTTTTGTATATAGTTGTGCATTATAGGCCAGTAATATACTCGTTGGACTATCTCGTATGTTTTTACATAGCTAGGATGTCCCGCTATAGGAGAGTTATATATAAATTCAAGTATCTTAAATCGCAAAGGTTCGGAATTTGGGACTACTATATTCTATTAATAGTATAGTTAATTGTTACGAATTTTGCATTTAGCGAGTGTAATATCTTTATACTATTATTTTCCTATTTAAATCGCTTCTATTATATCTACTATCTATGCGTTGTTCTTGTATTCGTATTTTATTAGCTTATTAATTTCTATTTCCCATTTATTAATTTCTAATTCGTTTCTATTAAGTTCCATATCTAAGAATATAGGACGTAGTTTTTTAAAACGTTTAGGGGGTAATAGGATCCGTAATTAATTTATAATCTGTTTATCTAAAGCGTTCGTAAGTAGGTTTTATAATTATTATATTAATATATTAGGCTTCTAATTAAGTTTACCCAGTTAGTATATAATCTTAAAGTTAAATTATAAGAGGTATTCGGCCTAACGAATTTAGCATTGCGTTAATTGCTTTATAGTTATAAAATACTACAGGTTCTTATAGTCTATTAATATATATATTGGAAATAACAATCCTTTAAGTTCTAGACGCTATTATTTAAAGTATTTAATAATTGCAAGTAGTTCCTTATTGTATATCTTATAGTTTAATTCGGCAGGGGCGAGCTTTTAGGAGAGAAAGGCTACTAGACACAGCTTACCGTTCTTATTATACTGCGATAACACTCCCCCTAGGGCATAATTAGATGAGTCTGTTTTAATAATATATTCAAAATTAGGGTTAAAGTAAGCGAGAATTAGGGCGGTTATAAAGCGTTATTTTAAATTATTAAAAGCTTATTTGTATCTGGCAGTCTATTTAAATTTTATGTTCTTCCTTGTTAAGTTTACTAATGGTTAGGCAATTTTTAAGAAGTAGTTAATAAATTAATAGTAGAAATTTGCGAATCCTAGAAATCCTTAAATGTCTTATATATTACTAGGGCTTCCCTAGTTTATAATAGCAGCGACCTTCTTAGGGTCCATTTTAATTCCGTTGCGGGATATAATTAGGCCTAGGTACGTGACTTTAGATATATAGAACTTGCATTTCTTAATATCGCATTATAAACCCGCATCTCGCAAATATTTAAGGACCATTTAGATGTGTTTTTAATGCTTAAAAAGCAAAGATAAGTAGATTAAGATATTATTAATATATGCGGTAATAAATATATTAAGGAATTTATAAAGCGTATTATTAATGTATTACTAAAACGTACTAGGACCGTTTTTTATACTAAATGGCATTACTAGGTATTTAAAGAGTCCCTATTATATATAAAAGGCTATGTACTTTTCGTCTCCTTCTTAGACGCGAATTCGATTGAAGGTAGCGACTATATTAAGCTTTATAAAATATTATGCCTTTGCTAGGCGGTCGAGCGTCTCTTAGATTAAGGGGATTGGATATTAGTTTTAAATCATAATTGTGTTTAGAGCTTAATAATTAATATAGAATCTTAAGCCTCCTCCTAGCTTTTTAATAAATAGTATGGGTAAGGTAAATAGAGATTAACTAGGGCGAATAAATCCTTTTTCTAGATGCTTATTAAGGTATTGTTGTATTATAAGTAGTTCTTCCTATAATATACCGTATAGCGGTCCGAACTTTGGTGTTATATTAGGTTTAAGTTCTATCTTAAAATCATATATATCCCAATGTGGGGGTAGTTAGTCTGTAAATCTTTTCTTAAACTTGTTAATTAGATTGTGGTACTCTTTAGGTATAAGAGGTTAAGGGTTAATATATTACTTTAGTTCTAGTGCTTTTTTAATATCTTCTATAGTTATAGCAAAGATTTCGTGGTCTTATTTTTATACTAATAAAATAAAAAATATGGCTTGTATTATACGAATTTTAAGATATTTTGGCATAACATCTTTATATTCTTTACTACCATCGGTAGTTATAGCCATATCGTTTTGGTTTGGGGTCTATAGTAGGGGCAGTTTATATTATGTTGAATTTAAATAATCTTGTGCATGTTTATAGGGTTGGTGGTGTTTTAAGCAATAACTTTAGCAGTAGGTTATATGGAATTTTAGTATTTCTTTAACCCAGCTAATTAAAGGGTTGTATTATTTTAGCTATCTATGTTTAAGTATTATCTTATATTGCTTTAGGGGTGTTATAAATAAGGAAATGTATTTAAGGTGTTCGCCTATCCGCATTTTTATAAGAGCGTAGTGCGTTAATTCGCTATGTATTAAGGGTTTGCCGTTAAAGCCTTATAGGCCTTAGGGCTTATTAAGTTTCTTTAAATTTAGGCATTAGGTTTTTGCGTAGTTTATATTAATAAAGCCTATGCTAGTAGCTCCACTATCTATAAGAATTTGTACCTCCTTCCATTTTTTAAGTGTTTGAATTTTGCCAAGTATATTAAGGGAGTTATGTTATGTATTAGCGCTAGAAGAGCCTAGATATTTATACTCTTCTACTTTTTATCCTAAGGCGCGACTTGGCCCTAGGATGATTTGTTTTCCAAGTTAGCTAAAGGTAAGATGCTTTATAACAACTAGGTATAATTTATAGAATAAGTATAGGTTAAGAAGCAAGTACGGCTTAAAGAACGAGTGCAATTTAAGGAGTGGATACAATTTAAAGACTAGGAGGAACTACGGCGGACTTTTTTAAAAGGGTAAGTTTGGCAATTCCTTTAAATATATCCTTTTTTACTATATCCAAAGCATTCTCTATTTATGGCTTAAGTTCTTTATTTGTTAGTTCCTAAGGGTGTATAAAATTGAGTGGTATTAAGGTCCATAGGGTTATATATAGGACTTTTTAGGTTTGGAGAGGGATCGCGTTTTAGGGTATATATTAGTTTTATAGAGTTTTAAACGTGAGGCATAGTTGGCTTTAGAGAATAAGTTTGTTTGTTATATTAAAGGTCCTTATTAATTTATTAATATATTATAGCGAATTTAGGTAGGTCTTTTAGCAGTTTCCTGCCTACTAACTAGGCTCTAATCTTATCCAAAATAGCTTGTTAAAGAGCAGCGACTTTAGTGGCTTTATTCCAATCTAGTTTATTAATAAGGCCTAAAAATTCCGAAAAGAAGCTAGTAAATTCTCGGTTCCGTTATTGTAGGTTTTTAAGTTTAGTAACAGCTGTGTGTTTGCAGCTGGCGTTATTATACGTTTGTTCTAGTAGGGAGATAAAGATTTTAAAACTAATAAAGGTGCTATTATAAAAGAATAGATCTATAGTTTGTGTAGCGTTCTTACTTAAACAAGATATTCTATAGCTAATTTTGCTAGCTTTGGTAGGGTATTGGTTATAGTTTATTAAGAGTTTAAGACGGAGCTTAGTTATAAAGGGATATAGGTTATTTTAATTTCTATTAAACATTGGAGGATTAGGGAGCCTTTTAGATTTCATAATAGGTATTAAATTCGTTATAGATATAGGTTAAGTTACCATTACTAGTTTAAAGTTCGCGTTTAAGGGGCCAGGTTCGGATATAGTTATATTAATTTTGTTTATAGGCGGTGTTGGGGTCTCTAACGTAAATACTTAGACGTTATGGAGTTCTTTGCGGAGTGCTTTCATTAATTACTAATGCTGGGCTTTTAGTGCAGCCCGCTACTAAGCTAAGGCATCTATAAAGGACTGTTGTATTATGGTTAACTGTTCCCTGACTAGGGATATAATACTTATAGTTATTAAAGAGGATTTGGGTTCGTTTGCTATTTTAATAGTAGTTTTTTTTTAAATATAATGTAATGTAAGGGCGCGAAGAGGCTTTGGGGAAGATTTAAAGGAATAATATAAATTCTATCTAAATCTAAGGGTATATAGCTCTTAAAGAGAACAAGACGTTGCGTAAAGAAGAGAAA
>Ga0307507_10003370_pt1 | contig 31219 bp, 11 predicted proteins | sample 7_EM_MG_FD_207223 | JGI IMG/M metagenome (GOLD analysis project Ga0307507, IMG submission 207223) | Populus trichocarpa ectomycorrhiza microbial communities from riparian zone in the Pacific Northwest, United States - 7_EM | ecosystem: Host-associated > Plants > Roots > Unclassified | place... | reverse complement strand
GATCTCAGAGCTAGTGCAAGCCCAAGGGTGTCCTATCGTACGTCTAGGACGCGTCCACGTCGACTGGCTGGATAAGGCCAGTTTCGGGCCTGGCTACGAGCCAGGTAGTCGTACGTCGGGTGGTTTTCGTATCCCAGTTTCCCTTGATGGGCCTCCCTAGATGGTAGGACAGGAGCCTCAAGCGGAGGCAGTAAGACTCCTGGTGTTGTTAAGGGCGATGCTTTGTGCGATGCTTCGTACGCGTCGCAGGCTCAACACCACGAAGCCGCAACGACAGCGCGCTGCATGCGCTGCGACGGCTCCCTACCATCGCCTCTGCACTTAGCCATCATAAAGAATGAATTCCTGATGATGTTTCCACCCGCGGCGACGTGGACGCGTGCAGTAGGGCTTCGCGGGCTTGTATTTCTATTAATCTATATAAGGAATCTATATATAACGTGCCTAAAAACTCTTAGCTAGTATAGTTACTGCGCTTTACTACCCTTATAATTTAAAATAAAGTGCTAATATAGCATTATAGTCTTTTTTATAACCCTACTTTTACTAGCCGCATTTAGTTTCCTACTAGTATTACCTAGTTTACTAGTCTATAGCCTTTTTTCGACTTTGTTTACCCTCCCGCTTTCTTATAGTAAGTGTATACTAATCTCTATATATTCTACAGCCGTGTTATCTTAGCTATCTATAATAATACCATTGCTGCTATTAATAATACTATTCTTTACTCTCTTTATAGCCCTAAGTTTATTTTTTACTCTATAAATACTATAAAATAGAACGATCTAAATACTAAAAATACTCCCCCTTAGAGCTTTTATAGAGCTTTAACCCTATAGGCCTTTCTCCTATATAGCTCTACCTTAAGGTTAGCGCTCTAATAATCCTTTTATAGAACCTATATCCTAAAGAGGGCCTCTATAATAATACCTATATAGTTTTTACCTAAATAGGCCGCCGCTATCTTAAAGCCTATATTCTTAACGATATCTTTACTAATTAGCTATAGGTTATCCTATAGATTAAGCTGTCTTCTATAAAAGGTAAGCCACTATTTATTATTAATTAACGGCAGTTTCCTATCTATTTATCTTTTATAATAGCCGTAAATAAGTTATAGGGTTAGTCCTTTAACTTTATAGGCGTTAATTTACAAATACCGGTTTTTATATATAGTTAGCTCTATATTGCACTATCTTGGATTACTACTGTAAATAGTATTTTAGTACTACTTTCCCTAAATTAAATAGAAACAGATAATATTATATATCTAGAAGTTTTGCTTTCATAATAAGTAATATTATTTTATTAAATAACTACTTTTATAACTGCCCTATAGGGCTAGTAAAACCTTTATAAATGCGTTATAGGGTCTAGTAAATCCCCCCCTTTTTCTTTCTTTCCCTTCTTTTCTACCTCCCCTCCCCTACTTCTTATCCTTATCCTTCTCTAACTCCTTCTTAACTATATCCACTAAATAGTAGAGCAGCTCTATAATCTACTAGCGCCGCCTAAAGTAGGGACGGACGTAGGTAGGTAGGGCCTCCTCCTCTTTATTCTTATTATTATTGTTATTATTATTAGCGGTGGCGGTATCAAGAGGCGCTAAGGCATAGAAGAAAGTATAGCTGCGATAGACCAGTAGGGTAGCAGTAGTAGCTGCGGTAGGGGCAGACGCTATTATCTCTATTAATTATACTTTTTACTATTTATGTTGCTAACTTATAGGCCTAAAAGAAGCAGCGCGCCCCTTTACTGCTATAATAGTAGTTAGTATAGCTGCCGCGTAGCTAGCTGTCTAAATAAGGTTTCGCAATACAGTTGCACGCAATTACATAAGCTAAGCGAGCTTAGGAAATCCACTAAATTTTACCTATAGAATAGGAGAATCAATTAAGCATTAATAAAAAATCAGTTACTACCTAATACTATTGTAATAGCGATACGTATTACTGGAAGTGATACTAATACTAATTAGTAATTATAGATTAGGAGACATACTACCTATAAAGAGAGATGAGCTCGATTAGTCCCTGCTAAAGGCCTCTACTAATCTTGTTTGCTAAGGAGCATTAGTTAACGTATATTTAAAAAGTTAACTCCTATCTAATAGGCCCTTAACTCTTTATATATAACCCTTAGGTGTTTAAGGAACCGACCCCTTTTAATAGGCCCTTGGTTCGCGTCTATTACACATTTTATACTATCTAGATCACGTTAAGGAGTATTAGTTGATATGTACTTAAAAAGTTAACCCCTATCTAATAGGCCCTTGGTTTGCGTCCACTATACATTTGAACTTAATAAAAGTTAAGCACTCGTGTCCATTACGCGTTTGTATTAATTTACGTCTATTATACGTTTAGAATCTAAAATTAAACTTAACGGGGATTATAAGATGGGAATTAATATATTAGATATTAGGGCATAAGTTAAAGAAGGACGGAGGAGATAGAGTAAAGGACTTAATGTATAGTCTAAAAACATTAACAAAGAAGAAATTATTAAATTTATATAGTATTGTAGTGGTGTAGGTTGGACGTTGCCTACTATCTTGGCATTTTCCTGTATTTATAGAGCCTTCGGCTTCCCTCCCTCTTATATATAATCACGACCCTACCAGTTACCGGAAATACATTCTTTTCTTTCTTTATTACTGATAGAGAGATAGATAGACTGACTGACTGACTGACTGACTGACTGATAGATAGATAGCACCGTGACTTTCCTATCTAGAGACACCGTACCCTTCTATATATTATTTGGCATTCCATATGGGGACGACGGCAAGCTCTTCAGATTAGAAGTTTGGCACTCTATACACAACTATATACACAGGAGACACGTATAAATATACTACAACTACTAAAAAACCGCTAGCTATAAAAGAACTACTAGCTGTAAAAGAACCGCTAGCTAGATAGAAGAGATAATAGAAGAGAACTAGGCAGTATTAAATAGCAAGGGGAACCAGGCAGACCCTAAACAGAAAGACAGCGGAAAAGACAGAATAGCTAGACTTAACGTATAGGCCAAAGAGTGGCAATAAGAGGCAAAAGAGTATAGGTCAAGAGGTCTCAGGAGTTAGGTTCGGTGCCCGTACTTAGAATTTTAGTATTAAGCGAACTGGTAAGCTAATCAGACGACGTTGACCAGAGGTCGGAGTTACCCAATATCTCGCCACCCATGCGCACGAGCATGGCCAGAACATTATTAAAGATGTAGAGATAATAAGCCAAGGGCTAATTAATTAGATGGAAACGAGATCTAAGACATCTAGTGGTAAAGAAAGTCAGCGCTGCCTAGAGGAGACAATACTAAGCAAGGTCGCAAGCATATGAGATTAGATCTATCCTTAAAAGCTTCCCATTCTGGCTTAGCTTTATCTTCTTTTAAGTTATCCGGATTATATTAGCGGCAGCTCTAGAGGCGTTCCATAAGGACGTAGAAAGTACCCTACTATACAGAGCAATAATGGGCCAAAACAGACGGACGTATTAAGACCTGGTAGTAGATAATAAAGATTCCGTGCTCTCCCAGGAAGACCCCCCCTTAGACGTTAAGAAGTAGGCGCCTTCCGTTAGGAATATAGCTATATAGGTAGACCAGCCGAAGCATGCACCTATTAAGGTCCCGCTAGGACAGCCATCTAGGACACCCTCTGTCAAGACTATAGCTATGTAAGCAGACCTACTGTAGCGTCTACCTATGACACCTAGGACCGATAACCCTTAGCAGACAAAGGATAGGAACTGTAAGGATTACCTATAGGCTCCTAAGGATAAAGCTCTAGATATATCACTCTATGGCCAGCAGTTAATAGCTTAAGATAAGATTTGCGTTATGGTCCAGCCTATATTAGCCCTAGGAACTATAGGAACTCCTTATTTTATGGGACAGAACGTGTTATAGTTTATTAAATAGTATAAGCGGCTATGTACCTAATATTATATAACGAGTAAGGAGAAGCACTAGGGCCTTTTAGAGTACTACAATTACTAAATAGGGATGTGGATCTAAAGCCTACCTAAGTTTATAATTGGCGACTGGACAGAGCTTATAAGAAAGCTTAGGACCGAATATTAAGCCAAGGACTACTACTAATGTATAGAGTTAAGGGACTTTATTAAGGCATTTGTTAGGAAGTTGGTGGAGTAGCTAGGAGATCTGCGTTATTACATCTAAGATTTTACCAGTATTTTAGTAAGAGCGGTAGCCACAGGAAACCTTACTAAGAAAGAGAAGGGGTAGTGGTTTATGTGAGGACTCCCTATTAAATACCGTAGTTACGCAATAGAAAAGATAGGAGCTGTAGCAGATGAGCCTAGTACCCTTATATTTAAAAGACTAAAGGAGGCTGTAGAGTTAAGAATAATAGCTATAGAGAATGTTAAGCAAATGGCTGTTCTTCTGGAAGAAGATATCCTAAATATCCAGCTTATATAAGAGCTATGGCAGTAAAGGAATGAGCTTAACTACTAAAGGGAAGGAAGACTTCTAGACCTAAGAAAGCACGCGACGCTATTAAATTAGGCTGTAGTTTAAAGCCTGGTATAAGGATATAGCTTAGTACTAGGATATGAAGACTAGCAGAACAGCACCCAAGCTCCCTTTATTTCGCAAGGCTGTCGACCTCTGCAAGACTGTTAATATCCGCAGGATTCTCGATATCCGCAAGGTCCCTAATATCCGCAAAATTCTACTGCCTTTGGACGGCCGTAACGGGACGTATGGGGTTAGCAAGGTATATAAGGACAAGGCCAGTGGACCTATTTTGGATGCGGAGGAAGTCACCGTTTTACTAAGTATAAATATTAAGGGTTAAAGGATCTTATTTAGTAAGGATTTGTATATCTATCTAATTAAGAAAGACTAGTAGCTGGGATATATAATTAACCTAGACCTATACTTCTATAGCTCAGCAATAAAGGACGACTAAAGGGTATTAAGGACTGGCTCTATATGTACTAGGGAACAGACCTAGATAGGCTAAAGGAAGAACAACCGCAGCAATAGGCCCCCCCTATAGTATAAACGGATTTAACTGCTTTCTATAACGGAGTAGTGCTAAAGAACAGTAACAAAACATATATAAACTGGGAGGACTACTATTAAGTACAGCCTATGGACTTAGTAGTAATATTTAGCTAGTAATGTCCGCAGACTTACCTAACCCCTAGAGATAGCTGTACAACTAGGATAACCATTAAGCAGCAGGCACCGCTATAGGAGAAGAATATATAACTAGGAGATTATATCTAGATTATATTATAGCCTGTAGATAAGACAGCTAAAACTAGGAAGAAGAATAAACCGTCCAATCCTTGGAGATAGTTATGGAGACGGATACTTAACCGGGTTGGCTATTAACCTACAGGCTCCGCAGTAGGCTCCGCTATAGGTGTAGGATGTTTAACTAGGGGACAGTTAAGTTCTAAGGTAGGGGAGGGGACGTAGGTGATGGACATATAAAAGATTTCTATTTGTCTGCTTAGTTATAGTATTTCCTAAAGCTCCTTTTCTTATTTATTTTCTGGATTATAACGTGTTAAGACGTGTTAGTTGCGACGACCTACCGCAAAGATGTTAGTTTAGCTTACCGCCTGTTACCAAGCCAATAGCAATTTTTTATGCCCGGCGTGGAAAATCCTAATTGGTCTATTTAGCAATAGAGCTGGCAGAACTCTACATTACCCCTGGAATTTAATAATGCGCTAGCTGTATAATAAGAACGGCACCAAGAACTTTAATTAATTGTATAGATATAGAGCCGATTACACGATGCAGAGCTAGATGTAGAGCTAGATGCAGAGCCTTAATTAAACGACTGCATGAAATTAAATGACTGTATAGAAGCCATGGTTAGTTAAAAGGTCGAATTAAGCCAGAGCCTTGATACTAGCACGTCACCGTCACTGAAGCAAATTAATTAAATGTCGTTAGATTAGAGCCTTTAACTAGGCCGACCTTATTCCTTAATTAAACAATAGCTAATCGCAGCTCCGCAACTGCCATCTAAATTTAGTACTGCGCTAGCTACACGACGAGAACGGACACTGCGGCAAGGAAGGGATCTGTATAAAAGTAATAATATAATATTAGTGATTAAGTACCGCGGAAATAGCAAAGTAGTATATAAAGAGGCAGTAATAAAGATGCTTTGCAAGAGATTATATATAGGACGTAGCTAATTATAATAAGCCTAAACTATCCTTATACAACTGAAGACAGGACTAAGCCGTATTAAGGTAAACTAGTAAAGGATCTTGTTAAGGATTATAAGGAAAACAGGATTTGGATATATAGGAGCCAGCGCTTTTCCTTAGAGGTTGTCTTAATAAAGGACTGCATTGTGGATATAAGGGCAAGGGATATATAATGGAGGTAGTTACAACAACCGAGAAGCTAACACTGGATAATATTGAGGACAACTTAGGTAAAATATAGAGCTAGCAGGACAGTAATTAAGAGACTAAAAGTAGAAGATAATTCTAAGAAGGCTTTTAAGCTAAAAGAAGATTAAGGATATGTGAGTGTACTGCTAACAGCTAGGGTAAAGAAGTAGTTGTAAAAGCCTAAGGATGTGCTAAAGAAGCTAAGAGCAAAGACGGTTCTGAAAGGAAAGAAAGCAGCTATTAAGGACGTCTTACAAGGGCACTAGGCCTATAGTAGTGGTTTAGAGGAAGCTGCTGTTAGTGCTTGTGAAGGAGGAAGTCTTAGGACAGGTCTCTGGATTGGATGTCTGGTAGACACTAAGAGCCTTAATTAACTATAGATGCAGAGCTTTAACTAAATGGCTGCATAGCCAGAGTCTTAATTAACTGTCCGCAGATATAGAGCCTATGGATATAGAGCCTTAATGGAACGTTAACGGATTTAAAAGCTTTAATTAAGTATACAATAATGCAGAGCCTAGGTTGTACGTATAATAGAAGACGCCTTAAGTTAAGCCAGAGCCTTAGTTAAATCTTAATCAGTTAGATACCGCCTCTATAGTTAAGTTGGATTAACTAGAGCTTTTAGTTAGGCCGACCTAATACCCTATTTAAACGTTAGTTGATTATACATTGTTATAGTTAAATTAAATTAGTTACTATTACTGTCAGATATCTTCAATTAGTAGTTAAAGGTCCTATAATAGCAGATAGACAGCCTTTGTAGGAACCTTTCCCTTTAACCCTCCTTTATTAATTAATTACTGCCTGTCTTAACGCCTATAGACTGGTTAACCAGAATGGTCTTTTCTATAGACGCAGATATGGATCTCTACACGGAGTCTTATATGGAGTTATACGCAGAGTCTATAGATATAGAGCACATACGTGCAGAGCCTTAATTAGATAATAGTACGGCAGCTTGACTAGACGCCTATATATACAAAGCCTTAATTAAACGGCAGATGCGGAGCCTTAATGTAAGAGGCCAGCCTAACCGGAACGTATGATTATCTAATCAACAGTGTCACAGGTAAGTAGAAGGTAAGTTAAAGGTAAATTAAAGGTAGAATAAGTTTTACGTATTAAAGGATAAATGCTTCTAACCACTTCCATTTAGAGACTAATCACTGGTTCTTCTCTAGAGGAGAACTAGCTTCCTATATAAACCTTTTAAGACACTAGTAAAACCTTTTACCCCTATCTATCTAACTATATCTCTTCTGGAATATATATAGGATGTAGGCAGGACATTAATAAAACCTCCTACCGTCTTATCTAACATGTACCTCCTGGGGGATTCCGTTATAATTGCCTCCCCTTTAAGGGTCTTGGTCCTCCAAGACTTCGCCTCTTAATAATCTCTTATAGAGTTCCGGCTAAAACCACTAGGGAAATTCTTTAGTGGAAAGGTACTCTATAATGCGGCTTATTACCGGTTCTTTACTAGCGTGGAACCTTACTTTGTCTTTCTATTCCTCCGCTCTTCTTCCACTATAGCTCTTATGGTGCCTTTATAATGGAACTTTAATAATAATAATGAAAATTGGATGGGATTTACCTTCCTTATTATAAGAATTTATTATAAGCTGATTTGGGGGTTGTCCTATACAACGCGTTAACTAGCCACTATCCCCATTTACCTAAAATGGGTCTTAATAATAACATCTTAATATTAATTTCTTTTAGTTTATAAGCTGTTGTCTCTTACACGTTTTTCTATTAATAATACTATTCGTCTCGCCTTTTAGCAGACCGTTTTTTATTATATTTTAGCTTTTAGCTTTCGCATCTCTAGCTATTTTTTCTTCTACTACTCTGTTCTCTTCTTATAACGCGTCTATAGGTAACAGGATCCCTATTTCATCTCCTTAATAATACTAACTTCCCATAGTATTCTCTTGCAATGGCTTATAATCGTACTACGCGTCCCTAGACTGGCGGCGGCGTTATCCCTACTCTATTAGCATTATAGACCACTTCTATTACTCCTATAGTGGTTTCTCTAAAGTGCTGCCGTTATTGCGTTTACGCGCTCACATTAGACCCGTCCCACGCCTATAAGATACCGCGCTCTGGCGAGAACAGATCTAAGTGTTCCTACTATCACAGCTAGAAAAAGACCTATGTTCTAGTATTTCCCATTCTATCCTATTCTAGACTTTACTAACTATATTAAATCCCCACTATTTACGCGCATAAGGCTCGCCGGCTTTAACGCGCTATTAGGGATTTCCGTCTACATTAGAATAGTAATAGACGGGAATAGAAGGTATCTTCTATTACTCACAGCCTTTTTAATTTAATAAGGGTTTCTACTGCTATGGAGACATAGCGATCTTAAACACATAGTGTCTAGAAGCGTATATATAAGCAGCTTGTTTTTATAAATGATAACATTTACACTTTTACGCGGGCCTTTCTGGCTAGGTAAGTCTCTTTAGTAACACGTTTAGGAACTATGCTAACTCTTTAGTTGTTAACTTTCTAATCCCAGCCTAGATGCTGATTTGGAGCCTAGGGATAATACTAAGGATAGTGACAAAGATAAACGTTCTCCCCGCCAATTCCCTGGTTGTGGTGGTCCGTCTAGTTCTCGCCGCTCTAAGAAGAATATTAGTAAGAATGCTAATGCTTCCAGGGATAGGAGTGTTAATAATACTGCCAATAATAACATTAAGATGGAGGAGGAGGCTCCCATTGCTACTTTTAGTATTTAAGTTGTTATCTTGTTCTTTCTTTCTTCTTATAGAATAGCTTTATAGGGTGCCTCTCTAGTGCCTCTAGGATGCCCTAGTACTGGGAATTGACTTTATACTTTAGGGATACCTCTATTCTTATTTTTGGTGATAGTCTATATGAAAGTAGCATACCGCCATAATTTCTATATATAATAAACGGGTGGTGTTCTTATAGGTGCTTTATAATTTCTTAAAATTTCTAAATCTTTACTCTGTATCTTTTTGGTCCTCTTTGTATTATTAACTCTACTGTATATCTCTAGTGTTAGACTGGATACTCTCCTTTTATTCCTAGGGAATCTTTCTAAGTCCCTAGGGCCCCTTCTTCTAGTGCTACTACTTATTCTTAAATAGCGTCTTCTTTGGATAGCATCCCTAGTAGTTCTTATATAGATCCCTATGGCTTTCTCTTATAAGATTCTAGGATCCCTATTATAATAGCAAAACGTTCCTGTTTCTAATGCCTGTGCTCAACCTTATGGTTTCAATTTGTGGGGTCTTCCCTATTGTCTTACCTATAGCATATCTGGACCCATTGCTAAATCCTAATTTGTGGTCTTTAGGAAAGTTTTAATTGCCGTGTTATATCCTAGCTAAAGGTACTCCTTAGGTTCCCAACTATTATATACCTAGGAGTATCCTTCCTAATAAACCAAAAATTTGTGTTTCTTTTAACGCCATCTTTAATTAAGAATGTCTTCTATATTCCATTCTAGTTCCCTATTAATTTTGCTAGGTGGGGGTGGTTCTATACTATCTCTTCTCTGGTATGACTCCAATAAGGAAACATAAAATATGGGATATATTAGATATAATTTTAGCAATTCTAATTTATAGGCTTAATTTCCTTTAGTTTTCCTAACTACCTTAAAGGGTCCAAGCTACCTATAGTCCAGCTTCTTCTTAATACGTTTTATCTAGATATTTTTTATAGATAGTAAGACTTCGTCTCCTATTTTAAATTCTTTAGGTATATATCCCTTATTATAGTACCTTTTTTGTATAGCCTAGGCGTCTAGTAAGTGCTTTTTAAGTTCTTCTTTGCAAATTCTTATTTGCTTAATTCTCTTGGACGCTGCCAGTGCCTTTCTTTTAGGAATAATGTCCTTAACGTTCTAGGGGTTATTTGCTTTTACCCCAAATAGTGCTTTATAAGGGGTTATTTTTGTGCTGCTGTGGATGCTTGTGTTATATATATATTGCGCTAGAGCTAACCACAATAGCCAATTATCCTGTTAATAATTGATATAGTAGCGGAGGTAGTGTTCTAATAACGTATTTAGACGCTCTGTTTGCCCATCTGTTTATAGGTAGAAGGTAGTACTTATCCTTTGCTATATCTTTAATAAGAGATAGAATAAAGACCAAAATGCGCTATTAAATATAGTACCTCTATTAGACACGATTCCCCTTAGCGTGCCAAACAGGAGCCACCGTTTCAAAAATAGGTCTGCTAGTTCTACTACTGTGATCGTTATTAAAATAGTAAAGTACCCTAAAAACTTTGTATATCTATTAACAATTACTAGGATAGCGTTAGCAACCTCTCTAGTTCTTATTTTAGTAGGGGGTAAGCCTATTATAAAATCTATTGTTAATTCTAACATGGGTTTCTATAAAATAGGAAGCACTAATAACTTACTATATAGGTAATGCCTAGGTATCTATACCCTTTGGCACGTATTATATCTTAATATATAGTCCTTAACTTCTTTAGATATTCTATCCCAAAAGTATTTCCTTTAAACGGCCTTAAGGGTCCTGTTGGCACCGTAGTGACCCCTAAGAGGGTTGTTATAGAAGACCTTTAGAATTTTATCTTAAACCGTTTGGTTCTTTAGGACATATACAGCACCCTTAAAGCGTAATAGACCCTTTTAGTCTTATTACTATAGCTTCTTAGTGACTCCGGCTAAGTTAATCTTTACTATATCTTTCTACCTCTCCCTAAAAACGAAGGCGTCCCTTTATTATGCTTAAAGAAGAAGATCCGGAAAGGTTTTATATAGATTGCTTGTTTCCGTTTCGCCCGCCGCCATTGCGGACTCTAGGTGTGGCATAAGATGTTTTAAACTATTAGTGCCAGCAGATTCTCCTACTATTATACAGTATGCCACGCTGTGGATAGGCATCTCACCTATCCCCTCTAGATCCGGAAACTCGCAGCTAGTGCGCCATTGAGTTAAAGGTGCTGCGACATCCCTAGCATATCCCGCAGAATTCTCGCTAATTCTAGGGTACGCCAACTTTATAATATCTACTTAGTCTATAACCTAGTCCGTAACCATATCCTGCGGCTCTATTATTATAGTGCTTCACAGCTATATTACTGGGACCTCTGCCCTGCCGCGGAATTCTATAGTTCTAGGGAAAGACTCTTCTTTCTTCCTAAGCAAATTTTGCAATGTAGGAATTATTTCCCCTATGCTGTCCTAGATTCTCCTAGTCTTATAATCTAGACGTCTTAATAACCTATTAGCGGGATTTGTCTTTCCTAGGCGGTATATAATTTTAAAGTTATACTATAATAGTGCCTCCGCCTATCTGGCTTATTAACCGCTTAACACCTTTATAGTTATAAAGTATTCTAGGTTGTTGTGGTCTGTAAGGACTTTAATAGGATAATTGCTTCCTATACAATAATATTACCAGTGCTTTATTGCTGTAACTATCGCGAGCAGCTCCTAGTTGTGCGTTATATAACACTGCTCTATAGGGGTCATTTTCCTTAACCAAAACGCCACAGGATGCCATTCTCCGTCTTTTAATTAAGATATAATTGCCCCTAGGGCGAAGCCGGATGCATCCGTTTTAAGGTATATATATAGCTCCTAGCAGAAGTGTATTAGGATAGGCGCCGACATAAATAAATCCTTTAACTGGTCTATAGCCTACTTAGCAGCTTCCCTAAATATAAAGGGTCCTAACTTCTTGCTATCCTTAGATCCCTTTAGCAGATTAGTAATTAGGAGTATTACTTATAAGTAATAAACAATAAACCTTTAGTAAAAGTTTGCTGTGCCTATAAAAACCTATACTTCCCTAAACGTTGTGGGGTATAGCTATTCCCTAATAGCGTCTACCCAGCTTTTCTCCATTGACATTCCGTTGACGCTAATAATAAAGCCCAGAAAATCAATGCTAGTGATATAGAATAAGCATTTTTTTAGGTTTATATAGAGCTTATATTCCCGCAGTCTTTCTAGTACTATTCGCACATGGTGCATATATGCTTTATAGTTATTAGAGTAGACTATAATATTATTAAGGTAGACCATATATATTATATCTAATAGGCCCGACAATGCCTTATTAATATAGGCCTGAAATGTCGCCGGTGCGTTAGTAAGCCCAAATGGCATTACTAGGTACTTAAAGTGGCCATACCATGTTTAGAACGCCGTTTTCTATTTATCGCCGGCTTTAATCCGGATTTAATGGTATACATCTTTTAGATCTAATTTTGTAAATATCTTTGCGCCTAACAGCCTATCAATAAGCTCCCCTATTAAGGGTAGCGGGTAGCGATTCTTTATAGTAATCTTATTTAGCGCCTAATAGTCAATATAGAGGCAAAGGGTCTTATCCTTCTTGGGTATAAATATAATTGGTGCCCCTACCTGGCTTATAGAAGGCCGAATCTATCCTCTCTAAAGATTATCTACTATATACTAACACAATACTGCCAGCTCATTTTCTAATAGGTTATATAGTAGTCTAAAAGGAGGTTTTTTATCTCTTGTGTCTATCTTGTGCTCTACCAACATAGGGTTGAGCAAGGTGTGTGCAGCTTCCTTATTAGCAATATCCTTTAGGTCTATATATTCCTATAGAATCTCTAGTTCCTTAACTGCGTATAGCCGGATATCTAAAAATAAATACTCCGCGTCCCCATTCTTGGTGTTAAGAGTGGCATATATAGCATACGCCCACCCTTCCTCTTGCATATGGTTTAAGAAAGTCTTTTAATCTTTAACTATAATGCGCGGTTAAGACTTCTAGTGTTAATACAAGGCTAAAGGCCAATTAATGTCTGGATTAACCTGTTAAAGCTATAGGTATCCCAAAATAAGATTATACCCCTTAATTTCTGTGGCGCAGAAGCGCATCTCCTGCGTATTCTATAGACTATCGCGGTCCTGGCTAGCCACGGAAAAAGTTTGTTCCCTATAGTACGGAATCTAGTGGCCTCTAATGCTTTAAACGGTGCGTACCTGCAAGCCACTAAGGTCCAAATCCAATTCCTTTACTAGTAATTAAGAAATGAACCCTATAGTCGCGCCGCTGTCTATAAGGCAGTCTCGCGTTACCCATTTATTATTAACTTAAATAGAGACGGGAATAACCATGTGGCAGCTTACTCCCTCCTTCTCTTGCTGGCCTAGTGTAAGGGAGTAAAAATCCACTAGGCTTTCTCTTTTCCTAATTAAGCATCCTCTTGCTTCTTCTGTCGGCAGAAGCGCTGTATATGGCCTTTCTTGCCGCAGTTATAATAGCTGTATAACTCTTGGTTCCACGGTTTCTGCCCATTATTATTCTGGGGTTGACTAGCGTTGCTTTAGGGTTGCGAAGCCTGCTTACGTTATCCTTCCGCAGAGTAGTTAGGTCGGGATCTGCCCCTTTTATTAAAGCTAAGTCTAGTTCTACGCTCTTTATCGTTGGCGTCTTGTTCCTTTCACTTCCCCAGATAGTCTCTTTTAGCGTTCTCAATCTGAGTAGCTTCAGAGATAAGCTTTTCTTAAGAGGTAGGAATTTCCCCCTTCTCCTATATAGCCTGTTAAATCTTAGGTTATAACTTGGCAAGTAGCTAATAGAGTTATATAGCGTCATCCCATAAGTCTAAGTAGGGTATATTGTCTTCTAGCTCTTTTAAGTAGTTTATAAACTGGACTACACTCTAGCCTTCTCGCTGTTTTGTATTATGGTATCGCTGGTTATAATCTATCCCTTAATTAGTAGGGTCTTGGACCTAATTAACTAACTAGGACTTAAGTTCGCTGAATTTAAGGGGTATAGTAAGTTTCTTCTTGTAGCGTGTCTATGAACTCTTGACGGTGCTACGCAGAAAGGTAGAAGCAATCAGTGTCTGATTATACTTATTAGAGTAACGTTTCGGATCTAGCCAAAACTTGGTTTCGCATTAACGGATAAAATAATTACAGTTCCTAAGACTATCACTATTATACTTATCAGGTTCCTTTATGTGGAATTTAGGTTTATCTAACATTATAGCGTAGTATAGCGTTGCCCCTCTAAGTCTGCTTCGTGTCTAGGGTGTCTGTGCTTCTCCCAATTGTTCTTGCAATTGTCCTTGGTAGTCTTAATATGCTTATCTCAATTATATCTCCAACTCCTTTGTCTTTTGTAGGGTCTCGCGTAGTAACCGCTCCAATAACTCCCTAGCGGTGATCGTTCCTAAGGGTCTTGGAAGGTTAGACGGACCAGCCGTGGCTTCCTGGTCTACTCCTTTGTAAGTAGAGGGAATGCGCTCCTCTAGAGAGACTCTCTAAGCCTCTTAAGGTAAGGGCGTTGCTTTGTGGGGTAAAGGAGTATGGCCCGTTATTGTTAATTAATAGCTGTACATTCCTAACGGATTGTAAGTGATTAGAATTATAAGAGGCCAGCCTAACCGGAATATATGATTATCTAATCAACAGTGTCACAGGTAAGTAGAAGGTGAGTTAAAGGTAAATTAAAGGTAGAATGAGTTTCACATATTAAAGGATAAATGCTTCTAACCACTTCTATTTAGAGACTAATCGCTGGTTCTTCTCTAGAGGAGAACCAGCTTCCTATATAAACCTTCTAAGACACTAGTAAAACCTTTCGCCCCTATCTGTCTGACTATGTCTCTTCTAGAACATACATGGGACGTAGGCAGGACATTGATGAAACCTCCTACCGTCTTATTTGATATGTACCTCCTGGGGGATTCCGTTACACTTAACCAATTATATGCCTATATGGAGGTCTTAATTAATTGTCTATGGATATAGAACTTCAGTTATATATATAGCTAAAAACACCTTAAGTTAAGCCAGGGCCTTATTAAATCTTAATTAGTTAAACGCTGTCTTTGTATTTAAGTTAGGACAATTAGAGCTTTTAACTGGGCCGACTTTCTACCTTAATTAAATGACCGAACAATTAGTTACAGCACGTTATCGCCAACTAGTTAGATAGTCTTCGTTAGGCAGTTAAGATAGGCACGTAGATATATATACGGGCACGCACGTAGACACGAACACAGAGTATACAATGTAGAGCTACTAATGCATAGCTAGATGCACAGCCAGACGCAGAGCTAGATATAGAGTTTTAATATTAAACAACTAACTAAACAATTAAACTAAGCCAGAGCCTCTGCTATCTTGATTAACTGCCCTACTGTTACCGCTGCTACTGCCACTATTCCGTCTAGCTATTTTGTCTCTACTGTCTTAACTAACTACTCCGTCTTTACTATTCTATCTTACTACCAGATCTATACCGCTCCAAGATCTGCTAGATAACTGTTCCAACTACTATTCTAACTACTATTTCTGCTAACCGTTCCGTTCCACTATTCCAATTGTTCTATTACTACTGTTTTAACCAACTGCTACCAACCGACTGCCATCTACCGTCTATTACTACCAAGATTTCTACTACTAAAAGTTCTGCTACTAGATGTCCTACTGCTAACTATTACTAAGTATTCTACTAAGTGTTTTACCAAGTGTTCTACCACCAACTATTCTACCACCGACTGTTCTATTTTATTTTACCGCGCTAACTATCTACTTTTATTACTATTTCTACTACCGTTACTGTTACTGCTATTACTACTATTACTGCTATTATTGCTATTACTGCTGCTATTATTATTTCTGGTTTACTGTTCTAGTTACTAGTAGGAAGATTAGATCTTAGCTATAGATAACGGAAGGATATTATGGAATAGTTTTATAAGGCTGTAAAGACGGCTGTAGAATTACGCTTTTAACTAGTACCGCTAGTAGGTGTAGTATACAGGCGATTAGGGCGGCTAGTGCGTGCATTTATACTTTTGACCAGTGACGCTAGTGGGTATAGTATATAGGCAACTAGTACGGCTAATGGGTGTATTTATTCAGCGTGTGTCTAATAGGTATCTTACTAGGAGAAAGGGGTTTCCTGTGTTTTATTAAGGATAAGCTTTCCTTTTTCTATTCTGCTTTTAATTTACTTTTGTTTAGCTATTCTTCTATGGTATAGAACGTTAGGGGACAACGTTCTTGGTGGGGGAGGTATATAGTGGTGTAGATTGGACGTCGCCTACTATCTTGGCATTTTCCTATATTTATAGAGCCTTCGGCTTCCCTCCCTCTTATATATAATCACAACCCTACCAGTTACCGGAAATACATTCTTTTCTTTCTTTATTACCGACAGAGAGATAGATAGACTGACTGACAGACAGACTGACTGATAGATAGATAGCACCGTGACTTTCCTATCTAGAGACACCGTACCCTTCCATAGTATAAGATTATAAAATATAGATTTTATAACATAACAGACAACAACCTATAGGAGCTTTACCGCAATAACTTTAGCACCTTCATACTAAAAGTCTTTAAGAATTGCAACTAGATAACTGTTTGTGACCTCTAATACTTTCTTTAAGTTTATAGAGTATAGGTTAAGAAGGACAGGCATATTATAGTCCTATAGTCACTCTTTAACACCTTATAAAAAGAAGAACCTATAAAATAGACTGAGCTTAAGATTAGGGAACATATAGTAACCGGAGGGAAGTTTAATTTAGGACGAATTAACTACCTCCTTAAGAATAACTTTACCAGCACTAGTACCATTAAAACCCTAACTTTAATCTTACTAACCATAAACCCTACCTTACTTATAATACCATCCATAAACCCCGTTTTACCTATAATACTACCTACTACTACACTCTAGCCTATCCCTATACCGCCCCTATAATGGGAGTCTAATTATATTAACCTAACCCTATAACTAGAACTACCTAGGGAATAGAGTTAAAGCTAGGGTTTTAGCAAGGAGTTAATAACCCTTATAAAGATATATATAGAAGACAATAAGTATAGCGGAGAAGATGACAATTTTAACTTTAAACTTACTATTTTTTATAACCTTTGCAGCAGAGTTAATATACCCTAAAAAGCTAAGGTTAAAGCCTACCCTATAATGCTACGCGGCTTAATACTTAACCACTACTACATTAACCTTAAAAACGTTACCTTAACCCTTTTATTTAACCAAATCTATAACGCCACACGTAACTACTTTAAGGGACCTAAGTATAGGCGTAGTATACTAGGGTAATAAAACTTAATAACCTTAAGGTCTATAATAAGCAAAGGCGAGAATACTGGAAAATTAACCCTAGACTGTTTATAATTACTTATTAAAGAACTAATACACCTTTAGTATGGTCTTGACATAGACTTATATACTAATAAGTTCCTCTATAATAAACTTATTAATGCTTACTAGGAGTTACTAGCTTATTAATATACCTGCTTTAAACCTTCTAATAACCTAACTGACTTAATTAATAACCTACAATCTTCTATTATAATTTTTAAAAAATTAAATAATAAGAATTCCTAAGCTTTCTTTACTAACTGCCGTTACTATAAACAGTACCCCTAACCATTATCCTAACCGTATAATAGACCACCTAACTAATATACACTACCTAAAAAGCGCTGCTTTATCTACTATAAGGACGGTTACTAGTTATCCAAACACTTAAGAGAAAAATGTAATAAATTAAAAAAGAAGTTTAAGGATAGATTTAACCGCCGCTTTAATAGACATGCTAAGTAATATATCACTAAGTATAAGGGAATAGATTATAATAATAAACTTAACTTAAAATCTATTAATGAGGTAATAGAAGCCCTTATAATTAATATTAAGTTACTACTAGTATCTCCGGCTTAGAAACAGACTAAACTATTTCTTACCTCTTTTAGAACAATACAGCATAAAGGAGTCATTAATACTATAACTAAATTAGTAGACCAATTCTTTATCTATATAATTACCGGCACTAACCTAACTGCTTACCACAATAACTTAGACCTTTTGCCTATATTACTACTAGCTAATATACCTCTAACAAATTCTACGGAGTAATAATTAACACTAGAGCTTTAAAGAGATTAACAGTAGGTTATAGACAATACCGCGCATATAGGAAGACCCATAATACCATTATCAATACCTTAATGGCCGGCGCTATTAATATTCAATTTCGCATTAGCTCTACCCCTTCTATTAGCTCCATTATAGTTAATATACCAGTTAGCAATGTTAAGTTTTATATTATAAAGGCCGATACACCCTTCCTACTATATCTCGCAGATATAGATATACTAAAGGTCTATTATAATAACCTTAAGAACATCCTAGTCACCCTAATAAAATTGGTACTAGTGGTTTACTACTTTGGCCACCTCTTCTTACTATAAAAAGAGTTACTATAGTTATTTATAACCCACTTATTTAACCAAAACCCTTACTATCTAACCACTACTGAACTCCGCTAACTCTACTGCCACTTTAGATATCTATTAGCAGATAAGCTATATAAGGTATTAGAACGCTCTGGCTACAATAATACTAATAAGTAGGTTATTAACCACCTGTTCCTACTGCCAGAAATATGGCAAATTACCTAGATAGTTTAAGTTTATATTATAAAAAGACTAAGATTCCGATTTTAACCTTTTTATTTTTATTTTTATTATATATATTAATAGAAGCACTATCCTCTATATAATTAACAAAGCTACTAAATTTTAAGCCATGAGATAGCTATAGAATATCTCCGTAAAGCACACTTAGGATATCCTATAACTATACTAAATTAACACCTATATTAGACCACCTAACTATATTACCTATAATACTAGGAAGAACTTTATAAGTAAGGAGTTTTAACAGCACGCTATAGCAATAGCTATATTAACCAAGAGCGTCCTAGTAGAAGCTTACTGGTTTATTAAAATGGTAGAAAGAGCTTATTTAACCTTACGCTAAGCATACTAGATAATTATAGAGGAGCTATAGGACTTAGGAATAACTAAGGAATTAGCTCTATAAATAGTAGTAAAAGCTACTAATAATATAGCTAGCCTAGATAGCTTGGTCCCAATACTACTTATCTTTAGTACCTGTCCTTAAATAAGTAAACTTAACCTACTAGCACCCTCTATTATATAGCAAGCGGCAGCTATAAAGAAGGCAATAGAGGAGATTATAAGGATTAGGGTAAAGAAGTAAGTTGATAATATACTAAACCAATAAAACGGTCCATCTGTCACCACAATCTATAACCTCCCCTTTAACTTAGAAGTACTTATATGGCGTAAAGGTAATACTAGACAAAGCGGTAGATAAACTAGCCTATTTAAGCTGCTTGGAATTAATAGAGAAATATATAAGATATAGCTTCTTAGTAGACCTACTAATTTTAGGACTATAGCAGTAAAGCTATACCTATAACCCAAACTAGAAGAACCTAATAAGGAACTAGAGGAGGAACTAACTAAGGAACTAGCAGCTAATATACCTCCCTAAAGATTAAAGCAAATATAATAATTGCTAATAAAGTCCCAGCAAAATATTATAGATATATTAATACTTATTAATAATAGCCTAACAAAACCTAATACTATAGCCTTTAAGTGTACCTTATCGTTATTTATAGAGTCCTAACGTAAGGAGATAAACAGTTTACTTAAGAAAGGTATCTTTAAGTTTATTAATATAGTAGATGTCCTAGAAGGAGTTAGAATTTTTAACTCCTAATTTATTAATAAGATTAAGAACGCTAGAATAGATAAGGCCTTTAAGAAGTCTAGACTGGTTATATAAGCCTATAATAACTATAGCAAAGATCTGGTCTTAATATAATTACTAACTATTTAATATATTAGCTAGAGAATTATCCTAGTACTTTTAGTAGCCTTATAGGGTATAACGGGACTAGCCCAGTTATAGTAGGAATGTCTTGGTACAACACTTAACAGATAAATTTTACCAAAATCCGTTAAAGACCGCGTGCGTATATATATATATATTAACCACCAAAACCCCTAACTGTTTAATTATAAGATTCTTTTATTATTCCCTCTCTTCTTTACGCAATGTCTTGTACTCTATAAGAGCTATATATCCTTAGATTTAGATAGAATTTATATTGTTCCTTTAAATCTTCCCCAAAGCCTCTTCGCGCCCTTATATTACGTTATATTAAAACAACTACTATTAAAATAGCAAACGAACCCGAATCCCTTTTAATAACTATAAGTATTATATCCCTAGTTAGGGAATAGTTAACTATAATGCAACAGTCCTTTACAGATGCCTTAGCTTAGCAGCGAGCTACACTAGAAGCCCAGTATTAGTAATTAATGGAAGCACTCCACGAAGAACTCTATAACGCTAAGGTATATACATTAGGGACCCTAACAGCAATACCTATAAATAAAATCAAAATAATAGTATTTAAACCTAATCCATTAAATACAAACACTAAACTAGTAATAGTAGCTTAACTTATGCATGTAATAAACCTAGTACTTATTGCAAAATCTAAAAAGCTCCCTAATCCTCTAATGTTTAATAGAAATTAAAATAACCTATGTCCCTTTATAACCAAGCTCCGTCTTAAGCTTTTAATAAACGCTAACTAATACCATACTAAAGCTAGTAAGGTTAGCTATAGAATGCCTTGTTTAAGTAAGGACGTTATATAAACTATAGATCTATTCTTCTGTAACAGCATCTCTATTAATTTTAAAATCTTTATCTCCCTATTAGAATAAATATATAATAACACTAGCTACGAACACACAGCTGTTACTAAACTTAAAAACCTATAATAACGGAACCGAGACTTCACCAGCTTCTTTTTAGAATTTTTAGGCCTAGTTGGCAAACTAGATTAAAATAAAGCCGCTAGAGTCGCTACTTTTTAATAAGCTATTTTGGATAAAATTAGAGCCTAGTTAATAGGTAGAGAACTACTAAAAAACCTGTCCGAATTTACTATAATATATTAATAAATTAATAAGGACCTTTAATATAATAAATAGACTTATTTTCTAAAGTTAACTATACCTTGCTGTAAGAGGCCAGTCTGACTGGAACGTATAATTATCTAATTAACAGTGTAGAATAAGAGTCTTAGGTAAGTAGAAGGTAAGTCGAAGGTAAAACGAGCTTTACGTATTAAAGGACAAATGCTTTCTAAACTCTTCTATTTAAAGACTAATTGCTAGTTCTTCTCTAGAGGAGAACCAGCTCCCTATATAATCCTTCTAAGACACTAGTAAAACCCTTTACCCCTTATCTATCTGACCATATTTCCTCTAGGATATTAGTGGGACATTAGTGAAACCTTTATCTATCTTATCTGATATATACCTTTTAGGAGCGCCCATTACAATTACCTCCCCTTTAAGAGTTTTGGTCCTCTAAGACTTTACCTCTTAATAAACTCTTATAGAGTTCTAACTAAAACCACTAGGGAAGTTCTCTAGTGGAAAGGTACTCTATAATGCGGCTTATTACCGGTTTTTTACTAGCATAGAACCTTACTTTGTCTTCTATTCCTCTGCTCTTCTTCCACTATAGCTCTTTATAGTGCCTTTATAATGGAACCTTAATAATAATAATAAAAATTAAATAGGATTTTCCTTCCTTATTATAAGAATTTGTTATAAGCTAATCTAGAGGTTGTCCCATACAACGCGTTAACTAGCTACTATTCCCATTTACCTAAAATAGGTCCTAATAATGACGTTTTAATATTAATTTCTTCCAGTTTATAAGCTGTTGTCTCTTACGCGTCTTTCTATTAATAATACTATTCGTCTCGCCTTTTAGTAGACTGTTTTTTATTACATCTTAGCTTTTAGCTTCCGTATCTCTAGCTATTCTTTCCACTACTACTCTATTCTCTTTTTATAACGCGTTTGTGGGTAATAGGATCCCTATTTTATCTCTTTAATAATACTAACTTCCGATAGTATTCTCTTGCAATAGCTTATAATTATACTACACGTCCCTAGACTAGTGGCGGCGTTATCCCTACTCCATTAGCACTACAGACCACTTCTATTACTCCTACGGTAGTTTCTCTAAAGTGCTGCCGTCGTTGCGTTTATACGCTTATATTGGACCCGTCCTATACCTATAAGATGCCGCGCTCTAGCAAGAACAGATCTAAGTATTCCTACTATTGCAGCCGGAAAAAACCCTATATTTTAGTATTTCCCATTCTATCCTATTCTAGACTTTACTAACTATATTAAATCCCCGCTATTTATATATATAAGGCTTACCGGCTCTAACACGCTATTAGAGATTTCCGTCTATATTAGAATAGTAAAAGATAGGGATAGAAGGTGTCTTCTATTGCTTATAGTCTTTTTAATTTAATAAGGGTTTCTACTGCTATGGAGATATAGCAATCTTAGATATATAGTGTCTAGGAGCGTATATATAAGCAGTTTGTTCTTATAAATAATAATATTTACACTCTTGCGCGGGCCTTTCTAGCTAGGTAAGTCTCTTTAGTAATATATTTAGGAACTATGCTAACTCTTTAGTCATTAACTTTCTAATCCTAGCCTAGATGCCAATTTAGAGCCTAGGGATAACACTAAGAATAGTAACAAAGATAAACGTTCTCCCCGCCAGTCCCCCAGTTGTGGTGGTTTGTCTAGTTCTTACCGCTCTAAAAAGAATATTAGTAAGAATGCTAATGCTTTCAGGGATAGGAGTGCTAATAATACTACTAGCAATAACATTAAGATGGAGGAGGAGGCTCCCGTTGCTACTTCTAGTGTTTAAGTTATTATCTTATTCTTTCTTTCTTCTTATAGAATAGCTTTATATAGTGCCTCTCTAGTGCCTCTAAGATGCCCTAGTACTGGGAATCAACTTTATACTTTAAGGATGCCTCTATTCTTATTTTTGGTAATAGTCTATATAAAAGCAGCATACCGCCATAATCTCTATATATAATAAATGGGTAGTGTTCTTATAGGTACTTTACAATTTCTTAAAATTTCTAAGTCTTCGCTCTGTGTCTTTTTGGTCCACTTTATATTATTAACTCTACCACATATCTCTAGTGTTAGACTAGATACTCTCCTTTTATCCCTAGGGAACCCTTTTAAATCCCTAGGGCCCCTTCTTCTGGTACTACTACTTATTCCCAAACAGCGTCTTCTTTGGATAGTATCTTTAGTGGTTCTTATATAGATCCCTATAGCTTTCTCTTATAGGATTCTAGGATCCTTATTATAATAGCAAAATATTCCTATTTCTAATGCCTGTGCTTAACCTTATGGTTTTAATTTATGGGGTCTTCCCTATTGTTTTATCTATAGCATATCCGGAACCATTACTAAATCCTAATTTATAGTCTTTAGGAAAGTTTTAATTGCCGTCTTATATCCTAGCTAAAGGTGCTCCTTAGGTTCCTAACTATTATACGCCTAAAAGTATCCTTCTCAATAAACCAAAAATTTGCGTTTTTTTTAACGCCATCTTTAGTCTAGAATATCTTCTACATTCCATTTTAGTTCCTTATTAATTTTACTAGATAGGGGTAGATCTACACCATCTCTTCTCCAGTATAATTCTAATAAGAAAACATAAAATATGGGATATATTAAATATAATTTCGGCAATTCCAATTTATAGGCTTAATTTCCTTTAGTTTTCCTAACTATCTTAAAGGGTCTAAGCTACCTATAGTCTAGCTTCTTCTTAATACATTTTGTCTAGATATTTTTTATAAATAGTAAGACTTCGTCTCCTATTTTAAATTCTTTATGCATATATCCCTTGTTATAGTACCTTTTTTATATAGCCTAGGCATCTAGTAAGTGCTTTTTAAGTTCTTTTCTGCAAATTCTTATTTACTTAATTCTCTCAGACGCTGCTAGTGCCTCTCTTTTAGGAATAATATCCTTAATATTTTAGAGGTTATTTACTTTTACCCCAAACAGTGCTTTATAAGGGGTCATTTTTGTGCTACTATAGATGCTTATATTATATATATATTGCACTAGAGCTAACCATAATGGCCAATTATCCTGTTAATAATTAATATAGCAGCGGAGGTAGTGTTCTAATAACGTATTTAGACGCTTTGTTTGCCCATCTGTTTATAGGTAAAAGGCAGTACTTATCTTTCGCTGTATTTTTAATAAAAGATAGAATAAAGACCAAAATGCGCTGTTAAATACGGTACCTCTATTAAATATAATTCCCCTTAGCATGCTAAATAAGAGCCACCGCTCTAAAAATAGGTCTGCTAGTTCCGCTACTATAATTATTATTATAACAGCAAAATACCCTAAAAACTTTATATATCTGTTAACGATTACTAGGATAGCATTAGTAACCTCTTCTATTCTTATTTTAGTAGGGGGTAAGCCTATTATAAAATCTATTATTAATTCTAATATTGGGCCTTATAGAATAGAAAGCACTGATAACTTACTATAGGGGCAATGCCTAGATATTTATACCCTTTGGCATATATCACATCTTAATATATAGTCCTTAACTTCTTCAGATATTTTATCCTAAAAGTATTTCCTTTAAACGGCCTTAAGGGTTTTGTTAGCACCATAGTAACCCCTAAAAGGGTTATTATGGAAAACCTTTAGAATTTTATCTTAAACCACTTAGTCCTTTAGGATATATACAGCACCCTTAAAGCGCAATAGACCCTTTTAGTCTTGCTACCATAGCTTTTTAGTGACTTTAGCTAAGTTAGTCTCTACTACATCTTTCCACCTCTCCCTAGTAATAAAGGCGTCCCTCTATTACGCCTAAAAAAGAAGATCTGGAAAGGTTTTATATAGATTGCTTATTTCTATTTCGCCCGCCACTATTATAGACCCTAGGTATAGCATAAGATATTTAAAACCATTAGTGCTAGTAGATTCTCCTACCGTTGTGCAGTATGCTATACTATAGATAGGCATCTTGCCTATCCCCTCTAGATCTGGAAACTCGCAGCTAATATACCATTAAGTTAAAGGTGCCGTAATACCTCTAGCACATCCTATAGAATTCTTGCTAATTTTGGGGTACGCTAACTTTGTAATATCTGCTTAGTCTATAACCTAGTCCGTAACTATATCCTGCGGCTCCATTATTATAGTACTTTGTAGCTATATTGCTAGGACCTCTGCCCTGCCACAGAATTCTATAATTTTAGGGAAAGATTCTTCTTTCTTCCTAAGCAAATTTTGCAATATAGGAATTATTTCCCCTATACTGTCCTAGATTCTCCCAGTCTTATAATCCAGATATCTTAACAACCCATTAGCGGGATTTATCTTTCCTAGGCGGTATATAATTTTAAAGTTATACTATAATAGTGCCTCTACCTATCTGGCTTATTAACTGCTTAACACCTTTATAGTTATAAAGTATTCTAGGTTATTATAGTCTGTAAGGACTTTAATAGGATAATTGCTTCCCATATAATAATATCGCCAGTGCTTTATTACTGTGACTATTACAAGCAGCTCCTAGTTGTGCGTTATATAACGCTGCTCTATAGGGGTTATTTTCCTTAACTAAAACGCTATAGGATGCTATTCTCTGTCTTTTAATTAAGATATAATTGCCCCTAGGGCGAAGCCAGATACATCTGTTTTAAGGTATATATATAGCTCCTAGCAGAAGTATATTAGAATAGGCGCCAACATAAACAAATCCTTTAACTAGTCCATAGCCTACTTAGTAGCTTCCCCAAATATAAAGGGTCCTAACTTCTTGCCATCCTTAGATCCCTTTAGTAGATTAGTAATTAAGAGCATTACTTATAAATAATAAATAATAAACCTTTAGTAGAAGTTTGCTATGCCTATAAAAACCTATACTTCCCTAAACGTTATAGGGTATGGCCATTCCCTAATAGCGTCTACCCGGCTTTTCTCTATTAACACTCCATTAACGCTAACAATAAAGCCCAGAAAATTAATGCTAGTAATATAGAACAAGCATTTTTTTAGATTTATATAGAGCTTATATTCCCGCAGTCTTTCTAGTACTATTCGCACATAGTATATATATGCTTTGTAGTTATTAGAGTAGACTATAATATTATTAAGGTAGACCACACATATTGTATCCAATAGGCCCAATAATGCCTTATTAATATAGGCCTGAAATATTGCTGGTGCGTTAGTAAGCCTAAATAGCATCACCAGGTACTTAAAGTAGCCATACCGTATTTAGAACGCCGTTTTCCACTTATCGCCAGCTTTAATCCAGATTTAATAGTATACATCTTTTAGGTCCAATTTTATAAATATCTTTACGCCTAACAGCCTATTAATAAGCTCCCCTATTAAGGGTAGCAGGTAGCAATTCTTTATAGTAATCTTATTTAGCGCCTAATAGTTAACACAGAGGCAAAGGGTCTTGTCCTTTTTAGGTATAAACATAATTAGTACCCCTACCTAGCTTATAGAAGGCCAAATCTATCCTCTCTAAAGATTATCTACTATATACTAACGTAATACTACTAGCTTATTTTCTAATAGGTTATATAGTGGTCTAAAAGGAGGTTCCTTATCTCCTATGTCTATCTTATACTCTACTAACATAGGGTTAAGCAAGGTATGCACAGCTTCCTTATCAGCAATATCCTTTAGGTCTATATATTTCTATAAAATCCCTGGTTCCTTAACTATATATAGCCGGACATCTAAAAATAAATACTCCGCGTCCCTACTCTTGGGGTTAAGAGTAGCATATATAGCATATACCTACCCTTCTTCTTATATATAGCTTAAGAAAGTCTCTTAATCTTTAACTATAATACGCGGTTAAGACTTCTAGTGTTAATATAAGGCAGAAGGCTAATTAATATCTAGATTAACTTGGCGAAGCCATAGGTATCCTAAAATAAGGTTATACCCCTTAATTTCTGCAGCGTAGAAGCGTATCTCCTACGTGTCCTATAGACCATCACAGTCCTAGCTGGCCACGGAAAAAGTTTGTTCTCTATAGCACGGAATCTAGTAGCCTCTAATGCTTTAAATGGTGCGCACCTATAAGCCACTAAGGTCCAAATCCAATTCTTTTACTAGTAATTAAGAAACAAACCCCATGGTTGCGCCGCTGTCTATAAGGCAGTCTTACGTTACCTATTTATTATTAACTTAAATGGAGACGGGAATGACTATACGGCAGCTTACTCCCTCCTTCTCTTGCTGGCCTAGTATAAGGGAGTAAAGATCTATCTCTCTCTTTTCCCAATTAAGCATCCTCTTACTTCTTCTACTAGTAGAAGTGCTGTATATGGCCTTTCTTGCCATAGTAATAACAGCTACGTAACTCTTGGTTCCACAGTTTCTGCCTATTATTATTCTAGGGTTGACTAGCGTTACTCTAGGGTTATAAAGCCTGCTTGCGTTATCCTTCTATAAAGTAGTTAGGTTGGAATCTGCCCCTTTTATTAAAGCTAGGTCTAGTTCTACGCTCTTTATTATTAGTGTCTTGTTCCTTTCGCTTCCCCAAATAGTCTCTTTTAGCGTTCTTAATCTAAGTAGCTTTAGAGATAAGCTTTTCTTAGGAGGTAGGAATTTCGCCCTTCTCCTATATGGCCTGTTAAATCTTAGGTTATAACTTGGCAAGTAGCTGGTGAAGTTATATAGCGTTATCCTATAGGTCTAAGTAGGGTATATTGTCTTCTAGTTCTTCTAAGTAGTTTATAAACTAGACTACACTCTAGCCTTCTTACTATTTGGCGTTATGGTATCGCTAGTTATAATCCATCCCTTAATTAGTAGGGTTTTAGATCTAATCAACCAACTAGGACTTAAGTTCGCTAAATTTAAGGGGTGTAGTAAGTTTCTTCTTATAGTGTGTCTATAAACTCTTAATAGTGCTACGCAGGAAGGTAGAAGCAATTAGTGTCTAATTATACTTATTAGAGTAACGTTTTAGGTCTAGCCAAAACTTAGTTTCGCATTAACGGATAAAATAATTATAGTTTTGGAGACTATTACTATTATACTTATTAGGTTTCTTTATACGGAATTTAGGTTTTTCTAATGTTATAGCGTAGTATGGCATTACCCCTTTAAGTCCGCTTTATTTCTAGGGTGTCTATACTTCTCCCAATTGTCCTTACAATTGTCTTTAGTAGTCTTAATATGCTTATCTTAATTATATCTCCAACTCCTTTATTTTTTATAGGGTCTCGCATAGCAACCGCTCTAATAACTCCCTAGCAGTAATTATTCCTAAGGGTCTTAGAAGGTTAGATAGACCAGCCGTGGCTTCCTAGTCTACTCCTTTATAAGTAGAGGGGATGCGCTCCTCTAGGGAGACTCTGTCAGCCTCTTATAGTAAGGGCATTGTTTTAGGGGGTAAGGAGGTATGGCCCGTCATTGTCAATTAATAGCCGTACGTTCCTTCCGTAAAGGATTATAAGCAATTAGAATTATAAGAGGCCAGTCTAACTAGAACGTATAATTATTTAATTAATAGTATAGAATAAGAGTTAAAGGTAAGTAGAAGGTAAGTTAAAGGTAAAACAAGCTTTATATATTAAAGGATAAATACTTTCTAAAATCTTCTATTTAAAGACTAATCACTAGTTCTTCTCTAGAGGAGAACCAGCTCCCTATATAATCCTTCTAAGACACTAGTAAAACCCTTTACCCCTTATCTATCTAACCATGTCTCCTCTAGGACATTAGTGGGACATTAGTAAAACCTTCATCTGTCTTATCTGATATGTACCTTTCAGGAGCGCCCGTTACACTTACGTTTAAAACACTATAAAACTAGTATATACCCTAAAGCGCGATCTATCTCCGAAATCTAAAAGCCCTATATATAACCCTATAGACCTTAATACTGCTTAATCCTATGCACTTTTAGGAACTAATAAATAAAGAACTTAAGCCATAAATAGAGAATGCTTTAGATGTGATAAAAAAGGATATATTTAAAAGCATTACTAAACTTACCCCTTTAAAAAGGTCCGCCATAGTTCCTCTTATTCCTTAAACCGTACCCACTCTATAAATTGTGCTTAGACGCTATAAAGTACCTTACCTTTAGTTAACTTAAAAAACGAATTATCCTAAGGCCAAGTCGCGCCTTAGGATAAAAAGTGGAAGAGTATAAGTGTCTAGGCTCTTTTAGCGCTAATGTATAACACAACTCCCTTAATATACTTAGCGAAATTTAAATACTTAGTAAATAGAAGGAAGTATAAATCCTTATAGATAGCGGAGCCACTAGTATAGGCTTTATTAATATAAACTATACAAAAACTTAACGCCTAAGTTTAAAGAAACTTAATAAGCCCTAAGGCCTATAAGGTTTTAATGGCGAACCCTTAATATATAGTGAACTAATATACTACACTCTTGTAAAATTACGGATAGGCAAATACCTTAAATATGTTTCCCTATTTATAACACCCTTAAAGTATTATAAAATAATACTTAGATATAGATGGCTAAAACAACACAACTTTTTAATTAGCTGGGTTAAAGAAATACTAAAGTTCCGTATAACCTACTGCTAAAATCATTACTTAAAAAACCATTTACCCTATAAATATAGGGAAACGATAATTATACACCCCCTAAATGATACGCGTACACCCCCCAATTGATACACGTATACCCCCTATCTTATTTGGTTTAGATGCTTCTTTATTAAGTTAGATATTTCCTCATTAAGTTATAATATCACGTGCGTTTGACTTGTTTGCGCCTGCATCACGAAAATCAAAGTGCGAGCCCATAGTATTTCGCTTAAATACTAAGGGCTCTCTACGAGCAGATCTATCGACGCGATTAGTAATTGTAGAGCCAGTTGTAGAGTTAATTGGCCAATTGCCGCGACGCTCTATAATTGCAGGCTCTTGGATGCGAAGCAGAGGTGTTAATTTAGGTCCCACCGGGCGCAGGTGCGGGCGTAGGCGCGAAGCAGAGGTAGTAGCACCCAAATTAGTTTGCGCGACGCCTCACAAAGCACTACGCAATCCAATTAATTAACTTAGGCGCGATCCAAATTTAGACTCTACTACTTATACTATAACTAAAATCAAGACTTAATCGTGATGTTGCGGTCGTAAAATTTATGTGGCGTGCACTTTGATTTTCGCGACGCAGGCGCAAACAAGTTAAACGCACGTGATATTCTAACTTAATGAAGAAGCATCTAAACCAAATGAGGTAGGGGGTGTACGCGTATCAATTGGGGGGTGTACGCGTATCATTTAGGGGGTGTATGATTACCGTTTCCCTAAATATATACACGACTATTTAAATTTAATATAATATAAATTGCCCTTGCTATAAACCTTAAGCCAATATAGTAAATCTATAGCTGCTAATTATGGTAAAGAATGCAAGGATGTTTTGTTAAAACCTTTTAAAATTTATATAATATAAGCTACGCCTTTTATCTTATTAGTAAAAAGACAAGATTATAAAATCTTTGCTGTAACTATAGAAAATATTAAGAAAGCACTAGAACCAAAACAATATCCTAATCTTAACCTTTTATACCTAAAGAGTACCACAATCTAGTTAATAAGTTTAAAAAACAATTTATAGACTAACTAGCCCCATACTAAGATAAGTATAATTTTAAAATAGAACTTAAGCCTAGTATAATACTAAAGTTTAGTCTGCTATATAGTATATTACAAGAGAAACTGCTTATAATATAATAATACCTTAATAAGCATCTAGAAAAAGGATTTATTTACCCTAGTTAATCTCCATTTACCTTACCTATATTATTTATTAAAAAGCCAGGAGGAGGCTTAAGATTCTATATTAATTATTAGGCTCTAAATATAATTATAATTTAAAACTAATATCTGATTCCTTTAATTTAAGAAACGCTTAACTATTTAGTAAAGGTATAGTACTTTATAAAGCTTAATATAGTTACCGCCTTTAATAAAATCTATATATATAAAGGAGATAAGAAGTATATAGCTTTTTATAT
>Ga0307507_10003369_pt1 | contig 31220 bp, 36 predicted proteins | sample 7_EM_MG_FD_207223 | JGI IMG/M metagenome (GOLD analysis project Ga0307507, IMG submission 207223) | Populus trichocarpa ectomycorrhiza microbial communities from riparian zone in the Pacific Northwest, United States - 7_EM | ecosystem: Host-associated > Plants > Roots > Unclassified | place... | reverse complement strand
TGGGGGTGTTGCCATGGAAGATGGCAGCTGCCAAGGGATGAATACCAGGGGGGGTGAGTTTGATCTCCATCAGGGGATGGAGTGAGTTGGTGGACTGTAGGAGTTTCTTCCGTAAGCAAAGCCGGTGGTGCGTTTGTGGTAAAATGTAGGGGGGGGTGGTAGAGGGCGTGGAGCTTGGCCTAAACCCCAAGCCCGTAGGGTGTCCTTATATAAGTGTTCCTCACGGAGCCCTAACCCTCTGTTACTCATACCATGTCACACACCTCATCACTCATAACAGGTCATTTTGGGCAATGACTTAACTGACTCTGAAAGGTCAATGGAGAAACATACAGCAACAAATTAAAACTCATAAAACAAATCCTCCGCCTGAAAGGGACCAAAGGCACAATGCCCATGACTGATAAATATGAGTCATGTCCGAAATACATAATTCAAATGATCATAAATGTGAGTCATGTTAGGAATAATTTATAAAAATAAAAGCAACAACGCGCTATTGGCACGTCATTTGAAAATCAATGAGTTAATGGATCTTATAGCGTAAAGGATAACAAACCAATTACTAATAACTATTAGTCCTGTGGAATTCTGCCTTGCCAAGTCACTGATTATGATATCAGCAGGTTATTCTCACGAGGCCCCCTCTGCTTGAGCCCCTCACTCAAGTCTTGCCACCACTGTCTGTACAGAGCCACCTCCTCCTATTCCTCAATCATGACCCCAGGAACCGGCCCTGCCACTGCCACACCCACTACATGCCCACTCCCCTCACCCTTCCAAGCATTAGGTCTCTAGTGTCATAGATAGTTGCAAATATGACACCCAACTTGGCAAATGGGTTCGAAATGTAGCCATCTATACGGCGGCTTCCCCTACTCATGAGAAGCACACCAGTGGAGGCATGGCAACAACTCTCCCCTGTCTATGTTGCTCACCTATGAGGAGCTGATTCTCTCTCATCAATTGGAACCTAGCTCTTCCTGCCCCACCTATGCGGTGACCCCCCGAAGTTCTTCCTCCTCCCCACTTTAGCCTAACAACGACAAGAACATTGTCATAGCAGCCCAAGTTATACCGTCAGGCAACAGTCACCTCATGACCGAGTGGGCCAACCGTCCCCCACAGCTCACAGCCGCAGCTTGGCCCCTGACTCCGTCTTGGCTGGCTCTAAGGACACTGTCAACATCGCCAGCACCACGGCTGATATTATGGCCACTGTCCTCCAATATGCCAACTGTTCCTTCGCTTACAGCTTCACAACCACTGTCAACAAAAATGAGACCCTCATTCTTACCACTATAGAGAGATAAACTCCAGGTACGTCCTACTCCCCTTATTATTAAGCCATGACGAACAAGGTATACTAGGTTCTCCTGGGAGGCAACAACCTCTTCCAGACATTCCACCAGGGCCCCTGACAAGGTCGACCTTACCATCCGTGGCATTTTCTACCTTTTCCTTCCACAGGACCCAAATGTTTATTCCAAGCTCTCTCAGTCTGTATTCATAATGCCACTGGTGTCTCTATCTACTCCCGGGCCGCCAGTTTGCATTTTCTCCAGTCACACTAGCCTCATAGAAAACACTATGGTTTCGTCATAGTGTCTCTCCCCCCAGAACAACCTACTATCATTGAGGACAAACTGAACATCTTCTCCCAACTCCTGGTCGTTCATCACGTCTACCATTCTAACAGGCTTGATGGCTTCTGCCTCTCCTCCAAGGTTGGCCCTATGGCACCAGGTGGTAAAGCCACCCATCCCACCACCTGCTTTTGCCTCGTAGCTTGTTGCTAGTCAGAGCACCACTACTCCAACCCTAATAGGACCAATATGTGTTACCTTAAAGCTATTCCCAAGTCTGGCTCCTCAGCCCCTCTACTCAGCTCCAATTGTAACGGATCCCCTACTGCCTTCGCCGCATACTGCCTCTCTTGTCCCCTCCCTCTGCTAGGCCCCACTGCCCTACCCCCCTCACTGCTGTCTCAGCCTACACCAAAACCTTGTAGCATGACCAGATCATTGATAGGTCAGAAGATGAGTGTGCCAGGCCGGTGGCTGAAACCCCTTGCCCGCCCCGTGAAGAGTTTTATTTCAAAACCTTACCAAGACCAGACCAGGATCCCCCCAACAATACCTAGTACCCCTTACCCCAGGCCTCTACCCCAATGCCCCATTGGGCTGGAGACCCTCTTGCTTCCTCCAGTTAAGATTAATTATCATCAATGAGTCCCGTACCCTGGGCTCATACTGTGTTCGGCTGGTTTCCCCATGTCACTCAATAACCTTCCTTCTTTCAAAACAACTGCTTGGGTATCTGGAATTTCTTTCTTTCGCTTCTTAACACCTTTAAGCTTGCCCCTATACCCCCTACTGTTGTAATACTACACCATGATCACATTGGTCACAACAAACTTGTCCATTTTGTGGGCTTCAAACCTTTTCCTCCCCCTCTACCCCGTAATACTCTGGCGATGCTGGCATTCTATATTAACATCTCATTAGGTGATTTCCATTCTATTGTTGCTCTTCTTTATAATTGTTCTCATCTGCTAGATTTGATTTTATGACAACTGCAGGTGTTTTCTAATTCCACTCACATGCAATGCGAAGGGAGAAATGCCGACTGTACCGATATGCACTTCTTTTATACGAGAATGGTATCCCCTGAAACTGTCTTTCAACTTCTTTCCTCCACTTGCCTCATCAAGAAGGATCACAATATCCAGCATTCGATGCATCGCTCTTTACACTTTATTTCAAGACTAACTTCAGGAAGACGTGTGCCTTGCGTCCTCGTAAGTCAGGTTCGCGCTCTGGGCCAGATACTCCCAGGGCTTATGACGTAAACGCCAGTTTGTGATTTGAAGGGCCAGGCTCACTTAGTCTGGAAGCAACCCCGTTCTCTCTGGAGGCACAGGACCTGGCCCGGCGCAGTTCTCCCCACCAACCCTGCCCCCTCCACATAACCTCTTCCTCCCTTATCCCTGGATGCCCCTATCCTCAGGCACCTCTTCGCAGGCGCCGTGTGGCCCGGACTTCGCGGCTACCAACACTCTCCCAGACACACTTTTCTGCTCCCTTTCTTGCCATGACACCCCATTCTGCCCTGATTTTGTTGGCCGTATCCCGCAGAATACCCAAAGGCTTCAGCGGTGGGGGTAGAACAACCGAGCTTGTGAATGGGTGTGGACGAAAAGGGAGAACAGGGGAGAAGGTTCCCAGTCCTTCTCGTTGTCCTTTTTCGTCCGAACACCCCCTCAAGCTCCGTTCTGCTCACAGTACCCCCCGAACCCTTTGCCTATTTTCCCGGATACGGCGTACGTTCTCCCCTATCTACAATACACTCTCCGCCTTCCGCAATACAGGTCGTCCACTGGATGCCCTACTGTCCTCTGCGGTCTCTCGGAATCCGCCTGACACATTCCCCTGTCTTCTGAACCTACAATTGCCGGCTGTCTAGCTTATTCGCATCCGCCTCAAGGCCTCTGATGCCTTTCATGCCTACAATGTCCCACCTGAAGGCCTCCCACTGGCCTATATTCCTTAAGGCTTTGTCACTTTCAGACTGTATTAGCATATCACATTTATTTCCCTTATTACACTCTCGTAATATACATATACCATCACAGAATACTGATTGGGGCATTCCTCTCCACCAGGGCAGTCTCTTCGCCGTCTCATGGTGCGTCTGCCAGTTCTCGCAACAGGGCTAGATCATCTAATACCCCCTGAGTCGCTCCCTGATCCCATTGCCATCCACAGTGACCAGGGCCTCTCCCTGTGTCTGAGAGGCCGCCTGCTGCCTCAGCTCCATCCACCTCCAGATCGATTCCAAACTCACGCCTCAATGCATCCTCATCATTCTAATACCCCTCTGTTTTCCCCACAAGCTTTCCCCTCTGCTTCTCAATTCTAGCCTATATTGTTATCCAGATTAGCTCGATTGATCGTCCGCGCTAGACCTCTTTCTTACCGTCTCATATATGTATTTGGCGTTCTAGCAGGCCTATCATCTCGTTAGGCAACTTATCACCCCTTGAACTACTGGTGTTGTTCAGGAATATCTGGACGCCTGAGCGCCTGAGCGCCAAGGGATCCGGACACTTCTCAAAACCGCAAGTTCGGGTTATGTGTCTTACCTTTGGAACTAGCACGTATGCCAGCAACATTGTCGATAACGTGTCCCGTCTGCCAGCATTGTAGTGCAAATAGCACAATATTCCCGCTGTCAGACATATAAACGGGCCATCCATCTTGCCTTGGAATCCCTCATCCATCATGCCTTTCCTTCTAAGGCTAGAGTAATATTGTGGGTATATTGCGTCTGAGATCTGTAGTGCTACGAATGTAAGTGAAAATTGACTGTCCGGCGAACTAGATGGATCTACTCTTACTACGGTTCAAAATAATCACAGGAAATGCCGAAAAGCTACTCTATAGTTCCTTGGTGGGCAAATAAACCCATTCTTTAGTAGTAGGTATTTTGTTTTTTGTCTGCAGGCCGAAGGATCATCATCAATATCCAGCTTAATACATTCTGTCATGGCTGTCTTCATCATATGCGGGTTCCGACATTTGCACATACAGTGCTTTGACCGGATCTCGAAACTAGTGGCTCCTGGCCCAATTATTTAGTGTGGGGATAAGATGTAGGTTATCGATTAAGGGCAACTTGTGTGATTATTTGAGTGTGGGGTAGCATCAGCGAAGTTGTGAAAGCCCAATTAACTCCCGGCATTGTTCCAGCACGTGCGGACCTCGGCGATCAGGGTTATTAGGTCTGGAACAGGATTCTCGAAGATTCTCCAGTCCTCTATCAAGGAACAGGCTTCGGCCAGGATACTACACTCAAGCCGTGTGGCCATATTCCGTCTGCTGCTGATCCGCTGTCCACCTCGTCTCATCAATTCCGGCGTTGTTGGTTCTGAGTAGCTTGCGGTTAGGTCTGGTGTTGCAAGCGAATTCAAGACCGCAAGCGAAAGGGCGAGAACCAGAGAGGGAAAAAGATTTTGGCAAATATGTACTGGGGGAGGTGTTCTATGTCTGGGGTAACCATTGCTGCTAGAACTCTGGGTATTCCCAGGGGTGATTGTCTGTATTGAAGCTTGCAAGTTACGAACCTCATGCCCAATAGGGCTTTGTGCCACCCCCAATCTGCGAATTGATCTTCATCTTCTGGCTGTTCTACCTCGTTCTCCCCGTTGGTCCCCTGGGTCTGGTGGCTCTGGCCCTTGTATACCCCATGATCAGAGTCTATACTATCATCCGCTAGGTCCAGGCCCTGGTACTAGTTGTCCGGAAAAGGCTCCAAGTTGTCCGGAACAGGCTCAAGGTTGTTGGAAGCGGCTCTGGTATCTCAGGTTGGGATTAAGCTGGCCCTAGCACCGCATTCCACTTACCCTAGACCCAGCTGCAACCAACTCAAGAGTGGGTGGTATTCTAGTGAACCCGTCCCAGGATTGAGATCTCTGGTCACACTCGTGGCAGACCAGCCTTCGTCTTTACCTCTCTTACCTGGCCAGAGGAGTGCTGCCCGCCATATGCCGCCGCTGGTGTTGTGACATACAGTGCAGGCAAATTCTCATATAATAGGATCGTAGTGAATAGAGTTGCTAGATAGATGCTGTTAGAAAATGTGTATTGGTATGTAGCCAAGGGAGCAATATGCGGTTTGAATCAAGAAGATAGGAAATATCTGGGGCCCTTTAAGTGCTCAGGACTTTCATGGCATGTCATTTGCGTTCATACTCGACCAGATTGGCACACACCCTTGCGGCCCTATTTCGGATGGACACCTGATCTAGCAATTTGCCCCCGAGCAGTCCAGCTTCAAATCAGCTTGGCAACTGTTTTGCTGAAACATAACACGAGCGTGAAGGATTTGGACTTAATAAAGGAGGTGAAGAAATCTAGTGAATGGGCAGACTATAATGAATGTGGGTAATGCTAGGGTTTGGAGCACGAAATGGTCGTTTCAGAAAGTACAAGCTGTAGCCAAGGTTGAACAGATGGGGTATAAGCTGAAAGCTAGGATGGGAAAAGCAATAAAGGGGCCAATCCCGAACGAAAAACAGCTGGAAGAATAATCCGCAAAAATGCATACAGTAAGGTCTAAAACTAGAAGTAACACATCCCAAACGAAAAAATGCTGAAAAAAAGAAGAATGAACTGCAAAAATTCAAAGAGCAAACCTCAAAAGCCAGAAAAGACACCCACAGCCCAAACACAGCAGGTGCTGAACACCACAAGAATCGCTCCAAAACACCCAAAGAAAATGTCCAACTCCTCTCTTGCCACAGTAGGATCTGTGGACGATGGCAGATCCAAATTTCCCACCCTCGGTCACGGCCGTCAGGCCTAGCCATGGTGGGCTAAGCCAAAAACAGAAATGGTCCGGAATGATGATGAACAACCCGCAGAACTCTAGGAGCATCAAAGAAGAAACACTGAAAGTAAAAGTCCAGGATCAGCAGCAGCCTAGTATCTATCATCATGAATGGAACCACTCTGTTTGCAGCTTCACGTTAGCCACATTGGGTCAGGGTAGGCTACCTGTGTTGACAGAACCCAGTGTACAAAAACAAAGTGGAGGGGACGCCTAGGGTGTATCGCTGCTGACAGAGCAGTAGGACCTGCTGCTAACATAGCAGATGGAAGACCTGGTAGTTGTAACCGCAACTTACCAGGTGTAAAGTATGTAATGAAGCTGGCTCAGGAGAAGACAGTTTGGCGGACTAGGGGTGGTGGTAGGTTGTCAACTCTGATGAAGATCTCCATGGAGTCTATCCGGTTCACCCTCAATATTACTGTCCATTATTCGCACACCAGGGTTCACCTTCCTCGCAGCATCTGTAGCGTCAGCTTCCCTCTTCGGTTCATCAGGGTCAGCTATGGCCGCTAGGTCACATTTGCCACTACGACTGATTCCCGTCCCAGGAGATAGCCCGAATAGTTTCCTTAGGCTAGACTCCCGTCCAATTTGTCCCCCTGACCTCAAGGGAGCAATGCCCCTGCTGGTAGGTGCGCAAGAAGGTTCCTTACTAGGAGATGGTGTGAAACTGGAATCCAAGGGTGTACAACATGGGTGGCCTAACTGCGGTTTGAGTCATGCTCTGGTTCATCCATATCTAACGGACAGCTATGTACCCTTTGTCTAGTCTTTGGCATGCTGCTCCCGGTTTTTGGGGTACTCAAACGGGTGGTTCTGTTTGCAGGGGCAGCGGAAGCCTTCGGCAGGTGGTGCTCTGAGTCCAACCCATCACTATGAACAGACTCATTGTAAGAGTGGCGCCTATTGTCACGAGGGCCAAATTGAGAGTACCCCACGGGGCAGTCCAATCATCTGCATGGGTGTCATGGCTACAGAGGAGTAGATCTATCGGTTGGCTCAGCGAATATATTGACCAAGAGATGCGGACATGCCTACCGTTTCTGATTGGGATCATTTCAGGAACAGGCAGCGGTTCCTCAAAATGATCAAGTGGCATGAGTGTACCCGGTCTGGTCGCACCAATGGGCAGAGGCTCTCAGTATCCCTGTGCAAGGACTGTGTCTATGCAGCCAAATAGGTTCCGCATGGTTGGTTTGGTCATTACCATCCCGTAAACATGTCCACAGGTTTGCCATTGGATCTTGTCCAGCCCGGCAAGGAGGGGGCTGTCTCACCGGACCACGGACCGTTGATCTATTCAGAGACGGATATTGACCGGACCGACATGACCTGCGGGAGTCATATGAGCATATACTGTGCACATTCAATGCGCATAGTTTCAGGTAACCTATGATCACTTGTGATGACAACTGGGGCCGCAATGCGGGTGTCAACTACGGCAACAGCGGGAACTGGTGGTTCTGCCAACAATCGGCTTAAGCTAAGCATATCTTTTTTTGCTATGTCCTTTACCCAAAAATCAACACATTCAGTAAAACCGTCACCCAGGCCTGTCTCTGTTGGCCAGTCTGCCACCGGAGCTCTAACAGGTTGGGTAGCAAAGGCATATGCCCAAATGGCGGACTATTGGAAGGCCATACTCCCTTTCCAGCCCAGGATCCTGGCTTGTTCAATCTTATATTGCATAGCATTCTGCCAGGCTTGATACTTCTCACTATAAGTTCTTGTTTTGGCGACGCCGCAAACCTACTTTCATCAAGTAATCTCACCATCATCTTTGCACCCATCGCATATTTGCTATGGAAGTCCAAGTTTTCAGGCTACCATTATAAAGGCGCTTTGGGCCGGGCGGTGGTTGCTGTTTCCAGAATTGTTTTTCTTTTTTCACAATGGTCTCCCAGCGAATCAAAGATGTCAGCTAGCAGATACCACTCGCCTGGAGGATAATAAGAGAATTCTTTTCTGCTATGTAAATACAAATAAAGTGGACTAGGCGGACGATAAAGGGAGATAAACGGAGTTCTGGGGATGATAAATAGCTGTGAGAAGGTTATTAGGTGGCAATATGCAGATAGATAGTACTAAATTGGTCAGGGGATATATAATACGAATACTAGAGCGGATGAGTGAGACGTTTTGTTGAGCTTTCTTGGTTCTATTGGGATGAATGAGTTGATCAATTAAGGATCTGATTGTGATTCAGGAAAGGAGCATGAAGAGAGAATGACTCGGGGGAGAGGGTAGCATATATGGGCCACTGGGGTTCGCACGATCGTACCCTGTACAAACTTGGATAATGATACTAGTATCGTGAATCTTGAAATGTCTGGTGATCCACGCACACAGGCGAGAGGCTTCAGACAAGGTTGAAGCCGCAACGGAGCAGACAAGGCGCCGCTGCCTGAGAGCGAAGAGCTTGCTAAACTCCTCTACAGGGACCCAGTGAAAACTTAGCTAATGACAGCTTGAAGGTCGGGAGCCGTCCATCATCCTACGAAATAAAAGTGAAATATTTCCTGTTCCAACCCGTGAAAGAATTCTGCCTTGGGCTTTGAAAGACTAAATCAGCCGTAGTCCACCAACACCGATTAGCTCAGCCAGACCACTTGAAAGACAAACATCTTACCAGCACGATCACCTCAAACACAACGAAGTGTCCTTATCGCAGACGACGGTATCAATGGGCCGCTGCATACAAAAAGCACCTACTACAGACAATACATCTTGATGTCCTTCGCTCACTCCATGTGAATTAAGAGGGGGCCTCGCCAGGGACGTCTCCATTTGTACAGGATGAAAAGATCAATACAAGTGGGGCAGTGTACGACTCCGATCACACGCTGGAGAGCGAAGATTGCCGCCCAGCAAGTAGAGAGTTAGATGATGATATGTAGAACCATACAGGTACGCATGATGCTTCCCACCCGCCAGTCTGCGGGCACCGGTCCAGTCAAAATACGATTTCTGGTGCTGCCAGAGGACTCAGTGATGGTGCTGGCTGTTCAGAGCAGAATAGTGTCATGACAGTTAACCGCTAGAACCTTTTCTCGTCCGGAGACAACTTTAATTCGAGAAGCTGACTAGTTTGGAGCAAGGTAGCCAAGTCGTAGATCGAGGCGTACTTTGCAGAAACTTTGGGTGACACAGATAGCGCATTGTTCCGGTCCACCAATATCATGCAACAACACCTCGAGATTCTGGACCCATTTGGTGAGTGCCCGGTTTGGACACAAGCCGCTATCGATGATGATTGACATGCAGCAACTTTCCATTATGGGAGTATTATCTACTCTGTCCGCTACTTGATCCGCCAGCTTGTATATAGTTCACATATAGTCTACGTCCCTATTCGAGAATATGATTCCCGAGGGGAGCCATTATACTCTGAGATGTATACAGCGGACTCGTGGTGGGATACACAGGTATGAAATAGATACTGACAAGTTTGAAGTGGTGGGTGTTGCAAGTGCTAATTGGGCATTATGTTCCATGGTAGAAAACCCTGCGCCTTGGGTCAACAGTGGTACTCATTATTCGATTGTCAGATTAGACTCAACTTGATAATTATTAGGAAGATCAGGAAGTCTGGCTGGTATACTTGACGATCAACAATACCTTTTAGCAGACGAGAAAATGTCATATCCAGAAGCCACTCCTGCTTCTGGCATGGCTTCCAGTGCAGTCCATCTTCACTGGTGAATCTGCCCGCACGGAGGATGCCCAGCGGCAGATGACTGCAGATATCATTCAGACTGTCTTTGATCTTGTACTTGGGTCATTACAACAGGTTGTCCAAGAAGGAACTGTAATGGATTGTGCAGACGGCACACCACGCCTTTGTTTTCCCATCTGGTCAGCATGGATTGCGGATCAGGCTAAACAGGCAGGCTTCCCCAGAATCGGCAGCAAGTGGTGCCCAAAGTGAGATGTTGTGTGCTAGGAGCCTGGTGAGAATCCGGTGAAGATATATCAGACCGGCGACTACATCCTATATACAGAGAAAGGCTTGAGGTATTACCTGGCAGAAGTGGCGGGTATTGCAGAATAGTTGGACCAGAGGAGCATGAAAATAAAAAATAAGGTAGTCGCAGGACTCAAGAGGGTAAACCCTGCTGAGCTACATAAGCCGGACCTCTTACACAACCTATACCTATCCCTATTGAAATAAAACATGGAATTCGTGGAGGAGTTCCTGAAAAAATATAAATAGCAGCAGGCATTCGACAATACCTGGAAACAAATTGAGCCTTGTTCTGGACTCAGCGTACAAAACAAAGGCTATTGTAAAGTTGCACGGTCGCAGGGAAAGGAAATGCGCAACGTCAGCTGAAGTATCTCGGGCCGTATTGATATGCACATTGTGAAATTCCGACAGTTCTCTGGATCACGATTTCAAGAGCCTTTTGACCTTTGTTAGCACGCTGGTTGACCTTTCGCTCATGGTCCAATATCGCAGTCATACACCCGATACACGTGTCTGCTGGGAAAGGTATCTGCAGATATTTCACTGGACCAAGGATATTTTTCTTGAGTTCCGTATCTCGAAGGCTACATGCGCAGAAGCAAATTGTCAGGATCGGGATCTAAGGGAACTAATGGTCAATTAGGGTTCTAATAAGGCCCTCCACAACACTGATGCCAAGCGCCATCCGCAGGTTAATCATGACAGACTTGAAAGAGCCAATTAGTGGGTGAATAATACCGAGTGGGAAGTATTTTAACTTTGTCAATATGCACTACTTGACTCATTTTGCCTCCCAGGTACCGCGCTTTGGGTCTATATCGATCTATCCTACTGAGATCAGTGAACTACCACTTAAGGAGCAGATTAAAGATGATTATCGGAGGAAAAACGCGAATGAAGCCCCCTGACAGATCTTGTCGCAAAATGGGCGCCTCCGGGCTCTAGGAATGCACTTGCAAACGATAGAAGGAATTTTGAAAACATGTGTGATCGTGGGAGGAAATAGCTGGATGGAAATGCCGACTTCTTCAAGCCGCAGTGCACCTTGGCGAATGCTCAAAAGGGGCACAAACATTGGCACGCTCTCTGAGCTATGCCCAACCCATGAGATCAAGTATTGAGACATGAAGGGGAAGATGCTGTGTTTTATCCAGCAGACTGCAGCGGATGACCAGCGGCTGCCTGCTGACCCCACTGAACTGGGATTGCTGCCCGTAGAGCCGTTGACCCAGCTTGAAATTACAGTTGATGACTTTCAGGAAGCTGACATTTTCCAGATCCAACAGGCCCGCTGCACTGGAAGAAATGCGTTCTGCAACAGTGGAGCAAGAAACAATTGGGGATGGGGCTGGACTAGTGGGGAGGACAGTTATGGGGATTGGCGAGGACAGGCGGTGCTGCGATTATTAGCACTCTTCAAGCTAGGAAATATGCTGAGCGAAGCAGGAAGAGTTTATCAAGTAGGATTGTTTGGCGTACTCGATCACATCAATCGTAGTAGATTTCATCCGGCAAGTGGACATAGACGAGTCAGCAAGCGGTCCACCAGTCTCAGACATGCGAATAGTCACCCTAGGGGCAGTAACTGAACAGCCTCCTTTAATTCCTAGTAGGGAGAGGCAATGGATAGCAAATCATAGAATTGCTCTGCAGACTTTTAATGAAGTATTGATGTGGAAGAGCTGAGACCCCAGACTTAAGGTGGCAATCCCTACCTAGGAAGTCTGACTTCAACTCGGCCGCTAGAGTACTAGGGGATCAACCTGCCGACATTGTATGAGAATATGAAACTATAGCACTCTACAGAGCCCACGGGTAAGGAGCATGTTTTATGGGAACAAATCAATATGACCAAGGTTTAGCCGCAGCGGATGGTCACATCAAGGGTATTCTTCATACGACGGTACGCATGTCTATAAAATGGCGGTAGGGCGCAGACTACGAATGAAGCGTTTTGGGATACCAGTGGACTGATCGTTCCTAGTGGAAGTGGGCGAGGGGCAAGGACGGCACCGAATGTGGACAATATGCTAGGGGTACACCAGCTGCTAGAGACGAAAAGGTAAGATGCCAGGCAATGGTAGGAAAGAATGGGCTGCGCGCAGCCTGCAGGGCCGAACGGGAAGGAGAAAGCACCATTGGGTTGCACGAGAGGCAAGACATAATGGGCAAGAACCCCAGGATGGCCAGGGCGCAGAAGACACATGGGGCGGACGTGGCTGGTCTTCACACCGGGGTTATGTGTCCCGAGTGAAAGCTGTTTTTGCTGACAGAAATAGCAGTTTCTATCTGATACGTTTCCCAGCCCCTCTTGCCCAAGTATTTGCTGCTCAACACCCCTGCTGGCTACACCCTTTGTCCCTTTGATAGCACATTCCGTCGTTCCCTACTGGACTTATCATTTGCTAATTCTCCCTTAGTCTCTTATATACTTAGGTGGTCTTCACAGGGCGCATGTACAGGGTCTGATCATATTCCGATAAATCTTGCACTTTCGACCTCCTACCTCAAGCCCCTGCCCCTTCCCGGGACTGCCAATGAGTCAACTGAAACCTCATCTCCCCTGTAGTATAGTGCACCAATATAGCAAATGTCCTCGCTTTGCCGACTACTCAATCCCTATTGGGACAAACCGTCACTCAGCGAGGAATGATAACATATGACTAATAGTTATTAGTCATATATTTGGTATCTTTCGGACAATGCGATCAGTTCACTCAGAGGTTGTCACAGGAGGGTGCAATAGAGCGTCTTTTGGTTATTGTTATTTGTTAGTGTTTTGACAAGCCTCAACAGTGTTGTCATGTGGTTTATGTAATTTGCAAATCACTCATAGTGATGAGTCCTGGGTTTCAGGCAGGTGACCCTTTCGGGCAGCTAACTTGTTGATTGAGTTATCAGTGGTCCACAGGTTAGTGCACCGTGATTCATTGGGATAAGCTGATTGATTTCATGCACTAACTGACTTAAGGAATGAGATTGCGTCAGCAGGTGACTAATCGATATGGGTCACCAGGGTCAGGGATGTGGGATCATCGCCTATATGAGGCCAGTGTCTGCCCCAGGATGGTTAAGCATAAACAATCTCCTCTACACACACGGCGATTGAAATCGCAAGACTATGAGAATTTATCGTCAACATCCACCACCCCCGGACTCTCAGTTAGCTACACCCCTCCCTCTCGCCTTACTTCCCTGCTCTTGTGCTTGGGCCCTGGCGTCCTTGTTTCTAGGAGTCATTTGGCTCTACTCCCCTCCCTTTTCGCTTGTGTTTCGCTGCCTCGCTGCGCACTCGCACGGTCAGCAACACCCACTCGCCCATGTTACAGCCCGCTGGGACTACAGTTCGCAGTAGGAGAAACCTCTTCAACAGGCTACGGTCGATCCCTCAGTTCTCTTCATTTCCATTAGGGACTGCCTAGTGAGACACACATATGGTTACCGATAGTTTCCACGGTTATTGCATTTACCCCTCCTCTCCCACCTCAAGGCCTGGTCCCGTTGCTCGGTTACAGCTACAGTCCATTGACTCGGCTGGCACCCCACAGCCCTCACCGCCGTGGGGATTCCCCTGTGTCCGCTCCTCGGTTACCCGGAGTCGTTGTCTTGCACTGTGGTGGTGGCGGATGTCAACGCCTTGGGTTCTCGAGTAATGTTATGCAACGCCACAATGGTTTTAGTGGCCCCCGCACCTCCTTTGTGCTTCTTTCATTGTTGGTTACTTAGGGCTTCCTTATTGTTTTATTAATTATTTATTTTGTTGGTGTCTCCGGCAAGGGTTTTCCTGTTGATTCCTCACCATGTAGTTATTTGATGTTTCTTATTCCGCTCTTTTATTCGGAGTTTGATTTCTTATTTTGCGTGGCCAGTGTGCGGTTGGTCTCGTACCAGAGAGACTAGGGTTAATGGCTTTTTCCCTGGCGCCGGGGTTGATAAAAATACAGGGATGGAGTTTTTTCTTTGCCATAGCTAGCACTCCACGCAGTCTTTGTTCCCAGTAGTTGATAATACAAAGCACTTGATAAAAAAAAAAAGAAAAGAAAAGAAGAAAAGCTGACTATAGTTAGCACGAATGATCCTCTCTACACCTCCAGTGATTGAAATATCTACATCATGAGTTCTCTTTCACGACAGATTTCCCCCTTCTCCTCTTGGATGACCGTGTTGCCCAGAGTACTGATGCTCACACTCTACGCTCTCCCCTCGGATTGCCTTGCGATGGCTTTGCCGGTGGGTAGTCTTTGTCTAGGGGTGTCCGGGTTACGCTCTCCTCCTTCTGCCCACATTATGGTTACCGGCCCGCGCTGGACACTTTGCATGGTCAGGCAACCCCTTCTTTCGGCGATGGGTTGGTTGCAGTCTTGGGTTATCGGGGAAGTTGTGGCTCTGGTGGCTCTGCTCCCTGGTATTGCACTATCTCTGGAGTACACTGTTTGGTACGGTCCGTATCGTAGCAAAGCTGTCATCTCGCTTCGGTCGCCGGCCCTGGTACTCCTCCTGTTCGGTCTACCCCTCCTTCCTCCTCCACCCGGTTTCGTCCTCTGGCTCAGTTACATCAAACGCTCTTTTAAGTGGCACTACTCATTACGCCCGCCTTTGGTTCGCTGTTCCCTTCTGATCAGCTAGGCTGTTTCACTGTGGCTGTCTGCGCAGTGGCTGGTGTTGCTTGTAGGGGCTGCATACCTGCGGCCTCTGCCCCTTACAGGGAATGCACCTTTACTGGCGGTCGTTCCGGTGGACCTACAGTTTGTTCTTCCTTCCTGCAAGACGGTAAGGTACTGAGGTTACTGATCTCTCACTGGGGATACTACTAGCCTCTGAAGTTTATTCAAGCGTCGGCGAGGCCTCCCATCTGTGAACGGTAGAATGTGATTCTCTACGGCTTTGGTATTGGTTGTTCCTTGGTGGCTGGGCTTGATGTTTGATTGTTTTCTCTGTTGTTCACTGTCGGGTGGAGGGTTTTTTCTTACGAGTTGCATGTAAGTGGAGGGTTTTCGTTCGTTGTATTCAGGCTCGGAATTTCTTCTGAAGTTTCTACCAATAGTACCAAGGGGATTTCGCTCCATAATTTGCCCGGAGTTACGCGATAGCATTGTCAGAGGGTTTTAGCAGGGCGAACTGAGAGATAGACTGATGTAGGAGGTTTTTGGCCACATAGCGAGCGGTGACCTGGCCTTTGTACCTAGTTAGTTTCTTAGTTTAATAAAGAAGTTTCAAGAAAAAAAGAAAAAAAAAAAGAGAAAAAGAGATCGAGTATAGTTAGTACCCACGAGATAAGGACCCTCCAGAGGCCAAGACTCAAGGGCTCCAGACTCTTCTGGGATATCAAAGGTGGCTTCGACGAGGTTAATGCCATCACACTCCAAGCCAGACGTCTTGCCACCCAGAGTCTGGCCTATATGGTTGACTGGGTCTGCTCTTTCTTATCTGAGAAGTCATGCACCCTGGTCTTGAAACGCTCCCCCAAACTCCCCTCCCCTGTCTCTGTGGGCACCCCCCAGGGGTTGCTGATCCCACCCCTCCAGTTACAATCCTCTCTTCTCCAGGTAATACTTGTAGCAGGTAATCGATAGGTCTCTAATGATCACTTCTCTCAACCTAATATTGATTGCGATCGCTTGGACCTTCGACTCCTGTCTAGCAGTGTCGATGGCTAAGCTGCTGTAAGACAGTCTTCAGTTAATTCCCGACACCGTCATAGATAACATTTCTTGCATTGGAAGGATCCCGTATGAAAGAACTTTGATGGTTGGGTGAAGAGCCCAAATGCCATGCTAGTCGGGTGCCTTCATATAGCGGTTCTTCCCTCAACCCAAACCCTGCGTGACTCATACCCTCGTCTCACCTGACTCATGACTCATAGTGAGTCAGGGTGGGAAATCCATCAGCTGACTTGTATGAGTCAACTGCACCATATCTCGCAACCAATCAAAAACCCATAAAACAAGTCATCTGCTGTGAAGATGTTAGATGCATGAAACGCATGACTCATGACTATGAGTCATGTGCAACATATATAAACCACATGAGGACAATCGTGAGGCCTGTCACCAAACAACCAATAATGATCAACCAATCCCGCCCTATGGCGTCCCCATGTGAAAATATAAAAGTAACAGGATGTCATAGCGTGAAAGATAACAACCCAAGGAGTAATAAGTAGTGGTCAGGAGGAAATTTGCCATACTTAGTTACTGTTTGTGACATTAGCTTCCTTCCGCATCTTGCATCTGGTCCATGATGGTAAACTCCTACTCTGCAGAGCGTGGCTCCGATTTCGCGCATCCTCAGTTTGACTCACTTGTAGGATTGGTGTAATTTTTCTTTTTCCTCCTCACGTCTTCCAAAGTTGTTCTGTTTTAACACAATGATTTGGGTACTGTGAGCGAGTTGGCTTTGGAGGTCTGAGATTTTCCTTTCCTCGGCTTCCATTCCTGCAATGGGTTTGTCCCTCTACTCCGTCCCCAGCTGTCTCTTCACAGCCTTGGCCTTCTTGTGCTCCGTTCTGTGGTTTCACAACACTGCCCCTCATTCTCCCACTTGCCAGGAGTAGTAATTGGCGGCCACCTTTCCACATGCGGGCTCGTTGTACTTGTGAGTAAAACAGTGCTCCCAGTTCGTGATATCCCAATGGGCCCTTCTGGCCCATCGCCTTTGTGGTTGTTGGGGTGTCCACTCCTGGGCTCGGTTGGCTTCCATATCCTGATGCCAGTCGTGGTAATGGGCGACACTGGCTGGTCTTGATCTTGTAGTGAATTGTGGGTAACAGCCTGACCCTTGTTTCTCGCTCAGATAGATTTGACATCCATCATCAAAGGACTGCGTCCAACTCTTAGAGACGTGTGCCACCTTCTAGCTTGGCGAGCCCGACTAGTCTGGGCTACTGGGGGTAGCGTTGCGAGCGACGTCTGGGACAGTGTCCTCTGGGCTGTCCAAGTGCGGTGCTTGTTTGACGACCGGAGGAGGTGCGGAGGATGTCCAGTTGATCGTGTGGTGTATCCACTCCGGGCTCTCCTGGGTAACCCTGGTGAAATTGCTGGACTGTCTGTTCTGCATTGTTGAATTCTCTGCTGGGTACCAGACTTTATTGTGTGCTGCTAAATAGCTTTTCCACTTACCTCGGTATTAGAGCTTATTGTAGTGCAGTCGAGAGTGGATCATTTCATCAACTTCGTATTTGTGTTCTCCTTCTATCTGAATAGGACGAGGGAGTTCTTTGATTGGGGCTGGAAATCAGTACTATTAGTAAGGTTCGAGGAGGGACATAGAGAATGGGTTGTTTATGGCCATTGAGGGTTGTAAGGTCTGGTTATATGCTCTTGTCCCTATCTTTGCCCACATTGTGAATGGTCAGATTTTCTTCTGGTCGAATTTCTTCGATGGTCTTATGGTTTTGATATTACGTGGCAACAATCAGACCATATCTCCTGATTGTTGGTTGGAATCATGTTTTCTGTGTTGATCCTAATCTCTTTTTTCGTAATTGCGCGGCCACCATTTGGTGTTTTAATGGCTCAGGTACTTGAGGCATTTGTTCTGATTTCGTTTACTTTCTGTGGATCCGATGACTGATCTTCTCCTATTCTAGGTTGATGCAGTAGTTTGTGAAGATTGGTCTGTTCTTGATGATCTCCTGATATCCATTGTTCTATTCAAACTGTGGACGTAGTAAGTAACCACCCCAATCGTCTTGGTGATAGTTGATGTACGCTCAGGAGTATTGTTCTAATACGGTGTTCATCCATTCGGTCTCTCTATCTCTTTGTGGGTGGAAAGCTGTGCTAAGCCTTCGCTCAACTCCTACATTGTTCCTGCTTTCTGTGCATAAGTCTGAGGTGAATAGTGTCCCTCTGTCGGTGATAATATCCTGTGGTAGTCTGTGTAGCCTGACTGTCGCTTTTGGGAAGAGATTGGCAAACTGTCGTGAATCTAGATCCTTCGAGCATGGAATAAAATGGCTCAGGTTGCTTAGCCAATCTATGAGAACTACTATGGTGTGACATCCATACGATTATGGCAGGTCAGTAATCAAATTAATAGCGACTGATTTCAATGGTCGATCGGGGACGGCCTACAAGTACAGCAATCCGTGAGGTTCCTCTCGGACGACCTTGGGTCTGTGACCTGTGTCGCAATATGTATGAATCGTTTGATGTCCTCCCTTATCTTCGGCCAATAATATCATCGGCTCACAGGTTCGCTCGTTTTTGCTGTCCAAAGGTGTCCCGCTTGTGGGGGGTCAAGGTCTTTGGTGACAGAGTTGTCGGTATCCCTTCCTCGTTTGGTATCCAAATATTTCCTTGTTAAGCTAAGAGGTTGTTCTTCCCCTGATATAGCCTTAGTGCTCTCCCCAGCTCTTCTTCATCCCCTTGGTCTAATTTGTTCAGGATACATTGGATTTCGTCTTCGACCATGCTAGCTTTCGGTATTTCTCCTTGGTCCCTGTCATGAAACGGTGTTGTTTCCAATAGATTGAGCTTGATCTCTGCGGTATTTGGTATGTCCCACTATATTTCTTTGGTAGTAATATCCTAACATTGGGGTGTAAGTCTCTCGTCCCCTGCTGTAGGTAGGTCCCCCGCTCTTCTCATGAGGGGGTCTGGTTTTCCCCCTTCTTTTCCTGGTCGCTATCCAATTTTGAAGTTGTATTGACTTAGTTCTTACATCAATGATCCTTGTCGTTCACTTAGCTCCTTCATTGTCATGGAGGTTACTAAATTCTTGTAGTCGGTGAGAACTCACACCAGCTTTGGGCTGCCCTTGGTATATCGTTTCCATTTGTGAAATGCCTGAACTATTTCCTGTAGTTCCTTGTCGTGAATTTCATAGTTGCATTCGGCATCTCAAATTTGTTTGGATCGGTACCCCAGTGGTCTCAACTTTCCATCCTGGCATTGTTGTACTTGTATTCCAAAACCGATATATTTTGGAGTATCTGTTTTCATCATATTGGTGTGTGGGGGTCGAAGTAAACCTGTACCGGTGCTGGGGTGCGCTTTGTCCTTAATTTTTCCAAGGTTTGTTTTGTCGTTCTTTGTGTCAGCTTCCCAATTGCAAATGCAGTCCTCTCTCATTCGTCTGGATGGTGGTTTTCCTGTTCTGCTAATCTCTTTAATAAATCGTCGGCAGAAGTTGCAGAATACTAGGAAACATTGAATTTCTTTTATCCTTTTCGGGTTCGACCAGTCTCAGATGACCTGTGTCTGGACTGGATCTGTCTTGACCCCTTCCTGTCTAATCATAAAGCTGATATATTCTGTCTCGCTTTGGTGGAATTCGCATTGGGCTGGTGTAACCTTCATCCCCGAGTTTCCTATGGCTTCAAGAATGTTACTAAAGTCTCTTTGGGGTAGTTGTCGGGTGTCTCAATATATGAGTACGGCGTCCACATAGAGGATACAAGAGATGTCAATGTGTTCATAAGGACCTCATTGATCATTCATTGGAATGCTCCTGGTGCGTTGCATAATCCAAATGCCACGACTAGTTACTCGGAGGTCCCTAGCTTTGCTGAACAGGTTGTTTTCCACACGTCTCCTTCCCTGTTCTGAATGTTGTTGTATGCGTCCTTGATGTCCAGTTTGGTGACGTACTTGGCGCCTCCTAGCGTATCTCGGGCTTCGCTAATGAGCTGCACCGGATATTGATACTATTTGGCAACTTCGTTGAGAGCTCAGTAATTGGCACAGAGTCCCAGTTTCACCTCTGTTTTCATGACAAACATGATCCGTGATGTCCTTCCTGACTTTACCCTCAAATACATTCTCGATTCACATTCTGTTTGGTGTAACGATGGAGCACCTCCAATTGGTCGTAACTGAAGGCATATATCTTGTTGATTGGTACCGTCTTGCCTTTCTCTAGGTTAATTCCCCAATCAATACCTGCTCAGTGGGGCGGTACTGTTGTCCTTCCTCCTTTCTCTAATACATCTAGTAGGTGATGATATGCTTGAGGCAGGGTGTCCCTAACGACTTGGTCTTTATTATTTTATTTTACTTTTTTTATCGCCAGTTCTGTGCTAATATTGATAGCTTCCAGGGGAATTCCGTTGTCGACTTCATCCCATCTTAGAATGCATGTCGTTTCCCCTCTTCCGTAGAACTGTGCACAAGCTCCTGCCAATATTTTGTTGATCTCCATCGGTGGTTTGGCCTACTGGCCCTTCACAGTTTGGTCCATGCAGCTGTCGGAGCTTCCAAAGCCCTCATCTCCTCTCCGGGTATCTTCCAAAAGGGCTACTACTTCTAGTTCCCTGTTGTCGATGTCTTCCAGGATCAGCTGTGCGATCCTGTCTCCTTTTTCCACTCCGTATAGTTCCTCTTCTAGGTTGGCCAGGGCCACCTTGACTTCGTCTCTGTAATCGGCATCAATGACACCTGAATTTGTCATGAGTCTGTGTTTGACTGCCAGACTGCTTCGTGGTGTGATTTATCCATCCGTGTGGTAAGGTAATCCAATTGCTATTCCAGTACCGATAATGGCTAGTCCTCTGGCTACAACCTGGGTGCCTTTGTTTGCGTACTTGTCGTGTCCTGCCGCCGGGCTGATCCTTTTGTGGGCACTCTGGCCTGATCTGATAGTTTCTTAACTCTGACAGTCTGGTATTTGGCGTTCTGGCCTTCCTTGGGTGGGATCTTGGGGAACCTCGTGATGGGGTGCTCTTCTGGGACCTTTTCTTTAGGTACCGCATAGGTAACAGATGAACCTTTGAGACACTAAGTCGTATATCGTTCGCTGTTGAATCTAATCCTTTTGTTGTTTCCACTGGATGCTTGAGTCGTGTTTTCTTAACCATGGCATCCGGAAGATGACTTGATGACTTTGGAGGTTTGCCACTTGAAAGGTTGCTAATTCCCAATGGCCACTAATGTCCATAGGTACTTTCCTCATATATGTAATAGGGCCCTTAGGGCTTGGTTTTCCATGCGCGAGGTAAATTAGCACGGGGTTTTTGCTTTTTCATAGTGATCCCGTGTTTGTCGGAGACCTCGCTGTCAATAAAGGCTTCTTTTGCTCCTGAGTCAAACATGGCATCCATTGTAACAGACTCTGCTGTGCCATGTAGTTGTATTTGGACCATGATATGGGCATTGTCATTTTAGAGGGTTTCCGTGTCGTCGAGTACTGAGCAGTGGTGTTCCATGATAAGGGGGTTTTGTTTGCGCCTGTCCCTCAAACCATCTCTTACAAGGGACATTCGTCGTTTCCCGACCCCTCGGGTTCTTGCTCGCCCTCCGTTTCCCTGTTCTTGGGTCCAGTCTGCCAATGGGCACGTTTCTTGTTGGTTGCCTGCTTCTAACTTGAGTGTTACAGGTTGAGGGCTGTCTTTCCTTGGGCAGTTCCTGGCTAAATGTCAAGGTGGTATGCATTCGAGACATAGTTGTTCTGAAATCATTCTTTGGAAATTATCTCTTGGAATATGCAATAATGGTCCTTTTCTGTTCCTTTCCGGTTCCATGGGGTCGCCGTAGCTCTGGTTGCGGTTATTCCTCTGGCGATATGTCCCATCTGGGTTCTAGGGTGCAATCGTTGCTCTGAAGCTGTTGTTCGTCGGCACTCATCGCTAGATGTGTCGGATCGTTGCCAACTTGGTTTCCTTCCGAATTGCCCATTAGGCTAGTAGTTCACTGCTTTCGTACTGGTCGCTGGTAGGTCCCAAGATGCTTTGGAGCTCTGTGTTTATTCCTCCTAGGAGTAGTTTCCCCCCTTTTGCGTCGTCCAGTTCAGCCTCGCTAGCCACAAGGCTCAACTCGTTCCAGTATTCAGTAACAGACCGTTTGCCTTGTTTCATATTCTGGAGTTTGATCCTTGCTTCTCCTTTGGCATCGTTTACGCCAAATTGCCCTTGTAGTTCTGCTTTACATCCTGGCCGAGTATTCCTGGTTTGGGGAAGTCAATAGCTAACCTGCCACATTAGATTATACCACCTTGTTGTTTTAGGAGAGGCATTTCTATAAGAGCATCCTACTTCGCTAGGTTTCCTACTAGCATCTTGTTTCATTTCGTCTGCAGTTTAACTACTGCTAAGTTAACAGTGCACTTCTTAGCACTCCCAGATCGTGATCCCTTCATGGCCATAACTATCTTGTGTGGTTACTTCACCTCTATGCATGGTATACCGTGGGTAGTGACAAAGGCAGAACCAACAATCTTTGCTCCTATTGTTCCTGTATCAAAAAGGACCCTCGCTTCCTTTCCATTAATGAACATGGTGGCTTCAACTGCGGGGTGCGCCTTGATTGGCGTGGGGCGAGTTGTCTTTGCAGCTGCATAGCCCTTGACTCCAGGGTATAGATGTATACCTCATCAGATTCGCTGAGCTCGGTTCCTACCTTGGAGGTTGCTTCCTTTTTGACCTTGGCCTTTCCTTTGTTCTTTTTCTTTAGGCAATCTTTTACCATATGTCCTTCACCACCACAATTAATGCTCGCTGGTTTCTCCCTTTGTTTCTCTTTATTAGAAGATTTGCCATTGTATTTCAACTTCTTGTTTGATTTGGGTTCTGGTTTCTTCTGGGTGGATTCCTTTGGTAGTTTATCATAGCATTCCTGGCGATACGCTCCTGGGCTCCGATCGATAGAATCTAGTCTTTCCCCCATGGCAATCACAGTGTTGGGACCCTTGTCTAGTGTGTACATAGTGTCCACATCTTGCCGGAGTCTTGGGTGCATACTTGCAAAGAATTATGGTATGAAAGTGTAGTCACTTATAGTGTCTTCGGGTAGCCTTGATTTCTGCATTAGTAAATCTGTAGCTATGATAGATATCTTCTGGACTTGTCCGTTCCAGAATTGCCTGATGCTGTGGAACATCTGATTGGTATCATCGTTATGCTTAGATCATTGGAATCATTCCCGGAGATAGGTTACTAGTAGATCCCTTGTGAGCTTTTGTCCAAATAGTTCTGCTACTTGGCATGCCGCTTCTTGGGCTCCTCCTTGGGTATGGAGTATGAACTAGTTTGCTGCTCCTGCAGTATTCTGAGATACATTATTCAATCGTAGGCAGAGTTGGACTGAGTTGTACCATCTAGCGAATGCCTCTGGCATGAGGTCTTGGCTATCACCAGTGAATATCTTGGGTAATAAAACTTTGATACTAAGCCTTGGCAAAGGTTCTGTTACAGGGTCAGGACCTGATCCGCCAGCTCCTTCACCATGATCAGACATGTCTTCTGAGTCGCTGCTGCTTCTTGGGCTGTCTGGATCACCTATATGTGCCGCTACTAGGCTTTGCTGGGTAATCCTTTTTGTGGAGACCATGGGAACCCACCGGGAGTGAGGGTCACTTCTGTTGCTAGTTCTCTTGGTGACTCCGCTAGATCTTGTTGACGGCTATCTCTGGCTAGTTGCCTACCTGGTTGGTCTATTGAGAACTGTTCCTTTGCATGTGCTTTGACAAATCGTCCCTGTTCGTCTCTACCTCGTTGTGGAACCTTCTTCTTGAGAGTTCTGCTCCCGTGAGGTTCCTGGGGTTCTTCAATTTTGGTGATTTGTTGTAGTGTCACAAACGGTGACTAAGTAAGGCAGACGCTCACGTGACTAATACTTATTAGTCATTGTATTGTTATCTTTCACACTATGGGGTCAGTTGACACATAGGTTTTCACATGACGACGCAATAGCTGGTCATTGGTTTATTGTTATTGGTTGATATTTGACATGGCGCACGATTGTGGTCATGTGGTTTTGACATGACACACGATTGTGGTCATGTGGTTTATGTATTTCGCACATGACTCATATTTATGAGTCATGGGTTTCGCACATGTGACCACGTTAGGGCACATGACTTGTTTTATGAGTTTTGATTAGTTGCAAGATAGGGCGCAGCTGACTCGGACGAGTCAGCTGATGGATCTCCCACTATGACTCACTATGAGTCATGAGTCGCGTGACGCGAGGGTATGAGTCACGCAGGGTTAGGGTGGAGGGAAGAACCCCTATATAAGGGCACCCTCGGGGCATGAGATTTGGGGAACGAACCATCTCCCCTACACACCCGGCAATTGTAAACTCAACACCATGAGAATTCTTCGTCAACATCCACCAACACTGTACTCTCAGTGAGCTGCACCCTCCCCCTCCCGCCTTACTTCCCTCATCATGTTCTTGGGCCCTGGCGTCCTTGGTTCTAGAGGTCGTTTGGCTCTATCACCCCCTCTTTTCGCTTGCGCTTCGCTGCCTCGCTTAGCGTTCGCACAGTCGGCAACACTCTTTCGCACATGTTAAAGACGGCTGGGACTACAGTTCGCAGTAGGAGAAAACATTTCAACAGGCCACGGTCGATTTCTCCATCCTCTTCATTCCCATTAGAGGCTGCCTAGTCAGACACACACACGGTTTCCGATAGTTTCCACGGTTATTGGGTCTACCCCTCCTCTCCCCCTTCAGGTCTCGTCCCGTTGCTCGGTTACAGCTACAGTCCACTCACTCGGCTGGCACCCTACTGCCTTCGCCGCGCTAGCGTTTGCCACGGTCGAGCCCCTCGGTTACGCTCAGTCGCCGTATTGCACTGCCTCGGTGGCGGATGTCAACGCCTTGGGTTCTCGAGTAATGCTTGCAACGCCACATCGGTTTTAGTGGCCCCAGCACCCCCTTTGTTCTTCTTTCATTGTCGGTCACTTAGGGTTTCGCAAGTGGTTTATCAATTATTTCATTGTGTCAGGTGTCTACGGCAAGGGTTTTCCTGTTGATTCCTCCCCATGTATTTATTTGTGTTTTTCTTTTCGACCGCCTAGTCCGAGGGGGATTTCTTATTTGGCGTGGCTGGTGTGCGGTTGGTCTCATACCAGAGAGACTTTGGTTCATTGCTTTTTCCCTGGTGCCAGGTTGGAGAAAATATAGGGATGGGGTTCTTTCTTTACCATAGCTAGTGCTGCACGTAGTCTTTGTTCCCAGTAGTTGATTAATACAAAGCACATGATAAAAAAAAGAGAACAAAAGAAAAAAGGCAGGAGATTTGGGGTCTTCACGCAACCATCTACGTTATTTCCTACACTATACTTTCAATAAAGAAATCTCGATCTTCCAAAAAGTTCGTAGAAGCAAGACACGAGTGTCTTATAAGAGCCTAGCGATCAACGTTGCTAGATAGGAGTCAACGGACTTAGCTATCGCAACAGCTATTGGGCTAAGAAGGAGTGATCGTTAGCAAACTATCGGTTACCTGCTGCAAGTATCACCCGGAGGAGAGAGGATTGTAACATGTGGTTGCGTCAACCAGTAGCACCTAACAAACAGACACAACGGAGACCAACAACGAAAACAACATTGAGCCCCTAGCGGAAAATCTCGACCTATCATCACTAGGCGAAGGACTTGAAAGGGCCTTAACGGATGAGAGGGCACCGAGCCCTACAACACCAGAGCCACCATGACCAATTGGATCAGAAGAAACAGAATAACCAGGAAGGACACGACCAAAAACGATGGCAGCTACAGCAGAACAAGGAGGAGCTACATTCTCGGACACAACCCCGATCCTCAGCCCAGAACAGATGAGACAAATCATCACATCCCTACGCGGAGGAACCAGCAAACCAAAAGCCAAGGAACCGGAGGTTTACCGAGGAGAACTACACAAACTACTAGGATGGCTAGCCCAACTCATAGTGTACTACAGGACAGTAGGGTGGCAAAACGGCCACGATGACGAAAAAAGTCCTCTATGCAACAAGCCTCCTAAGGGACGATGCAGGAACTTGGATCACACCATACGCAGAAGGAAGAATCACCCCAGCAGGGGACAATTGGGCAGGGTTTAAAGCAGAATTACAAAGCCAATTTGGCGTGATCGACGCCAAAGGAGAGGCAAGGATCAAATTGAAGAACATGAAGCAAGGCAGAACGAGCAGTTACTGAATACTGGAACGAATTCCGACTGGTGGTTAGCGAAGCAGGAGTTGGTCGACTCGACTGGAGGGGAAGTGCTTCTAGGAGGCATGATCGCAGAATTGCAGAACGCCTGGGGAGCTAGCAGTGAATAATACGAGGACCTTGAAACCCTAGCCCAATGGGGGATCAAGAAGGAGACCAAGTTGGCAACGGTCAGGAATATCCAAGGATCGCGACCAACAAAAAGCGTCCAACGAGAAACAACCACACCACGAAACCCGGATGGGACATGCCGACCCTCAAATAATGGCAATCAGAACTTTGGCGATCCCATGGAACTGGACGGGACTCGAAAACTACCAAGATTTAACCTCTCGACGGAAGAATTCCAAAGGAGGATATGAGAACAACTATGCCTCAAGTGTGCACAACCGGGACCCTTCTGCAGGAGTTGCCCGAAAAAGGATGGACCAAAACCATTCCAGGCACAATCCAGGCGCTGGCAACCCGCGAAGAAAACCGCCCCCTGGCAAAGTAGACCCAAGATTAGGGAAATCGAGGTCGAACAGGAACCCGAACAGTCAGGAAACGACGACAGTCCCCAGTAAGAGATGGCCTGAGGGACAGACCTGAACGAAAACCCATCATCATGGAGAACTACTACGCGGCACTCAACTACACAGATACACTTGAGGACGACAACGACCACATTATGGTCAAAATACAACTACACGGCGAAAAAGAGGGAGTCACTACCAACGCCATGATTGACTCAGGAACAACAGAAGACTTCAGAGACAGAGAGGTCTGCAACAAACACTGGATCAGGATGATCAAAGCGAAAAACCCCAGGGAGATTTTCCTTGCGGACGGAAAACGAAGCGCTATGGGCCCGGTTACCCATATGACGAAAGTACCTATGGACATTAGTAGCCATACGGAATTGGCAACCTTCCAAGTGGCGAATCTCAAAAAGCATGAGGTCATCCTCGGGAGTCCATGGTTCAGAGCACACAATCCAACAATCGATTGGAATGACAAAAGGATCACATTCAACAGCGAACGATTTACGACTTGGTGTCTCCAAGGTTCGCCTGTTGCATATGCGGTACCCGAAGATAAAGCCCTGGAAGAGAATCCCATCACCAGATTCTCCAAGGTCCAGGCAAAGAAAGGTCCGACGACCAAGAATGGCCCGACAGCCAATGACCAGAGTGTCAGAGTTAAGAAGCTATCCACTCAGCCCAGAGTGCCTATGAAGGGAACAGCAAGAGCGGCAGGACACGACCTGTACGCTAACAAAGGAACCGACGTTTCTGCCAGAGGGCAAGCAATTGTTGGAACGGGGATAGCTATTGGATTACCTCACAACACCGACGGACGAATCGCACCACGAAGCAGTCTAGCAGTCAAACATCCAGTCACGACAAATGCAGGTGTGATAGACTCCGACTACAGAGGCGAAGTCAAGGTGGTCCTAGCCTACCTAGGAGACCAACCATACCGAGTGGGAAAAGGGGACCGGATTCCACAACTGATCATCCAACAAATCAACAAAAGCGAACTACAAGTAGTAACTTAGTTGGACGATACCGAGAGAGAGGATCAAAGATTCGGCAGCTCCAACACCACCATGGACCAAAGGGTCAAGGGCCAGGAGGCCAAACCAAATATGGAAATCAACGAGATATCGGCAAGAGCCTTCGGCCAGTTCTAACAAAGAGTAGAAACAACGGGCATCCTAAGATGGGACGAAGTCGACCACGAAATACAGCTGGAAGCTATCAATATCAGCACAGACCTGGCGATAAAGAACAAAAGAAACAATGAGGACCAAGACGTCAGGGACACGGTTCCACGCGAATATCATCACCTGTTAGAGGTATTCGAAAAAGGAGAAAAAACGACAGTACCACCACACCGTCCAGGAATCGATTTGGGAATCGACCTGGAAGAAGAAAAAACAGTACCAATCAAAAAGATATACGCCCTCAGTTACGACCAACTGCAAGAACTTCATCGATACATCAAACAAAACGAGGACCGCGTGTGGATCCAGAGGGTGAAGTCTGGAAGGGCTTCGTCAATCATGTTTGTCAAACAAAGGATGGCAGACTCCGACTATGTGCCGATTACAGGGCCCTCAACGAAGTTACCCAAAAGGATCAACATCCACTACCACTCATTACCGGAGCCCTAGACAGACTAGGAGGAGCCAAATACTTCACAAAGCTAGATATCAAGGACGCTAACCAGAACATTCGAATCAGAGAAGGAGATGAATGGAAGACGACCTTTTCAACAAAACTGGGAACCTACGAGTATCTAGTCATGCCATTTTGACCATGCAACGCACCAGCAGCGTTCCAACGATGGATCAACGAGGTCCTTATGGAACACATCGACATGTGTTGCATCGTCTATCTGGATGATGTACGAATATATTCAAATACCATACAACAACACCGAAAGGACATCAGCAATATCCTCAAAGCAATACGAAAATCAGGGATGAAGGTCAAACCATCCAAGTGCGAATTCCACCAAAGCGAGACGGAATATCTAGGATTTATCATTGGACAAGAAGGGGTCAAGACAGACCCAGTCAAGACACAAGCCATCTGGGACGGGACGACCCGCAAGAAAATACAGGAAATCCAATGCTTCCTAGGTTTCTGCAACTTCTACCGACGATTCATAGAAGGTTTCAGCAGGACGGCCAAACCACTATATGGAAGAACAAAAAGGGAATCCATTGGCAACTGGGAATGGGGAGACAAAGAACAGCAAGCGTTCGACGAAATTAAAGACAAAGCTCAGGACGGCACCAGTACTGGTCTACTTCGACCCTCTCACACTGACCAAAATCGAAAGCGAGGCCTCGAAATACGTCTGCTCCGGTATACTGTCACAACAATGCCAGGATGGAAAATGGAGACCAGTGGCCTACCGATCCAAGACCCTGTCGGATGCCGAATGCAACTATGACATACACGATAAAGAACCACTGACGATAGTTCAAGCATTCCACGAATGGAAAAGATACACGAGAGGAAATCCCAAACCACTACGGGTTCTCAAAGACCACAAGGACTTGGTCACCTTCATGACAACAAAGGAACTAAACGAACGACATGCGCGATGGATGCAAGAACTAATTCAATACAACTTCAAAAAGGAATAAAGGCCAGGAAAGGAAGGAGGAAAACCAGACATCCTTACAAGAAGAGAAGGGGACCTAAGCACAGCCGGAGACAAGAGACTCACTCGAAACGTGTGAATCTTACTGCCCAAAGAACAATACTGGGATATCCCGGACATCGCAGAAATCAAGCTCGACATGTTGGAAACGACCGAGTTTCGAGACAAGGACGAAGGAGAGACACAGAAGGCAAGCAACGACGATGCAGAAATCCAAGACATCAAAAGAAACTTGGATGAAGGAAGGAAAGAAAGGAAAGGAGTAGCGCTAGGGCTATGCCAATGGAAAGACTGCCTCTTATGGTACCAAGGAAAGATTTGGATACCAAACGACGAAGGGATACGAACCGCTCTTATCGCTAAACACCACGAACCCCCAGATGGGGGACATGGCGGAAGAGCAAAAACAACCGAACTCATTAACCCACGATATTATTGGCCAAAGATAAGAGAAGATATACAAAGATTCATAAAGAATTGCCACACATGTCAAAGAACCAAAGTGGTCCGACATGCACCCTACGGATTGCTACAGTCAAACGAGGCCCTCGATCGACCATGGAAATCAATCGCTATGGACTTCATTACGGACCTGCTGAAATCAGAAGGATATGACACCATACTGGTGGTCATCGATCTGCTGACCAAAATGAGCCATTTCATTCAATGCTCAAAGGACGTGGACGCAAGGCAGTTCGCCAATCTCTTCATTAGAGGGGTAGTCAGGCTACATGGGCTGCCACACGATATCATCAGCGACAGGGCGAATCTATTTACCTCAGACCTATCGAGAGAAACCACGGGTAAATTAGGGATCGAACGAGCACTCAGCACAGCGTTTCACCAACAAACGGACGGACAAACGGAACGAACCAACGCCATATTGGAACACTACCTCCGAGCCTACATCAACTATCAACAAGACGATTGGTGTGGTTACCTACCATTGGCAGAATTTGCATACAACAATGGCTATCAGGAGACCATAAAGAACAAACCCTGCTTTGCGAATTACGGAATCAACCCCGAATACGCGCAGATCGGTCATCTGATCCAAGGATAACAGACCAAACGGGAAGAAATGACGCCATTACATGAGTAATTAAAAAACGAGATGGTGGCCGCACAATTACGACAAAAGGAATACTACAATCTACACTGAAAACCCGATCCGAATCTACAATCAGGAGATATGGTGTGGGTGTCACCACGGAACATCAAGACCACAAGACCATCAAAGAAACTGGACTACAAGAAAATCGGACCATGTAAAATGTCGGCAAAGATTGGAACAAGCGCATATAAGCTGGCCGTACCACCCTCGATGGCCATACACAACACATTCCATATCTCGCTCCTCGAACCTTACCAAGACAACCGATTCCCCTCGCAGATCAAAGAACCCCTTCCTCCTATTAAGATAGAAGGAGAAGACGAATACGAACTCGACGAGATCATCGCCTCTCGACTCCACTACAACAAGCTCCAATACCGAGCTAAGTTGAAAGGCTACTCACCAGAACACGATAAAGTCTCGTATTCCGCGGAAAACTTCAACAATGCAGAACACACAGTCCAACGATTCCACGGGCGCTACTCAAGAAAGCCCGGAGTGGATACACGTCACGATCAACAGATCGTCCTCCGCACCTCCCCCCTTCGTCAAACAAGAACGACACTCACACACGCCAGAGAGCGACGCGCAGCCCATTGCTCGCAACGCTACCCCCAGTAGCCCAGCATACTCGGACTCACCAAAGAGGGAGATAGTGCACGCCTCCATGAACTGGACGGACTGCACCGATGATGGATGCCAAATC
>Ga0307507_10003368_pt1 | contig 31220 bp, 15 predicted proteins | sample 7_EM_MG_FD_207223 | JGI IMG/M metagenome (GOLD analysis project Ga0307507, IMG submission 207223) | Populus trichocarpa ectomycorrhiza microbial communities from riparian zone in the Pacific Northwest, United States - 7_EM | ecosystem: Host-associated > Plants > Roots > Unclassified | place... | reverse complement strand
CAAGGATTCTATTGCTCTACGCTAGAAGGGTTAAGGTAAGAAGATTAACGTTATTAACGCTAATTCTCTAAAGCAAGGATATGTGGAGCAACGCGCTTATAGAGCTTATATTGCTTCTATCTATCAACCTAAGGCTTTATTTGATCTCTCTGTTGCCGCCTAATACTAGAAACCAACTAAGGACAACGTTCTTGCCCTAAATAAACGCCTTTCCTGGCAAATAAACTATCTTGACTGGGGCCTATACTACGTACTTATTAATCTTCCTACTGCTAAGCTCTTTGTATTTATCAATAGATCGTTTATAAATAATAAAGATTTTAGCTCCTAGCTAGGATATAAGATTATTATTACAAACGAGTTTACTAGAGAGAATAACTTTATAATCTATAGTAACCTTATCTATTGGAGCTTAACTAAGAGCAAGCGTGTTACCCGAAGTGTTTTGGCGTTAGAGATATATAGAATAGTTAGCGGAGTTAATATAGCAATTGCAATTAGAACTACCCTAAAGATAATTATAGATTAACTTAAACTTCCTATTATCCCTACAATTGTATGCACCGATTTATACTCCCTTTATAAGTGCTTAGTTAAGCTTGGTACTACAAAGGAGAAGCGCCTTATAATTAATATTATAGCACTTTGTTAATCCTATAAACGGTAAAAACTCTTTAAGATTTAATAGATTAACGGTTAAGATAACCTAGTAAACGTAATAACGAAGGCAAACCTAAATAAGGCTCTAGAAACGTTTGTTAACACAAACACTCTACATATACGAGTTAAAGGTTGGGTTAAAAGGGAGTAGGAGTATAACATTTTATAAACCCTAACTTAAACCAGCCAATCAGGATTTTCCATCCCTAGAATAGAAAATCGCTATTAGCTCGCTTACTACTAGCGCCTTAGTGGCCTACCCGTCTTTGCGTTATCTGCCAACTGCCGTATTGTCGTATATTGTCGCATATTGTTTGGTATTGCCGCATATTGTTTGGTATTGTCGCATATTGTTTAGTATTGTTGTACACTGTCTGGTATTATTGCATCCTGTTTGTTTGTCTATATATAGATGGCAACTACAAAAAGAAGAGTTGCCAGTGTTGGGAATAAGGCAAGCTGCTATCACGCTAGGCATGTTGCCGTTACGTGCTAACGTGGCCCTAGCGTGGTAAGGAACCTTAAGTTCCTTACCCCTTTCCTTATTCCTATTAAAAAGAAGAACAACCATTATACTATCTACGAACCGTAGCTATGTGATATCCCCTTATGTAACCAATAGATTTTAATTTTAATAATATTATATTAGATATATTATCTTTTAGAACTAATATACGCCCATAGTCGCAATTATAAAGTTTATAAGGCGTATAATTAAAATCTCACTTACAATCTATTACCTCTATTTACTCCAGTATATTATATTCTAGATTTTACTAAGTTCTATAAAGCTAATATCTTTTAGTCTCCTCTATTACAACATTAAATAATAGCTAAGTTTTGCTCTCTCCTAGACCTATTTTACCATTAAGTAAGATTATCTAGATATATCCTTAATATATCTAGCTTATAATAGTTAACGCTATAGCAATCCCAATTAAATATTTATAAATAAAAGGCTAGGGTTTTATATATAAAAGCTAAAGCAAAGGCAATTAAACTATAAAATTAGAAGCTAGAGTTAGAGCTAAGAAAATTAAAATAAGAACTTAGTTAATATAAATTTTTATATTTATAAGTATAAGGAGCAGAGGTTATATTAAGGTTATTACCTAGATATAAAGATATTACAATATCTAAAAAAGCCTAACCTATATGCTCCGCGCTATACTCTATACCCATACTTAATACTTTAGTATTTATAATAGAACTAGGATAGAACTAGGATATATCTAAGATATATAAACGCTATAACCTATTTAACCTATATAGTATAGTCCTCTTTAGTATTAAATATCTCCCTATTATTAAAGTTATCTATAACCCCTAGCAGCATTATCCTAAGTAAAACAAAGTTCTATTTATAGTTAGATTATAAATATATTAGCAATATAATTAAAGACTATAAGTATACCTTATTAAACCATATATATATAGCCTAGTTAGATAAGTATACTATTTATATTAAATCTAAGATATATTAGAAATATAACTAATAAACCTACTTTTACTACTAGTTTTATATAAAGAATACTTCTGCTTATTAGACTTGCCAATAACCTTAAATATTATAGTGCGGTTAGGCTATATTAAGGTTAGATTATAGTTAGATTATAGTTATATAGTAATTAAAACTACTTAAACTTACCTTACTTTTAGGTATTAATAGAATTCTAAAATAGAATATAATATACATTTATTTAACTAGCTCCTCTATATATTCTAGTTAGATCTATAATATAATAAGATTATAAATAATAATATACCTAGATCTGCTAAAGTTGCTTTATATTTTCTATAACCTTTAGCTATTAAGGGTGTATTTTTAGCTAGGGGCGCTAAAATATATTAGCAATATATCCTGGATAAAAGAACAATAGTTTATACTATTATAATATATTCTAGCCTTTTTTACTGCTTTACTAATAGGGTATATAACCTGCAGTTCCTTTTCTATATAAATAGCTCTATAAAGTATCTTCTAAGCTGCTAAAATAGGTTAGATCTAGGATATAATATAAATATATAGACAACTATACTATCCAAATTATCTAATTCTAGCTCTTTTTAACCTCTGGGCTTTATACTTCTAATTATATAGCCTATACCTTTCTTTATTTTAATATTAGAAAAAGGTTATAATATAGATACAATATAAATATATCTAGGATTTTACTAGGAAAGCGACTTAATATACTTAATTAATTCTTTATAACTATTTGCGAATTTTTTTTCCTAAGCGCAAATAGTATGCTTAGCATTTAGATCCTATTATAGTTAGATCTAGGATATAACAAAGATATATAGCACTTATAACTTACAGTCTTCCTAATAACATAATCCTATCTATAGAAAATCTCCTTTAGCAGAATATAAATAAGGAAATATTTGCTGTAGGGCTATATTTAGGTTATATCTTAGATATAAGCTAGATATATACTAGATATTACCTTAATATAAAAGAATGGAACCCACCTTAGGCACTTATTAAGTCTAAGGTACCATACCTTAGTGTATTAGCTAGGGGCACCAGAAATACGCCCCTTTATAATATTTAGTTAAGGAGCAGTATTATAAGTGATAGAACCCTTGCCCTTACTACTATCTAAATCTAGATTAGAATATGGCCTAGAAGCTACTACCCTATTTACTAGAGTGCTATATATAGCTATTATAGTAGCGTCTAGATCTTAGATAGAGCTACTAGGGCTATTAAGAACTTCATTAATAATCTATTAAGGTTAGATTATAGATATAATATAGTTTTATCAAAAATATAACTTATATCTTATATAACCTCCATCCCACTAAAAGCATTCACCTACCTATTTTAGAGAAATTTTTTAGTCTATATCCTAATTAGATCCTTCTTATAACTACTAGAAGTTACTTTACTTTATTATAAAATTAAGTGTTTAGACTATTAAATAGTGTCTATTCTATATTAGATTATAAATATAACTTAAATATATACCTATAGTACTTATATAAGAGTTATTACAGTTATTCTCTAGGGGCTAGAAGGGATTTAGCAGCAACTAATATAGTTAGGTTAGATTAAGATAATAATATAGATAAAATATTAATAAATACCTCTCTAGACTGCTGGTTCTCTAGGGTTTATAGCTATATTAAATCCTTAATAAATCCTTAATATAACCTTAATATAAAAGTCTAAAGCTTGGCTAGTGTTGCTAAAAGCTCTAGGAGTGCTCGCTAAGGCACTAAAACCTTAGCTAGTGTTAATATTCTAATACTAACCCAGCTTTACTTAGTATACAATTTAAACTTTTATTAAATTACGTTTAGAGGTAATAACATAATTATATTTTAATTATAACGTTAATACAGCTATTTAAAACCTTTAATTAAATACTTCCTACCATTTATTACAATTTTAAAAGATATTAGTGATGAAATGGACAATGTAAGTTTTAGGAGGTTATATTAAGGTTATATTAAGGTTTTATTAAGGATCTAATATAGCTATAAACCCTAGAGAACCAGCAGTCTAGAGAGGTATTTATTAATATTTTATCTATATTATTATCTTAATCTAACCTAACCACATTAGTTGCTGCTAAATCCCTTCTAGCCCCTAGAGAATAACTGTAATAATTCTTATATAAGCACTATAGGTATATATTTAAGTTATATTTATAATCTAATATAGAATAGATACTATTTAATAGTCTAAACACCTAATTTTATAATAAGGTAAAGTAACTTCTAGTAGTTATAAGAAGGATCTAATTAGGATATAGACTAAAAATTTTCTCTAAAATGGGCAGGTAAATACGTTTAGTGGGATGGAGGTTGTATAAGATATAAGTTATATTTTAGATAAAATTATATTATATCTATAATCTAACCTTAATAAATTATTAATAAAGTCCTTAGTAGCCCTAGCAGCTCTATCTAAGATCTAGACGCTACTATAATGGCTATATATAGCACTCTGGCAAATAGGGTAGTAGCTTCTAGGCCATATTCTAATTTAGACTTAAATAGTAGTAAGGGCAAGGGTTCTAGCACTTATAATACTGCTCCTTAGCTAAATATTATAAAGGGGCGCATTTCTGGTACCCCTAGCTAATATACTAAGGTATAATACCTTAGACTTAACAAGTGCCTAAGGTGGGTTCCATTTTTTTATATTAAGGTAATATCTAATATATATCTAGCTTATATCTAAGATATAACCTAAATATAGCCCTATAGTAAATATTTCCTTATCTATATTCTATTAGAGGAGATTTTCTATAAATAAAATTATGCTATTAGGAAGACTATAAGTTATAAGTGCTATATATCTTTATTATATCCTAGATCTAACTATAATAGGATCTAAATGCTAAGCATACTATTTGCGCTTAAGAAAAAAAAGTTGTAAATAGTTATAGAGGATTAATTAAGTATATTAAGTTGCATTTTCTAGTAAAATCCTAGATATATCTATATTGTATCTATATTGTAACCTTTTTCTAATATTAAAATAAAGAAAGGTATAGGCTATATAATTAGAAGTATAAAGCCCAGAGGTTAAAAAGAGCTGGAATTAGATAATTTGGATAGTATAGTTATCTATATATTTATATTATATCCTAGATCTAACCTATTTTAGCAGCTTAGAAGATACTTTATAGAGCTATTTATATAGAAGAGGAACTGCAAGTTATATACCCTATTAGTAAAGCAGTAAGAAAGGCTGGAATATATTATAATAGTATAAACTATTGTTCTTCTATCTAGGATATATTGCTAATATATTTTAGCGCCCCTAGCTAAAAATGCACCCTTAATAGCTAAAGGTTATAGAAAATATAAAGCAACTTTAGTAGATCTAGGTATATTATTATTTATAATCTTATTATATTATAGATCTGACTAGAATATATAAAGGAGCTAATTAAATAGATACGCATTATATTCTATTCTAGAATTCTATTAACACCTAAGGGTAAGGTAAGTTTAGGTAGTTTTAATTACTATATAACTATAATCTAACTATAATCTAACCTTAATATAGCCTAACCGCACTATAATATTTAAGGTTATTGGCAAGTCTAATAAGCAGAAGTGTTCTTTATATAGGACTAGTAGTAAAAGTAGATTTATTAGTTATATTTCTAATATATCTTAGATTTAATGTAAATAGCATGCTTATCTAACTGGGCTATATATATATAGTTTAATAAGGTATGCTTATAGTCTTTAATTATATTACTAATATATTTATAATCTAACTATAAATAGAACTTTATTTTACCTGGGATAACGCTACTAGGGGTTATAGATAACTTTAATAATAGGGAGATATTTAATACTAAAGAGAACTACGCTATATAGGTTAAATAGGTTATAGTGTTTATACATCTTAGATATATCCTAGTTCTATCCTAGTTCTATTATAAACACTAAAGTATTAAGTATAGGTATAGAGTATAGCGCGGAGCATATAGGTTAGGCTTTTTTAGACATTATAATGTTCTTATATCTAGGTAATAACCTTAATATAACCTCTGCTCCTTATGCTTATGTCGGTATTACCCGGGGAGGTACTGCAATTGCAATATAAGGTAACTGGTTCTTAATTCATTCATGTCTTCTTTTTAGTCTACCCAAAGAGAAAGAAAGGGGTAATAAAGGTCGGGCTATTTATTGGGCCGTAGGTAGTCAGGTGACCTACGCTACGCATACAGCCCCTGCCGCATACGCTCTGCGCGTAACGTTATTTACAACCTCTACTTGTACAGACACTGGCGACATTTATAAAAAGAAAGAAGAGCTAATAACTAAGCATCCGTAGTCCTACCCATTGTCGTTAAAGTGGCAGTCAAGGAAGTCAATATCAACGGTAAGGTCGGGAGGGTTATTGTCATAGAGGTAGGTGGTGCTCTTGCCCTTGTCGTTGCTACCCCTATTGCCATCATTACCGCGTCTTGCTGTACTAGGTTCCGTACCACTAGGTTTTGCGCCACCAGTAAGGCTATGGGTAAAGGCGTTGTTGTTTATAGACGTGACTATGTTCTTAGCAGTTTTAATTAGTATTGGCCCATTTGAAGTCATAAAGTGCTTAATACCATAGTCGTCGTAGAAGAAATTGCCGCTAGTAGTAGTCGGAGTTAATGTATCAAGTGCCATGGCCGTTATGTCCTTGTTGAAATCGTTATTGATATTGTTGTCCATAAGGTACTAGTAAACACGTCTCTTAAATCTTTCTCTTGCTTTGTCACGTTCTTCTTTAGTGTACTTAGTTAACCAACAGTCTCCTTTCTTACATACGAAGCACGTCCTGGCGTTATTGCTGTAACGATTATTTAATGAACTTGGTCGAGACGTTAGTCGGTGGTAGCAACGGTCAGTAAAGAATACGTCCATAGGCTGTTCTATAGGCTATAAGAACACATTGGCAGGTTGTCCTATAGTACCATAGATCTTCTTATAAGTGACGATTAATGATTGTAGGCTGTTTATAAGGCCAGTAAGTATAGCAGGCAGGTTCAAGCAAGCTGCCTGGCAAGCAGCGACGTCTTGACAAGCGATGATAAGCTTGTTATATAGGAAATCGTTATTGCGGAGGTTAGTGTTAAGACCATGCTGTAAATGATGGAGGTCGTTAAGTAGTAGCTATAGGTAGTCCTCTATAGACTTGCCCTCACTCTTTATCATCACTGTCTTAAGAGTTATAGCGTTCCACTTTGTTAGAACTCCACGCTTATATTCTAGTCCTTTAAAGTGGTTGCGTATAGCGTTACAGATACTGTTAAAGGTGGTATAGATTGCCTTATTCTTATAGTAGAAGTCAAGAGTAATACCATATAGCATTGTCAGAAAGCCTTTGATTTTTGCCTCTTATAGTATACCAACTCTGTTACAAAGGTTGTTAAAAATCGTAAGCTTGCGGTTAAAGTTGTTATCCTCTCCGCTATATTTGCTTTCCTCTGTGTATATCTTTGCCAGGGTTGCTAAGTCTCTGCCGTAGTTAATGGTGGCTGTAACTTTTGTAGAAGGAGCTGCGACGTTTATAGAAGAAGCCGTAACGTTTATAGAGAGAGCCATAGCGTTTATAGGGGGAGCCGTGACGTTCATTAGGGGAGCCGTGACGTTCATAGATAAGGGGGGCTCGGCCGTAGGGAGGTTATTTAAGACAGCTAGGGTTAGGGTAGGTGACGTTAAGGGGGTTAATAAACGTGATTTAAGACGGTGGTTAATAATATATAAATTAAAGGGTCCTTTATTATTAATATATAGCTTGATTTCTTTATCTGACTATTCTATAGGGTTGTCCTCGTGGGCGATATTGTATAGTGCTTATAGTACTAACTTGCTCTTTTTATTAAAGACCTATACTCTATTATATTAGAGTAGTTGTTTAAGTTCCTTAATTGTGGACCTATAAGCGTCCTTAAATATCTATACCTTGAAATTATTAAAGTCCTCTTAGTATAATTCCCATAAGCTTTTATCCTTAAAGTTACACTTAGTATACTTATTAATTTTAAAGTTAATATAGTTAGTAAGATCTTCTGCGGTAGTCTTATTAGTTAGGGTAATTCTATTGCCCTAGTCCGGATGTTAAATTCCTGTGTTGGACATAATTAACTGGCGTAGATCGTGGTGTAGGTTATGGTATTTATGGCTTACAAAGGCCGTAAAAGGGAAAAGGGCACGCTGGCGTTTAGGCGTGTTATTAACGTAATTTTCGACGTAGCAGATCTGCAAGGTAGCAGACGGTGTCGGGGTTGTAGGTAAGTACTAGGTGCTGCTAACGCTGCTAGGTGTACTGGCTCAGTAAAGAGGTTGTACTAGGTATTGGTATACGTGATAGACGCGAACCGGACGAAGCCTTAGTAGGAGCCAGTTCTTTAAGTTCCCAGGGCCTTAGTAGGAAGGGTTCTCCTTATCTAGGTATTAATTTATATAATGGACGCGAACCAAACGAAGCCTTAGTAGGAGTTGGTTCTTTGAGTTCCTAGGGCCTTAGTAGAAAGGGTTCTCCTTAGCAAACGCAACACAATTGACGGGCCTTAATAGGAGCGATCGGGTATTATCTCTCTTCATAATAACACCGGGCTCTAATCTATGATATTACTAATTAGTGTCAGTATCACCTAGGGGGGTACTGCAATTGTAATATAAGGTAACTGGTTCTTAATTTATTTATGTCTTCTTTTTAGTCTACCCAAAGAGAAAGAAAGGGGTAATAAAGGTCGGGCTATCTATTAGGCCGTAGGTAGTTAGGTAACCTACGCTACACATACAGCCCCTACTGCATACTCTCTGTGCGTAATGTTATTTACAACCTCTACTTGTACAGACAGCTTATAAATATAAAAATTTATATTAACTAAGTTCTTGTTTTAATTTTCTTAGCTCTAACTCTAGCTTCTAATTTTATAGTTTAATTGCCTTTGCTTTAGCTTCTATATATAAAACCCTAGCCTCTTATTTATAAACATTTAATTAAAATTGCTATAGCGTTAACTGTTATAAGAATTAAGCTTATTAAGTAACTATTATATAAAGTAAAGACTATAAGCTACTCTTATGTCCTAGATATAGTTAGCTTATAAGCTAAATATATTAAGGATATATCTAAATAATCTTACTTAATAGTAAAATAGGTCTAGGAGAGAGTGAAACCTAGCTATTATTTAATATTATAATAGAGGAAACTAAAAGATATTAGCTTTATAGAACTTAGTAAAATCTAGAATATAATATACTAGAGCAAATAGAGGTAATAGATTATAAGTAAGATTTTAATTATACGCCTTATAAACTTTATAATTGCGACTATAGGTATATATTAGTTCTAGAAGATAATATATCTAATATAATATTATTAAAATTAAAATCTTTATCCTCTTTAATATTTATAGATATAGTATTAGCTTTTTCTTTGCTAGTATAGGCCTGTTTTCTTAATTTTTCTAGCTCTTTTAAACCTTGTTAAACTATAGCAGATTATATTAGCAATATATCTATATTAGAGCTATAATAAAGCTATATATTTACGCTTCTCTATAAGAGCCATTTTTTTAGTAATAGATGTAGTTTATAATATATATAAAATTCTATACTAATTATACGCCTTCTACGCTTTGTAATTAAAAATATTAATTTTCTACCTACTAAATCTGTTATTATAATACTATATAACAGATATAATAGATATATAAACATTAAAATAGTGGCAAGAAGGCTTAATTAACGCCCTAGATTATTTGCTTAAAAATAGGAGCATTTAATAGCGTTTATATTCTTTATAATTATAAAGAATATATTATTATCCATTTTACTATAATACGGATTTATTCTAGATGCAATATATATATATTGCTTATGTTAACACTAGTTTATAATTTTATGGTTGTTACTATACTTTTTTATAACTGTAAATATTAGAATATGGATATAATATAGATAAATTAGGGATATAATATCTCTATACTTTTAATTATATCTAAAATTTTATAGTATTGCTTACGGCTTATAGCCTTTATAATTAAAGCCATATACTGCCTAATACTATCTTAGCCTATATTTCTAGCTCTAATAACCTAATAAATACTATAAAGAATGTGGATTTAGTAATATATAATTGCAGACTTTATATGGCCCTACTAGGTCTGTAAGGGGTTAATATCTACTAGGTAAAGGCTAAGCCCTAATATATTTTAGTAATATCTTTAATATATACGTATTATAAAATACCTTTTGCCTGCGCCCTATCTATATCTATAAGAGCTGTATAAAATCTACGTTTATAAATATAACTCTAATAAGTTGGATAGCCGCAATTTTTATATAAGCGGAATATAGTATAGAAAAGTTGTTAATATATTTCTGCTAATTAACTTATGGCTTAATTTATAAAAACTTTTATTAGTGTAATAACTATAGCCTTATTAGAATAAAGATATAACTGTAATATAACTGTAATATAACTAGGTTATATAATACCTTTATTAATTCTAGGGATATTTACGGCAATTACGACCTTATTTAACCTAGCTGTACTAACCCGTTTAAAAGATATATTAATTTTAAATGTTTTTAATATTAAGAGTATTTCTACCTAGCCTTTTTAAAAGTATATAATTATTAGCTTACTATCTTAGTTATCGGAATATAAGGACAGCAGTTACGTGGTTACATGTCGTTGTCATATCTTTAATTAGTTATCCTTATGGTGACTAATCAGCCCCCTACTTAGGCACTGCGATCCTTATAATCCTTTGCTTTCGAAAGAATTAATTAACCATTATTATACTATCTATAAACCGTAGCTACGTGATATCACCTTGTGAAACCAACACTAATCAGTAGTTAACTTTACTGTTATACTATAGAACAGCTAAGTATTCCTAAGAAGAGATAAGCCACTATACCAGTGCTACTCATGCTAAAGGAAGCTGTCTTTTAAGGTCAGAACTGGTCCTAAATCTTAAATAGAACTCTTCTACAAATCTAAGGATTTAAAGGCTAGAACTGGTCCTAAGCCTTTCCCAGATTATAGATTCTTGCGTCCATTATACAGAACAACACGCTTTACAAGTCTTCGCGATTTAAGGCCAGAACTAGTTCTAAGCCCCATAATTGCAGATTCTCGTCTAAACGCGTACCAAACGACAATCAATAATCCCTACACTAATAACACCTCCTCTTCTATAACCCAATAATACTTCCCTTCCTCTGAAAACATGGCTATAATTACTCTAAATAACTAGAGAGATTCCTTACCACTAGGGGTAGCTGCGTACGCGAAACTTATTGATAAAGATTAGGACAAATTTCCCGTTTTTAATACAACAACCTGTACGGTAAAATAAGTTAATGGCTTCCTCCTACACCATATTCTCTTCTACTAAAGTAGACACTACGCCGATGTACAACTATAGGAATATTTTAGGGAGGATTTTATAGGATGGACCGCTGACACCTAGGCACTTAGCAATATTAATATTATTTAGGATTTTTAAGACTTCCTTTAGGAGAATGGAGTATTTGTCCCTATAGATGGGGGCATTATTAAAGACAACATTTAGGAGCAGGTCCTTAATGTAAAGAAAAAGCACAAATAGACTTTATAAGAGATTGAGCACCAAATACGCACTATAAAGAAGTTTAACTCTTAATGGAATCCCAACAACAAATAGCTATAATTAACACCTTTTTATAGTCCCCTACCAGCTACACAAGCATCTCCAGCCCGACCACCAGCTACTCTGCCAATTCCACTAGCTATTCCAACTGCTACACCACCAGTTGTCCCAATCGCTACACTACTAGAGACGCTTCAACCTCTATAGCAGCCTCTACAAGAATCTCCGCAGCAACCTCCACAGCAGCCTCTACAAAAGCCTCCGCAAGAACTTCCGCAACAACCTCCTGAACAACCTCTGCTTCAATATCCGCAACAACCTCCGCACCAACCTCCGTACCAACCTCCGCACCAATCTCCATACCAATCTCCGCACCAACCTCCGCACCAACCTCCGCATCAACCTCTACAAGAGCCTCCACAGCAGCCTCTACAAGAGCCTCCGCAGCAGCCTCTACAGCAGCCCAGATCTACAAACAGCATCTTTAATCAGCAGCAACAGTCACCCATTCCTCCACAAACATTTAACAAGCTTTGGAAGATTTAGCGTGGAGGATTCCGAGACTCCTACGGCCCCTAAAGCAGCTACAGAGGTGGCTACCAGCGTGATTCAGACAGGAAGTTCTTGTGGAGGGTACCATAAAGGATAGGTAAAGAGAGAGATATAGGGGGAGCGGTTGGAACGGCACAGTCACGCAGGCAATCCACAAAGAAAGAACTGCCAGTATCTGCGGCAGCTATAAACCCGATAACTGTTGCAATTGATATGCCCTGCGACCCAATAAGCCTTGTACCGATATGCATACAAACCCAAGCCGACAAGCCTCATGCCGATACGCCTATAAACCCGATAAGATCTCGCGCCAATATACCTGCGAACCAACCCTATAACAAGACTCCGTGCCGATCTGCCTACGGAACCGACCCTGCGCTAGCACCGTACTGCTACATACCATCGACAAACTGATAGCCCACTATGCCTGCTATTACGATACTAATCGCGCCAATATGCATACAATCCACCAACCGAATGATCGTGCTAATGTGCCTACGATTAACCGACCGACCGATAGACAAGCTCTATGCTTGACCACTATTACTACCATCGCTAGCACCGTACTGCTATTACAATAGACCCCTACTGCCCTGCCTGCAGCTAATCGACTACTTGCTGCTCCGCCTACAGCCAACCAATATCTACTGCTTTTACCTCCAGCTAAACTAACACCTTGCTGCCTTGCTGCCTTCCTACAGCGCCACAAGCATAAAGAAAGAACTGCCAGTGTTAAAATATATAGATAGAAGGCACTACAATCTTTTCCTTTTAATATATTCTTAATTGATTTTATTTTATTCTTAATTAATTTTATTCTAATTATATAGGTAGGATTTGGTGGATTTCCTAAGCCTATATAATCACGTCAATCTTGTTCAGATATCTACTTTCAGTATATTAACAAAGCCTATATATTGGTGGTTCTACACATAAAGAAAGAACTGCCAGTGTCGGAATATAAGGACAGCAGTTACGTGGTTACGTGTCGTCGTCGTGTCTTTAATTAGTCATCCTTATGGTGACTAATCAGCCCCCTACTTAGGCACTACGATCCTTATGATCCTTTGCTTTCGAAAGAATTAATTAACCATTATTATACTATCTACGAACTATAGCTACGTGATATCACCTTATATTACCAACATTAGTGGAATATATTTTATATATATCTAGAACCTATTTTATAATATAAATGCTTTTTAAATATTACCCCTTATATATCTTAACCTTGCAGAAATAATAAAAGCTATTACTTTTTAATTAGGTATTAAATCTTATTAAGATTTACAAGGCTTTAGTAAAGGCTTAAAAGGCTAGTAATATTATATTTTTTACAAAACTCTTTTATTAAAGGGCTGTATATAAAAGAGCCTAATAGAATAAGGATAGAGTATTAATATAACTTAGATATAATTGTCTGTACGAGTAGGGGTTGTAAATATCATCACTAGATGAATGGCGTGGAGCGTATGCGGCAGGGCCCATATAGCATAGTGTAGGTCACCTGACCACCTACGGCCCGATAGATAGCCCGACTTTTACTACCCCTTTCTTTCTCTTTGGGTAGACAAAGAAAAGACACAAATAAACTAAGAACCAGTTACCTTATATTGCAATTACAGTACCCCCCCAGGTGATACCAACACTGATTAGTGATATCACAGATCAGAATCCGGTGTTATTATAAAGAGAGACAATACGCGATCACTCCTACCAAGGCCCGTTAATCTCGTCGCGTTTGCTAAGGAGAACCCTTCCTACTAAGGCCCTGGGAACTTAAAGAACCGGCTCCTACCAAGGCTTTGTCCGGTTCGCGTCCATCACGCAAACCAATACCCAGTACGACCTCTTTACTGAGCCAGTACACCCAGCAGCTTCGGCAGCATCCTATAACCTAGCAGCGTCAGCGGCACCCACCTACCTATAACCCCGACACCGTCTGCTACCTTTGTTGTAGATCCGCCATGTTGAAAATCATGTCAACAGTACGCCCTAAACGCTAGCATATCCTCTTCCTTCCTACGGCCTTTGTAAGCCACGAACACCACAACCTACACTATAATCTACGCCAGTTAATTATGTCCGATATAGGAATTTAACGTCTGGACTAGGGCAATGGGATTACCCTAACTAATAAGACTACCGCAAAAGATATTACCAACTATATTGACTTTAAAATTAATAAGTATACTAAGCGCAACTTTAAGGATAAAAGCTTATGGGAATTATACTAAGAGGGCTTTAACAATTTCGAGGTACAGACATTTAAGGACGCTTATAGGTCCGCAATTAAGGAACTTAAACAACTACTCTAATGTAATGGAGTATGGGTCTTTAATAAGAAGAGCAAGTTAGTACCATAAGCACTATATAACGTCGCCCACGAGGACGACCCTATGGAATGGTTAGATAAAGAAATCAAGCTATATATTAACAATAAAGGACCCTTTAATTCATACATTATCAACCGCCGTCTTAAATCACGTTTATTAACCCCCTTAATGTTACCTACCCCAACCCTAGCTGTCTTAAATGACCTCCCTACGGCCGAGCCCCCCTTACCTATAAATATCACGGCTCCCCTAACGAACATCACAGCTCCCCCTACGAACGCCACGGCTCTCTCTATGAATGTTACGGCTTCCCCTATAAACGTCGCGGCTCCGCCTACAAACGTTATAGCTCCGCCTGCATAAGCTCCGTCCGCGCAAGCTCCGCCTATAAACGTTACGGCTCCGCCTATAAACGTTACAGCTCCCTCTACGAATATCCCTGTAATACCTTAACTACCTGTTGCATCTATACCCTAGCAAGCTGCACTGACTGCTACTTAATAGTAGCACTACCCTTAAATACCCGTTGCACTTGTACCCTAGCAATAGTACAATTTTCAGCAGCCTACCTAGTAGTGGTAGTACAACCCTTAGTAACCTAGTAAATAGTAGTATACCCTATTACAATTTACCTAACAACAGCAACTAGACCCAGGAGGAGGAACAACCTTATATAATGCTTGGTTATTAGCCCTTGCACCTGCTTTCCCCTATGGTCTATAACAACTTTTATACCTTCCGAAGCCGCCACACCTTCGGTTCTAACTTTAACTACGCTCTATTACGGGACACCTTAGTAACACCTTGTACGCGCCTACCTGTCTCCACCGCAATATCCAAATGTTCATGATATCCGCAATATCCGCAATATCCGTAGCGATATCCGTAATATCCGTAACGATATCCGCAACGTCTGCAATATCCGTAATATTCGCAATACCCGAGATATCCGCGATTACTGCCCTGAGCACCTGTTGACCTATATACTTCTCTTTTATACTTTCTTCTTCTTTCCTTTTTTGTAAATGTCGCCAGTGTCTATACGAGTAGGGGTTGTAAATATCGTCACTAGATAAATGGCGTGGAGCGTATGCGGTAGGGCCCGTATGGCGTAGTGTAGGTTACCTGACCACCTACGGCCCGATAGATAGCCCGACTTTTACTACCCCTTTTTTCCTCTTTTGGTAGATAAAGAAAAGACACAAATAAACCAAGAACCAGTTACCTTATATTGCAATTGCAGTACCCCCCTGGGTGATACCGATAATAATGTACTTAAAGTAAGCCCTGGCCCCAACTATTGCTAGATTTATTATTAAAGTTCTTTAATAAGCTATATTGGAACCTTTAATAGAGGCGCTAGAGGATGCGTATATTTACTATAAGAAGTTAAAATAATATATAGGCAATTTTTAATATTATCTGGTTATATATAGTTAAACTCCATGTTATAAGGGGCTAGTACCCATTTTCTAGGTCCTTGGGCGTGGTTACAGCCTAGATATATTAAGGTTATATTATAGTTATATACGTATTATAATAACTTACTATAATTATCTAATCTTTTCTTTCTATACTCTACTGCTGTATAGGTTTCTAAAGTACCCTAATAGCCTTAGTTAAGTAAATCTCTTAAATATTTTAATAAGTATCTTAAAACTAAAGAAAGAGACTTTTAGTAGTGTTTTTTATAGTTTTATATTTAACTTTTCTTAGTATAGTATATGCTTGCTATAGGTTTATCTATAAGTAACTAGTTATAACTTAGTTATAATTGTAATATATTTAAGATATATTAAACACTAACCGTGTACTTTATAATATAAAGATATGGCTTATAACTAGCACTTTGCTTTATATAGGCAATCTAGTGCTAAAATATATAATAAATACTATTATAAAGTCTATATATATTAATAAGAATAGATAATATAAATAAGTATCTTATATATTTGTGTCTCTTTGTTTAAGATTATCTTAATTTAATTCTATTAAATTTGTTAGTCACATAGGGTGACTTACCAATAACAGCTACTTGAGTAGGTTACAGTGATGTTGGTTAAAAGCTTGATTAATTCTTGTGATAAGGAAGGGCGAGGAGCTTAAGGCTCCTTGCCACGCTAGTGCCGCGGCAACACGTGATATATTCCCAACACTAGCAATTCTTCTTTTGTGGTTGCCACCTATATATATATACCGCTTAACCAGCATAACAAATATCAATCCTTCTCACTCACTATTACCATTATAATATGTAACGGCTCGCACAAATGCCTTTAAACCGAAAAAGAATTATTAGGGAGTGGTAGGAAGACATATCGCGAGGGCCGCTAAGGCGCTAAGTATAAGCGAGCCAATGGCGATTTTCTATGCCGGGCATAGAAAATCCTAATTGGCTAGCTTAAAGTCAGGGTCCGCAGAATACCGCAGGTGGTGTGCTCCAGCATCGTCACAAAGTCTTACTCTTACTCCCTTTTAACCCAACCTTTAACTTGCATATATAGAGTGTTTGTGTTAACAAACATTTCTAGAGCCTTATTTAGGTTTGCCTTTGTTATTACATCTACTAGGTTGTCTTAGCTATTAATCTATTAAATTTCAAAGAGTTCTTACCACTCGTAGGATTGCCGAAGTGCTATAATATTAATTATAAGGCGCTTTTCCTTTATGGTACTAAGCTTAACTAAATACTTATAGAGGGAATATAAGTTGGTACACATAATTATAGGGATAACGAGAAGTTTAAGTTAATCTATAATTATTTTTAGGGTAGTTCCAATTGCAATTACTATATTAACTCCGCTAACCATTCTATATATCTCTGACGCTAGAACGCTTTGAGTAATACGCTTACTCTTAGTTAAGCTCTAGTAAATAAAATTACTATAAATTATAAAGTTATTCTCTCTAGTAGATTTGTTTGTAATAATAATCTTATATCCCAGCTAGAAGCTAAAATCTTTATTATTTATAAACAATCTATTAACAAATACAAAGAGCTTAGCAGTAGGAAGATTAATAGGCATATAGAGTAGTCCCTAATTAAAATGGTTTATTTGCCAGGAAAAACGCTTATTTAGGGCAAGAATGTTATCCCTAGTTAGTTCCTAGTGTTAAGCGGCAATAAAGAGATTAAATAAAGCCTTGGGTTAACAGATAGAAGCAACATAAGCTCCATAAACACGTTACTCCACATATCCTTACTTTAGAGAATTAATATTAACAACATTAATCTTCTTGCCTTAACCCTTCTAGCGTAAAGCAATAGAATCCTTATTTAGGGAGAGGATACATCTATTAAAGAGTAATAGTGTTTTTAAGTCAAGCTTTTCCTTTAGCTTTGCTATAAGATTTACCTTTACTAACTTATCTTTTTTAAGAGCTAAGAATTGGTCGTCTCCTAAGATAATTGTATTATTAGTTTATATGCCAATAATTCCAAATAGAGTTCCTATAGTTGTTATAAGAAAGCAGGGATTAAATATAGAAGTAGTTATTAAAAGCTTCTCTTTATAATACTTGCTATAAGTAGCCTACCAATAGGTTCCTGCCTCTGCAATTCCATATAATGGCTTACGCATAACCATAATTATATCTTCAGGATATTGGTAGCGAATTTGCTTTAGAAGGTATGCCAATATTAAGCGCTAAAGGTACGTCTCTAATTAGGTATAGGCCTAAGTAATATCTCGCAAATAAACCGCCATTCCATTCTTTATTAAGGAGGGAGCTAGCGCAATAATAACTCGCTAACTAGCTCGTTAAATTATAGGAGATTGCATAAGAATTACCTTCTTACTATTATTATTATAACCTTAGATAATAAGCCTTAATTTCTTAAATGGGGCGTTAATAGCTTTGCCCTTAATCTTATTAACTATTCTTAACTTAAAGATACGAACTCCATTAAACTTAATAAGGTTATACTTCTCAAATTTAAAAACTCCTCTTATAATAAGACCGTCAATCTTCTGCTTATTAGATACTTGGAAAGGAGCTCCTAAAGTTATAATACAGCCTTCCTTTTAGAGCTATTTTGCGAGCTTAAAGTCAGCCTTCTCTTTAGCTATTATAAAGGCCATTAATAACTCGTCTCTACTCTTAATAGCGGTAACAAATTACTCTTCGAAATTAATAAGGTGTTAGCAATTTCATAATCCCTTTAGGCGACCTCTACCGCGTTATAGTTGCGGCATATCTACTACAATTATATTAGGATTATAGTCGCCTTCTAAAGTACGTTAATTATAGTTCTCCTCTAGGGTATCCTCTAGGGCATCCTACAAAGGCTCAGAACTGTTGTTTCTATAATAGGGCTTAACAACAGTTAAGTAGAATTAAGTGGGTCTATAGGGCATCTAAAGAGTACAAGTCTAACCATTAATTACAATAAGTTTATATAGGCCTAACCATCCTCCCTTTTTACGCTATACGCGTACCTTAGATTGGAGTAGCAGATTAAGCATAGTTAAGGTATTTAGGCCATTTCTTATTCCTAGTACGTTATTAACCTGGCGCATAGCATAGAGACGTCACACCTCTTTTATTACTTTATAAATAGCCTCCACTCATTACATAATGGATAGGGATGGTAGAGAATTATTAGTCATTTAAGGGTAGGCGCCAAAGACTAGCAATATAGGTACAAGCCTATCTAGGCTAGCGGAATTATTAATAGCCTTAATAGCCATCTATAAGATAAGCTCTTTGCTAGCGCCCTCTAGTTCCAAAGAAATAATCTTATATACTTATTATAATGGCGTGTAATATCGTTCTACTTTTCTAACACTATTATATGCCTTAATAGGGACTTCCTTAACCTTAATTTCCATTGCCTTCACCTATTACTGAAACTCTATAGATAAGAAGTTCCTTTCTATATTATAAATAACTTAATTAGGGGGTCCTAGGTAGATATTAATCTAGCACAATTAAAGAGTATCCTATGCGTTCCTAGCTAACATATCCTTTAAAAAACGTGCGGCTTAGAAGGAGGTTAAGAGGTTAATAACTTAAAGTACTAGCTTGCCGCTAAGATATATAACGTCAACAATAATACAGAAGTTGAAGTTATAGTTATCTTTAAGGGTGAACTTAAATCGGCTAGGGGACTTCTGGTTCATTTAGCAGTAATAGTAGTACTTTATAAAATGCTTAATTGCCTTAACCTTAACTTTATAGCCTGCTCGCTAAAGAACCCTAAGCAATTAGTAAACAAATAAATGGCCAAAACAATAGTGTAGTTAATGTAGCTCTAATTTAGTTAAGTGGTTTTAAGCAACACTCTTTTCTAGTTAATAAAGGAGCAACTAAGGGTAACCCTATTTACACATAACAGGCACCCAATTATCTCCCTAAACAAGCATATTCTTAAGGTTATTAAGTTTAACACCTAATTTATCTATATCTCCAATGCAAAATAGAAACGGGGTGTTCGCGGGAATAATATAGAAAGTAATATACCCTAAAGGGGTTTTAACCTTAATTGTGCTAAGAGAGATTATAGTACCCTTGCCAAAACGAATTGTATATTAGCCTGCCATTAATTAGTTAATCTAAACAGAGCTATTAAGCTGCTAAAGAGCTTAAACTTAAGGTTCTCCTACTATAGATACTCCTACAGCTCTAGTATCTAGCATAATACTATAGAAGACGTTCACCGAGTATCTGTCATTAAAGGAGAATATAGAACTCTCCTTTAGCTTATTAAAGATGTCTAACTTCGTAATAGCATAGAGCGTAGATTGGTCATTAAGAACAGCAATGGTTTATATACCATCTACCTTACTATACTTAGTAAAGTATTGGTTAGGAGAGTAGTCCTTAATTTCCATATCCATAAGAAGCTATTTAGCCTTATTAGCCTTACCCTTAAGATCCTCTACGCCTTTATATTAAACCAGGAAGCTTTGGAAGTAGGCCATAGTAACCTTATAATTTCCAATATTTCTTGCACTCTGGCAAAACTTATTATATACCTCCTTTCGCTTATTAAGAGAATGCCTAGTTAACTAGCAATTTAGTTTCTTACAAACATAGCACTTCTTTTAGCGATTACTTCAGAATAAACCTCTATAAGGACCTCCACCTTTGCCTTATAGTCGTTGATTGTACCCTCTGCCGTATTGCTTACTACGGCTACTATATATTTAATCAGTCTAGTTGTGATTATATTGGTCAGGCGGGTTAATCAAAGTAGGTTAGAGTTAGGCGTTAAATTACTATACTTCTTAAGAGCGTAGAGCGGTGCCAATAGAAGATCTTAATTAAGCATATACTCCTTCGTAAGTATTTACAGGATTAAAGAAAGCAAGGTTGTATTCTTCAACGCCTTAGCATACGCTAATAACTTAATCACGTAGGCTGAAATCCTCTTAATATGATTTAGATAAACTACGCTAAATCATCTAAAGTTAATTAAAGAGCTTTTAAAGACAATTAAGCCGAGGGACACCTAGGTTTACAGCAATAATCCTTAAAAAGGTAGTCTCTCTCTATTCTAATATATATTGCTGCTTGTTCTCTTCTGTTTTAAAATAGCATCTTAACTTATATACTATGCGGTCAAAATCGTATCCTTTTCCTACCAAACGATCATAATAGAAGGTACTAGCTCGGCCCTTAAGCATAACGGAATAGGTGTTATGGTATTTATTAGACTCTATTCCTACCTTCTAGCAATAGTTATAGAAGATGCGTAGTTTTAAATTAAGAATATTATATAATTCCCCGCCAAACTTCTTCTCCTAATCCGAATAGGGCTTCGCAAGCTTTGTAAGCAATTTTAAACTACCTCCAATTTAAGATTAAGATAGAGAAAGTAGGAGTTGCATTATAGGCTATAGTAGGGATATAGGTCTAGTCGGTAGGGTCCAAAGGCTATTAGATCGCGAAGTAGGGGGATCTTATACTTACTAAAGGGCAGTAGTCAAAGTTGCGGGTTAAATTGGTTAATACAGGGGAGTTAAAGATAGAGGTAAAAGCGTCTCTAATAGTATATTGCTTGGGTTCCATCGTGAATTAAGCTTCCTTATAGTATATAGTTAGTGCTTAATCTCTTATAGAGTCCATTCGTGCTCTTCTTTTACGTTAATAACTTGCTCCTAAATGTTATCTCTAATAGCACCCCTATCTATAGGTACAAACACTCTATTCTCCCGTAGGAAGTTACGGAAGTCCTATATAATATCCTTATTTGTAGGAGCCTATATTTCCTTTATCTATCTAACAAAGTCCTCCTTTATACAGTACCATAGCATGGTGTCGTTATATTCGCTGTCTTTATAGTATACTATACGGTGTAATAAGAATCCGTTTAAGTCTTATTGATTAATATCTTCAGGATTAATTATGGCGGTTTTCTATATCTTTGGGTTAATATCGTCCTCATACTTCTTCGGGTAGGTTAACGCCATAATAGCTATTATTAAAGATTGTTTAACGCGTTTTAATAAAAATTAAGGGAAATAAAGGTTGTTTAACGTATAGTTAAGTAGTAATCGTAATCCTATAGTCTATAAAGGTACACCGAAGGTATTAAGATGGTTGTTTTAACGCGTTTTAGACGTTAACTTAGGACCCTAGGTTTAGTAACACTTCTAACCTAAAGTACTTAACCAAATCTTCGTAAACGTGGTTGTTCTGCGTAATAGATGCAACTTGGTATCTCCTAGTACTTAGTAACACTTCTATTACTAGTTTTCCGCAAGTCTAAGGTAGCACAGTATTGCCGGGATCTATTCCATATAAGCGCATATGGCACCCCTGCACAAGACTGTCTCTTCTATTCAAAAACCTAGCTGCTTTGTGGTTAACTGTGTATTTAACCACTAATCAGTGTTGGTCACACAGGGTGACTCACCAATAACGGCTACTCGAGTAGGTTATAGTGATGTTGGTTAAAAGCTTGATTGATTCTTGTAATAAGGAAGGGCAAGGAGCTTAAGGCTCCTCGCCACGCTAGTGCTGCGGCAATACGTGATATATTCCCGACAAAATTGCTAAGGAAATATATAAGAGTACATAATGTTTATATTATAACTTAGATATAGTAACATAATATTATAGATATATTATACCTTTTCTTACAATTTATATATTCTTTCCTAGTCTTCCTCTATAATTTGCTTATAGTAAAAGTTTTATAGCTAAGGGTTTAAGTATTTGCAGTAAAACACGCCTATATAGGGTATCTGTCTCCTAAAGCACTTTTAGAGACTAAAAAGAGGGTATATTATACTTATCTTGTTTTTTAATATGTATAAGTATTATATCTATTTATATTAGAACCTAGTTATATATAAGATCTATCTAGGATATAGTCTTTTACATTTTTGTATATCTTAGTAATATTCTTATTATTTAGCTATAGGCTAGATAAATCTATTATATATCTAATCCCATGCTTAGAGGATATAGAATATTCTAGTATCTCTTAACTAAATATAAGTCTTTCTACTATAAGCAATCCAGTTTATATAATTAATATTAAGCCTAGCTATATTATAGAAATAATTAGTTTATATATTATATATAGCTTATATTATAGAATTCTACTTACTACTAGCATTAAAGAAGAGGCATTAGCAGATTGTTATAGTGTGGATATTTAGGATTATATATCTTTATAATACTCCTAATATAAGCTAGATATATCCTAATTACCATCTTTAATATTTATATATATGCGTTCCTCCTACACCTATTACCCTTTATAGAAAAAGTCCTCCTGTAATTATTCTAAGTCTTTAATTAAGGACTAAGTTGCTTCTATTAATAGTAGTATAAAAGAACTACCTAAGATAGGTAAGTACGTAAGGGTGCCTAGATTATATCTTAGATATATTATTAATTTATCCTAGATATATCTCTGCGCACTTTAGGGTGGCTATATATTATTAGCTATTTCCAATACTAAAATTATATAATCTTAGATATACTAAAAATAGAGTATAGTTGCAATATTATACAATTAAGTATAGCTTTAATGGTAATAATTTTAAAGAATTTTGTATTAAAAGCTTATAAAGTGTGCGCGTATGGTGCTAAAGTTCATCTAGTGTAAGATTTTGCGACGTGGCGTATTTTAACACTCCCGGAGCTTTCGGCAACACTGGCCGAGCTGTATGCTCAACATCTTGTTGCTTCGGCAATAAGGCCCCCGTAACTTTGGAGCCTTATAGGGGGCGGCCACTAGTCCCAAAAAGGAAGGGGAAATCGCTTTTCGCTCGCTCCTCCGTGGCAGGTAGCAGATAGCAATATAGTAAACGCCAAATATCCCAGTACCAAGCTTGTTTCACAGAATGAATAGTGCTACCCATCTCTAAGTAAACACTCGGTTCATAGCTTTACATAGTTAAACTCTGCGATATTCCGTTGCAGGGTGTTCCATGTAGTCTTGTAAACCCTTTAAATTCTAAAAGGACAGTTAAGCCTCTTTAAGAGTTGGTGAAGTACCAAGTAGGTAGGTAATAAGACTCGCTAACACGTGGGTGACTATATTTCCCCATTGGTTGCAACATCCTTGGTGGGTACGGAAACTCGATCGCGATGCATTAGACTTGCGATATTCCTCCCGCAGATGCGCAGGCTTGTCGAGCTTGTCGAGCTTGTCGAGCTTGTCAGTAACTACTTGCACCAGCAATACTGAACTGTCAAGGTATAAAGAGCTCCAGATCATCGAAGATGGACAGATCTTTACTCTCCAGATTCACAGAATGACATAATTATCAGAGTGCATCTCACGTGCTGCCATACTTCACTGGGAGCTCCTTCACCTGAACACCAGACCCTGACTACTCATGCATACCATCCTACCATCCTACCGTCGCCCGCCTCTCATATATAAGCAACTATCTTGCAGCCCACTCCTCGATCCAATTCGCCCTCACAGGAAGATAACGGCGGGACGACCAAGAAAGACGGCGCAGGGACCGGGGTGTCGGTCGATCATGGCTCCTCCCCAGGAATAATTTGCTGCATGTAGCGATCGCGAACCCCACGTGCCCACCTTGTCCTGCAATACCGTCGTATCGTCCGCGAGCTATCTGGGCTGACATTTGTTGGTGGGCAAATGTCCGGGTATAAGAGCAACCACCGCCCTGCTGGCGTGTTTGGGAGGTGCTCTTGGGAGGGTGTGAAGCTGAGTGCTATCGCGCCCAGACATTTCATCAAGCCCGCCGTTCAGCCACCAAGCCATCCGCGACGCCGTTGACGTCCGCCGAATCCTTAATTAATTCCCCGGTCGCCTTGAACACAGTCAACTGTTTTTCTTTCACCTCCCCCCGCGATCCTAAAGCCGAGGTTAAAAAGCCATAAAAAGAATTTTGGGTGCCCTTTTTTGAATCACACAAAAAACCAGCGACACCGAGACAGACTACCTCACCCAAAAGAAAAGGCGCCATGGCGTCGAATCTAGATGACAAAAAAGGCGGGGCTGCAGATCTAGAGAGGGCGTCGATTGAAGCAGAATCGTTTGGGAAGGGAGATATCCTGCAGTTAGAGCATACCGACCCGGTTCTCAACGCGAAGATGCATTTAGTGAACAATGTCAGTACTACTGATACTCTCTGCAAGCGGCATTTGTTGCTTGAGAATAGACCAAACTTTCGGTGTCTTATACTGCCGCGTTTTTCACGTCTATGAGCTGACCTCGATACCGACTATCAGGCAATTGACGAAATCGGCTTCACCAGATATCAAATGAAACTCTTCGTTCTCAACGGCTTTGGGTAATTATTCCCACTTAATTCGGCCTCACCTACCCTCACTATCCTTCAATTATCCTCTTCATTCTCATAGCACTCTCACAACTCACTCATACCGTCTGTAGCTACGCTGTCGACTCCCTCATCCTCCTCATCCAATCCATCATTGCTGGCCAAGCTGCTCTCGAATTCCACCCCTCCTACAAACGTGGCATGACAATCGCCGTATATGTTGGTATGCTTGTCGGGGCTCTATTCTGGGGCCTGAGCGCCGACATTATCGGACGAAAATTCGCCTTCAACGTCTCATTGATAATCTGCTCCATTTTTGCGATTGTAGCAGGAAGCTCGCCAAATTGGATTGTGTTAGGTCTGTTTGTGGCACTGAGTGCGTTTGGTGGAGGTGGGAACTTGGTCTTGGATACGGCTGTGTTTTTGGAGTATTTACCTAGCAAAGATCAGTGGCTTCTGACGCTGATGGCGGCTTGGTGGGGTAAGCTCTCTCTCCTAAATTTCTAATGGTCTCACCCTCAGCCAAACTCCCCTATATGTCGTGAATTCCATTCTGGATGCTCGAAATATTCACTAACCATGCGATCTCTCCAGGGGTTGGGCAGCTAATAGCAGGCCTTTTCGCCTGGGCGTTCCTCCCAAATTATAGCTGTAGCGATCCATCGATCGACCCCAATGCAGCGCCTTGCACTTACTCCAACAACAAAGGCTGGCGTTACGTCTGGTTTGCGTCTGGCGCTTTGGTTTTCGTAATGTCCATCCTCCGAATCACTGTCATCCGGCTCAAAGAAACCCCCAAATTCCTCATCGGCGAAGGCCGCGACGAGCAATGCGTTGAAACGCTACAAGCCATTGCTACAAAATACAACCGCCCCTGCTCACTCACCCTCGAACAGCTTGTCGCATGCGGCTTCACCAACACAGGCCGCCGCGGCTCTGTGGCACATGCTAGCCAGCGCTTCTCGTTCGCGGAGGTTTTGGTGCACCTGAAGGGACTGTATGCGACAAAGCGAATCGGGCTGAGCACAACACTGATCTGGTTCTCCTGGACACTAATCGGGCTCGCCTACCCGCTCTACAACGTCTTCCTGCCGTCCTATCTCGCATCCCGCGGCGCGGACTTCGGGGAAACGAGCGCCTTCATTACGTGGCGCAACTACGCTATCGTTAACATGTGCGGCATCTTCGGTCCCGTGTTGGCGGGCTACATGTGCGCGACGCCGCTGGGCCGCAAGTACACGATGGTGATTGGCGCGCTGGTCACCATGGCCTTCTTCTTTGCGTATACGCAGGTCCGCTCGCAGGCGCAGAATCTCGGCTTCAATTGTGCCATCAGCTTTTGTCTGAATATTTATTACGGGACGCTGTATGCGTATACGCCTGAGGTGCTACCGAGTGCTCATAGAGGCACCGGTAATGGAATTGCGATTGGGTGCAATCGCGTTATGGGCATTTTGAGCGCGGTTATTGCGACAGTAGCGAATGTGAGATGCTCCCTTTCCCTTGGCTCAATCTTGGATGATTTACACTGCTCTCTTATATTCCTTCTGGACCGGTATTCCAGAAGTGTGACCTGCCTAAGAGACATCTAGTCTTAAAAGCACGGGCAGAGCAGTTCGCTTGAAAAAATTACTGACAACGGTAACAGACCAACACCCCTGTCCCTATCTACATCTGCGCAGCCCTCTACATCGTCATGGCCTTTGTGTCCGCAATCTTCCCTTTCGAGCAGGCTTGTTACTCAATCAATTCAATTCAATTGAGGCCTTGAATTGATTGAATTGAAAGCTTTGTAAGCAGAAGGTTCAGTTGATTGAATTGATTGATTCAATATTGAAACGATTGCAACTAATTGCAACTACGTAGTAGTTAGCAATTATCACGAGTCTTGGCATGGTGTAATGCAGGAGGACCTACCTAGTGACGCCCAAATTACTTTCTGCCGTCGTTCCTATCACTCCTGCCGTCAATATAGGTCTATCGCGAGTCTTGGCATGGTGTTGAGTTACTATCCTGTTGTGTATTTTCTGTTCCTTCCTTCCGCGGCCGCCTTAACTGCCTATCTACTATCTTAATTACGCCTTCCTTGTCCCACGATCCTACCGCCATTAAAGCTCCAATTATATCAGATTGTAGTTGTGCGCGATTAGGAGTGAGGAGCAAGCCTATAAGGCTAAAAATTCGTTTAGGGTCTAATAATATTGGTAGAACAGTCATTAAATCGAGAGCTATGCGAGCAAGTTGTGGATATTGAGTCCTATTCACTCTAGCTCGCCAATAGGCAATTGGATTTATATATTAAACGTCTTTAGGGTAACCTGCTTATGCTAGCTAATTATTATACTTATCGCAATCTTCTGTAGATATAGGCTGAGTAAAGCTACTGGTAAAATAGTCGTTAATTTCTAATAAGAAGACGCACCGCTGTTTAAGAACCTCGCCGTTAGTAACTGATTCAATTAGAAGGAATTTGTATTTAAGCCATAGATTATAAATAGCTTGCTTAGCTGCTTTCTTCTAACTAGCTCGTCCTTTACCCGTCCAGTATTTATTAGCAAACGTCCATTTAATTAATAGATTAAGAACCATGGCGGCAATATAGGCAGGCGAACGATTAGTAAGTTTGTAGTATTTAGTTAGCTTTAGCCAAGCTGCATTAATATTATAGCGGAAGTAAGGCTTTGGGTAGTGTTTGTACTCTATTTTAAAGCGCTTAAATTGATCAAGTAGATACTTAAAAACAGAAAGGACCTCCTATAAGGATCTGAATTTGCCTATATTAATTAGCTCGTAATAAAATCAATAACATTAATTTATATATACCTTCCTTTAAGCGTCCTTCTAGTCGCTTTATAGTAATCCAAAGAGGCTTTAAAATAGCCTAATATTCAGTTAATATAGCCTAATTGTCCTCTGTTAGGTAGTTCTTAATAATATTAGGCTCTTTACAAACTCTTATAGGCGGATCCTTTGTACCATTCTTAGTAACTTTAGCCCAGTATATCATCTATTTAAGGACTTTGTTACTAATAAGGCGATTAATAGGGTTTTAAAGCTTAATAGCTTATTTAATTGCTAATTCTATAGAGTTCCAGCGAGTCTCTACTAGCTTAATTGGAAGAAGCTTAGTGGTAGTTTACAATACATTATCCTTAAGCTCTAGATCTTAAAGCTTAAGGAGCTTTTTAATACATTGCTTAAAGTTAAATATCTAAAAAATAATATTATAAAGCTTGCTAATAGGTCCAATCTTCCTCTAAGCTAATATCTGCTGGAGGACCTCATCCTTATCCTCTTCTTCCTTATCTAGAGCGCTCGAATCTGCGCCAAAAAGTAGCATGCGAGCGACTAGATTAATAATATAGCCCATATAATAAAGGCGACAATGTAGTAGGTTAAATCTAAACTCTATAGAGAGTTCTTTAATGCAGGTGTTATTATTATTTATATTATCTACTATAAAGTAGCCCACCTGCCGCTTACTAATTCCGAACTTAGTGAGAATTATCTTGATGTTGGCTGCTATATTAACGCCTAAATATCGCTCTTCTTGAGGAGGGAGGGCTAGAAGGAAGGAACAGTGCTAGTTTTTTTTATCTATAAAATAAACAACAATTCCTATATAGTAGTCAGTAATTAATACAATAGAGGCCTAAAAGCTAAGCTTACTAAGTAGTAATAGATAATTGCAAGACGTCTAAAGGTTAAATAATAGATAAATCTTGCCTAGAGCTCCCTATAGTAGAGCAGTAACCACCTCCTTATATTAGTTAAACTTAGCAATTATCAGCTCTCTCATTACCCAACAAGTAAGTAGAAGGCCTGCGGTTAATATAGCTTAATTGGCGTACCCCATAAGATTGTAAAATATACTACTTTTAAGCTTATAAAATGGAATATTATCGCGTACAATCCATCGTATTAAAAGCTAAGTAAAACGATCCAGAGTAAGGCTCTGGATAATAGTGTTTATTCGGGCTTAATCCTCTGGCTTATTAGCTTTAAGATATAGCTGTTTAAAGACTAATCGTCCTAGCTTTGCTTTCTTTTTAGGACTGTCACTAATATTATATTCTTCTAGCATGTGCTTAGAATAATTGGCAGTACCCAAATCCAGATATATATATTATATATAGGCCTTCTTCTTATAGCAAATTTTGCAGAGCCAATACCGCCTACCTGTTTTACCGTGCTTAATATCGTATCTATACTGCTATGTAGGCCCATAACGTCTGCCTACCGTTAAATAAGGAATATAGTAGCTGAGAATGCGCTTCTAATTAACTTCTATATAGTCTTCTAGCTAAGAATTAGTGGTAGACGCGTTAGTGTTGCCATCTAAGCTATAATTAGAGGCACGCTGGAGGTTAGTAGGGATAGTAGGATTAGAACGAGCTATAGAGAGTGTTAAGGTATTTATTTAGCTATTATCTAACGCGTTAGAAGCCATAGTAGTAATAGAATTAATATTGTTAGTGGGTAAATCTAGTTATAAAACTCTTCTTACCTAACAAGATTCTGGCGATAATGTGACAGTGTAAATAACGGGTAATGCTTGGGTAACCCTTTTTTGGTAAGGGGGTCTAAGAAAAATAAGGTTTAGAGCATTATTATATGTTATATTTAGTATATTTCTATATAATATTAAAAGTTTCAATATTTATTAATTAATTCAATTTAACTAGAACCTCTATATTGATTAAGTTGCCAAGCCAGCGAGCTCTTAGTTGATTGAATTGATTGAGTCTTGGCATTCAATTCAATTCAATATTGAAACTTGGGTGATTGAATAACAAGCCTGCTTTCGAGCCTTACGGCAAGCGCAGCTCATAACCTGTTGTTTTCCTCTACGCTTTTCTCCTCTCCAACAGAGGCTTCTGGGCTGGCTGTCTGACATTCTTTAGCGCGGCGTGGCATTTGTGATTCAGGACCGCCTTTACAGGTAGATGACGGCGATGACGCAAATGGAAGGATGACGGGGTTAAGGTAGGCGTGTTGGCGAGAATTCGTGCACGTTGATTAATGCTTTGCGTGAACGTATTTTTGCGAGATCAGAGGGAGAGAAAGAAAGAGAGCCGCAAGCGCCACACGCCCGGTATCAGGGACGTTCGTTAGAGCCGAATGCGACGACGTTGATTTAAAATCCTGCTTGTGCGACCGTCGCCCCTTGTGCTGCGCCCCTAGTAAGGCTTCTATTCGAGTGAGGTGCGCGCCAAGGGATTTGTAGGGTCCAATTGCGGACCCTAGGATGGCGTGGCAATAACATCAGATGTTCGTGCACGATGCAGATTGGCTCCAGTGCAGCCCTTGCCTTAGCGCTGCTGATGTGCTTCTGTTGTTCCTTCCTTTCGACCCCGCTCCCCGGTTCTGAAGTGTCACCATGCTTAGCTCGGAGTCTGGGCTATGAAAGAGATCGATTTGTCAGCTTCTGGTCTGCTATAGCCATACAGGAAACCTCGTGGTGCCCGAACGACCTATTTGGTTTGCTCCTGAGTGTGTGAGTGCTGCTGGATGAATGTTCCCGTAGGTTTCTCTACTACGCTTGTAGAGATGCCGCGGGTATACTCGAACGGGATGCCGTCTTTAGGGAAATTGAGGGCGGACGAAAAGGCTAAGCGATTTACGGAGGTTCAGAGACGGTAGAACCGCGAGAATAGGATTGAGCATGAGGAGTCTGAGATAGGTAAGATAATATTTATATCATAACATAAATCCAAAGGACGAGAAAATCTGTAACAGACTGCCAGCACTGCGCTGAGACACAAGATCGAACGACTGCCTCGAATGCAGATCAAATCACTACACCTGAATTAAACGATTCAGTAGAACCTCCTACAAAGGAT
>Ga0307507_10003367_pt1 | contig 31221 bp, 9 predicted proteins | sample 7_EM_MG_FD_207223 | JGI IMG/M metagenome (GOLD analysis project Ga0307507, IMG submission 207223) | Populus trichocarpa ectomycorrhiza microbial communities from riparian zone in the Pacific Northwest, United States - 7_EM | ecosystem: Host-associated > Plants > Roots > Unclassified | place... | reverse complement strand
CCGCTGCCGCAGTACTACCGTTACCGTAAACCTACCACCATTACCGCAGACCTACCACCAATACCGCAGACGTACCGTAGGCTATCAGGCCAACGCGTTACAGACAACTACTATACTAGGCATACCGTAGATGCGCTAGGGTAGCTATAGTAGGGGGAAAGGGGCCGGCCCGTGTTCCCTTAGCACGTAAAATATAAGGTATATGGGCGAATTGGTATTTATACCCTATACAGACAACCTCATGAAAATTTTCCTATGGGAGTAGGTTTATGTAACGAGGTTCGCCCTTATAAAATACCATTAGTAGGTTACTTTTGGGGAGAGTACCTACTAATTACTAATTCCCTACCCTTTTCTTTAGCAAGGAGGAGAGATAGGGTACAGAATAAACAGTCGTGTAGGGGTAATTGGTAGCTACTTCTAAGCTAGTAAGCTATGTTGTTCCTCTTATTCTTATATGCAAAACTATAGAAAACAAAAATCTATCTTTTAGAGCGCTTTTTCTACTCTAGGAACGGCAGAATACGGCAGAAATAGATAAAAGAGCCAGGATTTCCTTAGTGCGATTTTCTTGGTATAAACTGGACCATAGTAAGCAAAATACTAGAACGAAAAACACCAATAGCGCTAGAGCTCCCCTAGCACTTTAAAAACGGGCTAGAGTGTCCATTTAGCTACTAGTATATGTTAAGCTGCCTAGAAAGGATTCATGTATATAGAACTATAGCGCCATAGCCTAGAGGCTGCATGCGCAGTATTGTACATAGTATAATACAACGGATATAAAAAAAATAAAAAAAAAATAAAAAAAGTACTATAAGAATAGGCTATAGCGCCCTAGTAAGATCTGCGACCCCTATAGTACTAACTATACCGCTTGCTGTTAACTTAGTAACTAGCTATATAGCTAGCCCTACTGCGGGTCTGGTGAATACATAACCTATATATAGCAACCCCTATAGGTAGGCCCTTAGTAATTAAAGAGCCTGCTTCTTATACGGCCAAAAAGACCACTTTATAAAAGACTACCTAATAGTAGTAAAGATAAATAAGGTCCTGTTAATTAAGGAGGATGGTATAGAGTTGGAAAAAGAGGAACCCTAGAGCAAGACTCCCCTCTAGGGTTAAAAGGAATTAATATGTTATATATCGATCTAGGTTGGCTAGTTAGTAAAAAAAGCTATACTATCTCTTATACTTTATTCCGTAATAGATATTAAGTTTTAACCTCTACTTTGGCTAACTCTAGAGTAAATACCTTTGCCTTATTAGATATATAGTGTGCTATAAAGCTAGCTAACCTTTTAAATGTACCCCTTAAGGAACTGCCTAAACTAATTCCTATTTATGGGTATAAAAGACGGATAGGACCACCTATTATAACTATTTTATGGATTTACCTCTATATAGACGGACAAAGGCAGTATAATATCCCCTTTCTTATTATAGACCTAAAAAGCCATAATATAATCTTAGGAAGAAAATGGCTAGCCTATCTAGGCTTATAGCTTGACATGCGAAGTAGATAGCTTGTCTGGCCTAAAACCCTACCCCTAATACCTTCTTTTATAAAGGAAATCAGCATTATAATAGAAAATCTTATGCGGCTATAAATAGACACCGTTTACTAGGCCAATACTATATATAGGGACTAGGCCTTTAAGAAAGATATACAGCTTAATTTATAATAGGTCTATATACTACGCCGCCCCCAGACTACAAATATTATACTACTGGCACTAAAAACTTAGGAAGTTAGTAATAAGCTAGCTGGCTTAGGCACTATATAGCTATAAAGAACAGTAAGGAATATTAGACGCTATACTAAATATATAGACTAAAAGGATAACTTACAGAAAATAGAATAGGAGCTAAGGAGGGTTATAAACCCTCTACTATAAAATACGATTTATAGAACGTCTGTAAAGAAACCTATAAACCCCCTACCAGTTAATATCTGCTATATTAGTGCTATAGGGTTCTACCAGAACTTAAAACAGCCTAACACTATTGCCTTTACGACTAGCTTATATAAAATTGACTAGATAATTAAAGATAAGGAAGCCCTAGCCTATAATTAGCTTAGTATGGAAAGTAAGCTTATAGATAAGGAGCTGGTGGAATAGAAACTACTTTGCCAATACCAGGAATTTAAGGATATATTCTCTAAGGCAGCATCTAATATACTCCTGCCTTACTAACTATACAACTATAAGATTAAGATTAAGCCTAATAAAGAAAATACCTTTAGTTATAGCCCCCTTTACTAGCAATCTACTGATGAGCTACGGGCTACTAAGCAGTATATTATTAATAACCTTAATAAGTGCTTTATTAAGCCTAGCTAAGTCCCCTTTGCCTTGCCTATCCTCTTTACAAAAAAGCTAAATAGTAGACTCCGTTTCTGTATTGACTACTATAAACTAAACCATATAACCTATAAAGACCAATATCCGCTGCTCTTACTTAAAGAAACACTAGCCTATATAAGTAAGGCTAAGATTTTTATAAAGCTTAATATCTGCTAGGCCTTCTACTAAATTAGAATAGACCCTAGGTTGTAATAGAGCCTAGTAGTAGGAACTACGGTGGACTTGTTAATGGGCTAGGTGTGTAGATATCAAAACTTAGTTAATAACGTAATAATAACTGGTGGAGTGGTTGCCTAATAGATTAACTCCAATTATATTCTAAGATTTACTATAAGGAAAGGAACTATCTAGGTAGGGACTAAGGTCCTTTAAATACACGACCGTACTCCTATAAAATCCTCCTTGTACGCAAGGTACGTAAGATACGTATTATACGTGGACGTATACCGCGTATCCTGCGTATACTGTGTATAACATTATATAACTCGCTTATTATCCTTTGTTACATAGTTCTACTGGCTCTATCCTAGACCATGCTTATATTAACTAACTAGCTTCCTCTGACTCCTCTCTAAGTAGTTATAACATCGTACTTAAAGCGTCCATAATACTATCTCCCTCCTCTTTATCTTCGTCCTTAAAGATTCCTAATATCTCTAAGTTGTTTACTAGAGGTGTAATGTCTGTCTGGTTAATTTGGTTAATATCTTTATTTATTATACCTAAAGCTTCTTCTTCTTTATAAGCACAGCGTTATGCTCGTACTGTTGCTGCCATACTATCGCCTGGTAAGATTATGCCGTCTTTGTGTTCTTGTTATGCGAAAAAGGGGTTAGTCTATATTGCGTTGGCGAGTCCTTTATCTTGACAACCATCCTCTTATTTAGAGTGCACCAAATTAAATATTTAATTGTTATATAACGTTTGCTCTGTTTCTAACGCTAAGTGTACGCGTCTTATAACTCTTAGTAGTCTGCGAGTTCCCTAAGTAACTTGTTATAGGGTCTTGTGTTTAATCTACTGCTATAAAGCTTAAGTTTAAGTTGGCTGCCACTTGCGCCAAACTTTACCGTTCTTTAGAGGAGACTACTCTAGCCCTTAAGGCTTAGCGTTGCTCCTTTAAGACTTAATAAGCTACCTTTACTTAGTTAACCCGTCTTAAGAAGGTTCGTGAGAAGGTCCGTTCTAAGGAGTAGAAACTGGTTTAGTAGGGTTTAGATAAGCTAGGTGACAAGAGAGTAGTGTCTCTAGAGAAGGAAACAGCTCTGAGTAATATAGTAGTTGCTCTTTCTAGGTCCCCCTTAAGTGACTTATTCTTTGGCGATTCTTCTTTATTAATGCTGCCTAACCTATTCTCTTTTGATACTCCTGTACCTTTTCTATAGCGTTCTCTAGGTTACTTAGTAGTTCCTAGGTAGTCTTAGTATAGCCTATCTACTTTACTTTATACCATATTTTATTATCTACATCCTTATAACTAATGATCTTTAAAACTTGCTATTCGTCTTCCTCTTATCCTCTATATGTGTCCTATTTATAGACTAGTAACTTAATATTCCCGCGTGCTGGTTCTAATATAGTGATGTACTATATAGGGTAGATCTTAATTTTGGCTAATAAGTTTAACTTAAATATAACTAATAAAATTCTCTATATAATTTTAAAAGGTCCTAGTCTGACGTAGTCTAACTTCTTGCTTGGTTGTTAACTCTTGAAATTTTTATATAGTAGCCACACTTTATCCCCCTCCTTAAGATCTGGTCCCTTAGATCTCTTAGTATTATAGTACCTTTTTATCCGTTCTTGTACTAGTTTAGCTATTTCTATAAGGTCTATATAAAGATTTATTAACGTCTCCATTTTTTCTTTAGCTATACTACTCGTTTTCTTTACTTAATATAGTAATAATAATGTTCTTGGCTTGTATCCGTAATTCGCCTTAAATAGTAATATTCCCATTCCTTCCTGTAGTGTTATATTATATATAAACTGTGTAACTGGTAATAACAATACCTAATTGTTTTATGCATAATTAATGTAATACCTTAAATACTATTCTAGCGTCTAGTTTAGTCTGTCTGTTTAACCGTCTGTCTATAGGTAATATGCAGTTAATGTCGCTGCTTAAACCCCTTATTCTGCTAAGAATACTTCCTAGAATACTGCTATAAATCTTAGATCTCTATCTAATATAATTTTACTTAGTGCTCTATATCTTGTAAATACTTCCTTAATATAGATTCTAGCTATATCTTCTGCGGATATTTCTTCTATGTATGCTATAAAGTAACCCTACTTGGTTAACTTATCTACTATTACTAAGATCGCGTTATAATCTTGTCTGGTAATAGGATCTCTTAACTTTAGTAACTTAATAATAAAGTCTTATAATATAACCTCCTATGGTCTTTCTGATATCTTAACAGATTATAGCTCTCTATACGGCCTATGTCTTATTAGTTTATTTCTTTAGCAATCTAGATATTTCTTAGTAACCTTTCTGGCTATCTTCTAGATTTCTTAAATAATATACTTCTCTTAAAGTCTGTTTACTAGAGCCGTTGCTCTATTATAACCTTAAGTTATTCCCTTATAGAATTCCGTGATAAACTCCTCTATAATCTCGCCTGGTAGATAGACTAGTTCTTGGTTCTTATAGTCCTTATACAGCGGATTCTCCCCTTGTGCTACTCTGATCTTGGCCTCCTAATCTGCTATAGGTGCCTTATAAGTTGCTGCTAACTTTAGGTAATTATACTTAATTGTTCCGTCCTCGTCTTTGTGTAATAACGCCCCTGACGGTTTTTCATTGTTCTGTAGTTCTGCCTTTCTGCTAAGTGCGTCTGCTCTTGCGTTTTTAGTTCCTTTAGTATGCTAAATTTTAAAATAGTATTCTGTAAGCATTTCCGCCTATCTAACCTGTCTTTGGTTTAGTTCCTTTGTTATTAGGAATCCTATTAGGTTCTTATGGTCCGTTTTAACTATAAATGGTTTCTCTGCGCCTTATAAGAATGCTCTCCATTTTTTAAGTGCTGTAACTATACCTAATAACTCCTTGTTATAGATGTCATAGTTTAGTTCTGGTAGTGTTATCTTCCTACTATAGTATGCTACTGGATGCTATGTGTCCTGGTGCTTCTATATTAAATATACTCCTAGTGTAAAGTCTAATGCATCTATTTCCACAACCGCTTCTAGCTTTGGTTGGTATATCTTAAGAATTAGTTCCTAGGTGAACAACTCCTTAAGTTCTTTAAATAACTTCCTTTACTTAGTTCCTTATGTCTATGGTTCCTCCTTTTTTATAAGTCTGGTAAATAGTTTAATGTTTTTTAACTATTATGTGATGAACCTCCTATAGTAGTTGCAAAACCCTAGGAACGATTTTAACTACGTAATGTTCTCTAGTTCTTGCTAACTTACTATAGCCTCTATTTTCTTTGGGTCTATGCTTAACTTGCCTAACTTGATGATAAATCCTATAAAATTGGTCTTCCTTGTAAAGAACTTGCATTTTTTAATTGCTACTAGTATCTGTTCCTCTTGTAGTCTTTTTAAGACCCATTTAATGTGTTCCCTGTGCTCTTCCTTACTTATTAAGTAGATAATAATATTGTTAAGATATGCCATAATAAACTTATTAAGGTGTTCTCCTAATATATTATTAATTCGCTTCTAAAACGTTACTAGTGCGTTTGTAAGTCCGAATTGTATAACTAATAGTTTATATAGTCCTTTCTTTAACCTAAAGGCTGCCTTTTATTCGTCGCCTTCCTTAATCCTAATTTAATAGTACGCCTACCTTAGATCTATCTTTATAACGATTTGCATATTGCTAATCCTATTTTAGGTTTTACTAATTAAGGGTAAAGGATACCTATTCTTCCTAGTGATGCTGTTTAACTATTAGTAGTCTATATATATCCTAAGCTTTCCGTTTTTCTTTAGGATAAATAATACTAGATACTCCGCTGATAACTACGATAGTCTAATATATCCCTTTTATAGGTTCTCCTAGACAAACTCCTTAAGTACTACTAACTTAGTTTTAGTAAGCTTATAGGTTGAAAAGAACCTTAAATTTGTTCCTAGTTCTAACTCTATCTTATAGTCCCATGCTGTATATTCTAACAGCTTTTTACTTTCTAGTAACTATAACTTTTTACCATACTTATAGTATCTCTTTAGTATATAACTTAAGCCTTACTTAGTCTCTTTATATATCGCTCTGACTTAGTACTATACTAACTTAGTTTGCTGTCGCATCTTACACCGTTAAGTATCTTTAATATTGACCTGACCTATAACCCAATTGATTTTTAGATTATATTTCTGTAACTAAGGCATTTCTAGTATCGCCTTGTCCTTCCCCAACAGTAGGATATTAAAAGACATTCTAACTTGTCTCCCTTTAATAGTTAACTAAATAGGTCCTATTTTAAGATTAATAATGCCTTCTCTATAGGCTATCTAATCTCCTAAAATTGTTGTTAGTAGATATAGATGCTCTTTCTATCTATAAGGTAACTGTTAGATAATCTGTATTCTCTAAGGCGTGGGACACGTGCACGAGTCACGTGCATGGGGCACGTGTATTGTAAATCTCTTCAGAGCCCTAGGGGCCCTAGGTCAACCAACATCGACATCAATTAACGATCAAGTCAAGATCATCAATCAATCAACCCATTTTATCAATGAATCCCTCTATCTGAATTTCGTGACAGTAACCCTATCCTTTCTACTGCTACTAGTAATATATGGTTTCTTATTGCTCTACTATCTATTAACGCTTTAAACTGTTAATCTTGCTATTTCACTCTTAAATTTAGGTGTTATCCTTAAATTCCTTTAAGGGTTTAAGGCTCTACTACTAGTTCCCTCTAGTCCTATAGGCCTCCCCTTTTCCTAACTATTAGCTACTTAATCCTATCTATACTTGGTCCAACTTAGGCTAATACTTAGTTTATTTCTTTTCCTCTATGTCACGGAACCCCACCGCAGGGGCCTCCATAGGAAAGCCCCGTGCTCTTACGTACACCTCGCGTACAGCTTACGTCAGCTACGCGTAGGTATATCACCTCCTTACACCCTCGACCCTTACGATCGATCGCGCAACGTCTTGTAGACTCCTCAAATACATACGTTCTGTAGCCACTGCCTCCGTCCCGTGACATTACGTTGCGCCTTTTTTTTTTTTTACTACCGACACCTAGTCTACGACCAATTCTACGTCTCTACGATACTGCAGGCGCTGTCAGAAGCAGCGTGTCTATGAGCAACTTCGCACTATAATAGTAAGACGATATTCCTTACTAGCCACTATATTAAGCCTAAAGAGCAACCCAATACCCCAACCCAACCTATGACGCCAATCAATCCTAGGAGAATTTAATTTATTAACCCTAGCCTTAACCCCTAAGGGCAAGCCTAGCGGCTTAAAAGAGTTACAACTATAAGTACCCCTAAGCACCTAGTACCACCTTAAAGACGATAAGAGTCAACTAGCCTAGTAGGATAGGTACACCCCTATTAATATAGGTGGTTACAGCGATAACCTTAATAAGATAGACACCGGTAACGTCTTATTATTTATTAATTATATAGCCACGGAAAAGCAGCCAGAAGGGTAGCTACCTATTAAAATTAAAATACAAGACACTGAGATATTCGTATAAATAGTAGCATAAGAACCTAATAAATACTATTGCCTTCTATAGAACTACCACCTAAAGCTTACATAAGCCAAATTACGTGCTGCTTAAGACTATAATATTATCTAAGACTTATAAGCTAGTAAGGTACTTGCTAATAATATACGCTAAGAGACTAAAGATAACCTCTATATATCTAAGCGCGACGTCCAACAACTAAAGAAAGCTAAGATTGTACTTATTACTAAGGTTACTAAAAAGGAGGGCATAATTAAATACCTATAGTCTTAGCTTAATAAGCACATCTATAACAATACCAAGTACCTCCCTACTATATACTATACTACCTAAGTCTCTACGCCTCTGGCAACCTTACCCACCTAACACTTAGCTAAAGGTTAGCGTTAAGTAGCTTTACCTAATAGGGATAACTCCTATAATACCAACCAAACTTAAGCTATAACTGTGGGGTCTAATATACAATACCCTAATCCTCTAGTCTTCTAAGGAGACCGCAAGGAATACAGCTACTGGAAGATATAAATCTATAAGAAACTAACCTAGAGCACCTACCTTTTTCCTAGGGAGGATACTAAGATTGGTTATATTATTGGGCGTATAAAGGGTACTCTATTTAATAGACTCTTTGCCTAATAGGAGACTAATAGCCCCTAAAAGTAGTAGTGTGGGAGGGTACAGTCTCTCTTAGATAGAAAGTCACGGTGTAGTTAGTCAGTCAGTCAGTCATAATCAGGCAGTAGGGAAGCGGTCAGTAAGAAGAGAAGAAAAGAGTGTATTAAAGAGAAACTGTATGTCTGTTGGCCCTATTGGAGTTGTTGAAGACTCTAAGGGCTCCAGACCAATCTATATAAAATACGTGGAAGGCCTAGGCTCTCCTAAAGCTACGCCTAATCTAGATGTTAAATCCAGGGGGCCAAATCACACCACCACATACCTCCCCTACCCAAGTTGTTGTCCCCTAACGACTTCCGAAACTCCAAAACTCCTTATCTTTAAAACAAAGGCGCGGCAGGTAATTACATGCGTTCCTTGCCTTTACCATAAACCTAAGATAGTAAATAAGGAGACTCCGTTCTAGTTAAACAAGACCATTCTCGTCCGCCTGGCTAAGCAGTACGAGATGTATTAGACTGGCAGCTCTTAGATAACATAGCTCTTTTATATCCTTCTACTTACTTAGTTCTGTCCCACAATTCTTTAGGCAGCTCTGCATAACTCTATCCTTCTGCAACAATTGGGGGTACTCTACTTAGATCTACCGTAACAGTTAAAGGCTTGATTCCATTGTCAACGTAGTAGAAGTACAAGCGGCTGTTAAAGCGCTCCACTTTAGTTATATGTATAAGCTAAAACGCATCCTTGTAGTTCTTAACGGCCTTTAGATAATAGAAATGCATCTATTTTACGACTTCGTTCCTATTACCGGTAAAAAGAAGATCACGATCTCGGATCACTACTAGAGAATCCTATTATCGTTTACTAAGAAGGGCGTCGGATAGAGCGCTAGCAGCCGTAAGCTCAACTGCTGCAGGGAAGCAATATGGAATTGTGCCGTAGAGATTGGCATGTCTAGACAGCGTATAGGGCGGCGCTCTTAAGTCTTGGTGCGTATCTACCAACTCTGTCCAAGTACCTCCTTTAGTAACCTTAAGGTTATTATAATCGTCCTAAATACCAATAAACCATAGCAGCATTGTTTGCTGGGTCCTAGTTAAAGGTCCTTTCACTCCATAAGGAAGGTAAGGCATAGTTATATACACATCTCCCTTCTTATATAGCTAAGCTACCTAGTCGGTCGCATATTTCTCTACATCCTTAGCGGTCTAGTTATGGTCTAAGATTTTATGCACAAATCCGTTGCCCTTAGCTGACCCTCACGCTTTAAGATCTGCCCACCACGATTCTAAGTAATAATGTATACCGGGAAGGATAATTATGCAGTTATTCTTAGTCTTATTATCTAAAGAAACGCTCCCTTAGATCATATTAGTACCGCATCCACTTTCAAGGAGCGAGGGAATATTGACGTTAATATAGCGAAAAGCTGTAGAGTCTCCTTTAACCGCGAATTTCGCATAATAAGGGTAGGAAATGAGTCACCACCAGCTATTAGGCCTAAGAGCGCAATAGAGGTAATAATACTAAGGGTCTTGTCTTATTAGCTATTAACAGAGACCGTAGACCATTATTCTTAACTAGCCGTAATTTGGTCGCCCATTAATTAGACGCTAATAATGGTGGTATATACGCATTTCCTTATTAATTATTGCTGAGATGCTAAAATCCCACCACTACCTAAATACGCTCGAAACCACGGATCCTTCTCGCTGCCATATATCTTGGTCGTTTGGTGACAGTATCCAATTAAGTAAAGCCTCCCTATTATAGGAAAACCTTAGTGCCGAGTTATAAATAAACTTGTACAGTCCTAAGAAGTCAAATGGAACTAAAGGCCTATAAGCTTTTTAGAACCAGGAGTACGTAGTAGGGTCTATCTTTATAGTGCCTAAGTAATTGCGAGCGTGATATATTAAACGGAGTCTATAACATAGCGCGGCATAGTTTAGACCCTTTATTACTAAACCTATACGCCCTTCTATAGCTTATGTGTGCATCTAGTAGACCTTATATATTTCTAGGTTTAAACCAGCCGCCCTATACTAACTGCGCAAGAGCTTCATAACCTTAGTTAGTTTAATTTTGGTAGTTTGGTTTAGGGACGCCTTAAAATAAGCTAGCATATTGTCCTTATAGTTACATCCTTATTTCGCGCGGAGTATTACCATAGCGTCTGCGGCCTCCTTAATATATTCTTTATCATCTCCCGGCTTAATAATGTTTTCATTAAACAGCGATTCCACTCCCAGCCCTCCTACTTCTGGATGAGCAACCGTAAGCCCTCTTCTTGGATTCCTCCTTAAAGAGGATACTGGCAGCTATAGGGGCGAGCCAACAGGCGTTTTAGCCGCAAGAATGCTTTTATTTATAGATAATAAAGACGAGTCCACTAACATAGGCGATCCTTGCTAGGACGGGCTTAGTATAATACTAACACCTCCTCCTTAAATAGGTGTTAATAGCTAAAAAGCTAAGGGATTTATTACGTTGGAAGTATATTATAAATACGCTTGTAGTGTAAGAGCTAAGCTCTCTCCTACTTGTCTAATTCTGACATTGGTAACCTCTAGTCTTACAGTAGTTAGTCTCCCACTTCTTAGCGGCAGGTTCTTATTTAGAACAAGGAAGCCAGTTAAGTATCTCCCTAAACTATGCTTATTTACCACCTAATCTAATATCGCTCTTCCTAACATTTTAGGCGTGAGCGCGAAGTCGGTTGGCTATAGTTAAGTAGTGTTCTTAATACCGCGTCCTAAATAATTGAGCCTCTCGACTAGGGCTTTATTAACTCACGCTGTTACTTCATAAAGTAGGTAGACGGTAAGCTTTCGGGCGGTAGAAAGGAAGTAGTAGGAGACTACGTGTTTTAGCGGTCTGTTAAGAACATCCTATCCCTAGGCTTTTTGGATGGTTTCTCTAGCTTTATTACACTAATTCCTTTAATCTTTTGCTATTTTACTAACGTTAGAGATGTCCTTAAAGATTATTAAAAACGCGTCCTTTCCTAGAGATACTTGTAACCCATTATTATGATTAACAAAATCAACTACCACACTAGCAGTATCTGCGTAGTTCTCTCTCTTAAGCAGAATCTCGTCACAGATTTGGATAAGCACTGCATAATACTAATTAACTACAAAGCCTCTAACTTCTATAAGGACATTATTAATCTGTTGCTTAGCTCCTTTATATAGTACTAGTGGTCTGCTAGACAAAGATATAATAAGTATACTGTTATTAATTCTACTTGGTTTATGCTTTAGCTAATTACAGTTATCTTTAAGGTTTATTAAGGGCGAAAAGGTAAAATTCTTAATAGGGTTTCCTAATATAAATAGTCCACTAAATCCGGTAGCGGTGTAGAGTTCTGCTAGCGCTAATTATTAAATAGACCAATTATAATTTTCCATCCCTAGGATAGAAAATCGCTATTAGCTTAGTAAAGGCGGTAAGCGGAACTAATATCTTTACAGTAAACAATACTAGATGGTTGTATACAAACATTCTTCTATTCTTACCTTACTATTAACACGCATTAGATTCCTATAACTAAAAAAAGCAAATAAGAAAGCGCAATAGAAAGAGCTTTAGGAAATACAGCAAATAAATAGACGGATTGCGCGGCTATTATCTACATCCCCTCCCCCACCTTAGAACTTAACTGTCCCTTAGTTAAACATTTTATACTCAGTTCTATTAAATAATCTTTCTAGAACGCGCACTTCTTAAAATACGCGGCGTTGCGATACTAGTGGATTTTATATAACATCCTCCTTAGGCTCTGGCTCTACTATTATTTCTTATAGTATAGTTCCGCCTAACTGGTCAAGCCAGTCCTTTTAACGGACCTTAGATATCTGTTGTTAATAGAACCTCTTTAATCTATTCCCTGGAGTTTAATCGCGAAACAGCGTGCTATTGAAATCCTCAATCAAGTACTATCCTTTGTGAGGGTAACTCTTACGTACATAGAACGGGCCCAGCCATTTTAGATCCAACTTACGACTGCTAGAATAGTCTTACTTAAGCTGCGCGTTATAGAGTATAACTATATCTCTAACCTTAAATCCGTCCTAGTGAATGCGGTAGGTATTATTAAAATACTCCTTGTTTGCAACTCTCAGTTATCTTATACATGCGATAGCTTCTCATATATCTACGTCTCTTTAGTCAAACTGCTTTGCGCAAAGTGCTAGTAGCTCTATAGTAGTCCAGACTGTTTCCCAAGGCAGCGTCTACTAGGTGGGTATGTAGAGTTTAATAGGAAGAACGTGCTTATATCCGTATATAACCCTTACTAGTGTCATTTCTATAGACCTCTTAACAGTCATTCTATCTGCCTATAAGACTATATGAAGATTATCTAGCTATAAGCCTTCTATCTTTGCCAAAGCATCCACTATAGGCTTGTAACCTCGCTCTATAAAGCCTTGCGACTACAGGTAATATACGGAAGCCATAACCCTTTTAATATTATAGAGCTCCGCGAGCGCAGCGGTAATATTAGCATTCTCTCCTCTACTATCTATAGAGAGCTGTCCGAACACTCCCTATTGGCAGATAACGTCTTTGTAGAGGAACTTTGCTATGCTTTTCGCATCCTTATTCCAAAGGGCCTAGGCTTCCACCTATCTAGATATATACTCTTAAGTAATAGCTAGGTATTAGAACCTGAGATGGTTTAGCAGCATAAATATAATATCCACTGTTACTTATTGCTACAAGGTAGACTCCTATGTAGGGTATATTACTTCTTCTTCCTATCCCAGCTGTTGCTGTTAGCACTATAAGCATAACTTAATATGCTATAATATTTGATCCCACAGCCCTAGCCACTAGTATTAATTTAAGACCCTCTAATACGTTCCCTCCCGTCCGCAATGTCCACTCTAATTATAAAGGCTCTTAATAATCTCCTACTAAGTAGTCTCGTCATCGACTACCCTTCGCATTAGTACATTCTTAGACTGTTAGCAGAAGAGCTATTAGTCACACACTAGAAACCTTAGCGTATACCACTTAAACTTTTTAAATTTCTTGGTATTTATCTCCTCTGGACGCCGTAAGGTCACTAGCCATTTCGCAATCCTCTAAGATTTCTCTAAATATAAGTCTTCTAATAGCAGACCCGCTTCCATTTTAAGAGGGCTAGCTATATATTCTAAGGCACTTAGCTCACAGTTAATAAACTCTTTAATATCCTTAGTTAGCTCATTAGGTTGTTCGCCATTAGGTAGCCGTCGCGAAAGTCCATTAGCTAGGCTATTCTTCCTCCCCGGTATATGTCTGATATTAAAGTCCCACAGCTAGATCTAAGCTAGCCATCTTATTATTAAGGCTCTGGGTAAATCAGTAGCAGCACAATTTAGCTGCGTGACCAAGGTATTTACGTCTATCTCCACTGTAAAGCGAACGCCATATAGGTACACACGACACTTCTTTAGCGCATATAGTAACGCCTAACACTTAAGCTTTTCTAAGTCATATTTCTGTTCTGCTTAAGACCAGATGCCGCTCTTATATTAATATAGGTAATGACGACCTTGCACATCTAGTTATATAAGGCCGCACCCCTATCCATTCTTACATCCGTTAATGGTGAGAACAATTAGCCTAGCCCCCTTACTATAATCCAGTTAAACCAATGCGGGTGTGGTAGTAATGGCATACTTTAGAGTCTTTATAGCGGTGATCTGCTCTATGCCCTATACAAACAGAACGTTTACTTGTAGTAGTTGGAAGATTAGCTCTACCTTAATTGCAAAGTCTTCCACCCATATTTGGTAATATACGACAACTCCTAGGAATGCTTAGGCGGATGTGACGTCTTTATAGTCTCTCCAGTAAATGATCTTTACGACCTTTAACTCCTCCAGATATTGTCCCTTGCCATTATAGTAGTAACCAACCACTATAATCTTATCTTTGCAGAAATGAGACTTTGCGCCTAAGATTGTATATTTAGCTTATTCCAAATCTGCAAGCACTCTGTCTAGCCACATAATGTATTCCAGAATGTATCTACGCACGCCTAGAAGACTCTCTTCTCCATTATACACTATCTGTGGGCCTTTCACTGTAATGTTATCCAGAAACGGCAAGGTATAGTATGGGATGTGTTATTCCAGGATCTTAATAATTGTCCTTATAAACTAGGCTACTAAATTCGTGCCTCCTATAGGTACCGTCGTTTGTTGTAAAAGCCCCAGAGGTATTATAAAAGCTATTAAGTTCCTACTTTCTACATTAAGCTCCAGTTAGTTATAGCCAGAGAAGAAGTCCACTAGAGACATAACCTTGCACCCTATAAACTCCTCAGAAAACTCATTAGCATATAGCGGCAGATTTGCGTCCCTAATAGTTACTTAGTTAATATTCATCGCCGCGTTAATTAGTTAGTACTTCTTATGTTCCTTCTTGCTTATAAGAAACCATAGATTCCTATATAGGCTTTTGCAATATTCTAGAGTCCCTTAAGCTAGTCGTTCTTGTAATATACTTATCACTTCTCCTCGCAGGGCCCTTAGTATAGGAAAGTTTGGTACTTACTATGCTTTATACGGCACAGTCTTGATCTTTAATAGTGGAGTTATGTCTCTGCTAACGTAACCCATCTTAGAGAACTCCCATACCAGCGTCTCTTTTTGGTTAAATAGCATGGCCTTAAAGATCTCTCGTTCTCTTGGCTAAATATCCCCTATAATTATACGCTCTAATCGTTCTGGCTTTAGTTGTGTACTATAGGCCAGCTTAGTGTATTGTGGCTTAAGGAAATAATTATACGGACTAAAAGGCAACCCTTAGATTAATGCCTTCTGTCTACGCAAGGCTACCTCTCGCTATTCCATTATATCTCCTATAACTGTTCCATCTGGTGCCAATAAATTAACTAGGTGGACCTTATCTGCCTTTTATTTATACACAGTTGCTACGTTTATAGCGTTTTATTAGGCCTTGCTCTAGTAGCTTTCTATTTATATTATAAATAAATCCGTTGTCTTTAATATTTAATATGTGAGGGACCTAGCCTTTACTTTAAATACTAGCTTCCAATTCTTTCTTAAGTGTTTCTTTAGAACTTTCTTTAACGTTTTGCTGTCAAGCTCTCTCTATCTAATGTTATGGTCTTCTTTCTGCTAATGGCTCTGTCTAGCAGATATCTAAAACGGCAAGCGTCTGTGTTGGAGCCGTACCTTATTTCCCTCCTCTTTAATCTCGACGTCCTCCTTATCCTAATACGCTGGGTTATAAGTAACCCCGGATACAATCCCAGCGGTTGCACCGGTTATACGTTTCCCAAACTATTGTCTATACTAATGCCTTTATCTGGTTTAAAGAACATCGTATCCTCGTAAAACGTTAAGAACCTTATTTTAACTCTACTATCTTCTAATTAAATAATACAAGATACCTAACCTGTTGCGGTACGTTTTATTGCCAGTTTAGCCCTTACCAACTATAGCTTACTAAGTATTACCTTATATAACATTTCTCCTACAGCAATAAACGTTATAGATATTAAGACGTCACCTATTACTATAGGGACCGCATGCACCAATCCAATAAACTTAGATTAAGTCCTATTAGCAGACGTTAGACGTGCACCTTATAGTTATAGAGGCAGACTTAATATTAGTAAGCCATATTATAGAGCCACGCTTTCCTTAATAAGGTTAAGCTCCACTCCAGAGTTAATTAAGCATTTAGCCCTTCCGTCTCCTATCCGCGCTTCTACTTTTGGGCATTATCTTTAAAACCAAACAAATTTAGCTTCTTGTTTAATCTAGTCCACTTTGGCAGTTGTTAAGCCAGCCTAATCAGTATGGAATGCCAGGTGTGCTAATAATACGGATACCTTAACGTCCTCTTGCTTCTATTAGTAAGGCTCCGCAAGGGGTAGCGGGAGAGGCTTAAAGAATAGCCTTACAACCTTAGGCATGTACACAAGGCAATCACTAACTATAACTTTAATGGTTTTTAACAAAATCTTATCCGCCATTACAGCTGGGCTCAGGACGTTTCCCTTTAGTATATCCATTATCCTAACTGGCTTTAGTTATGGTGCTTTGGCTATTATTATTATATCCGCTATTTACTCCGTCTGTCTTAGCTATTTGGTATAGTCCATTTTATTAATCTTATTATTGCTTAACAGTAGTTAAGAAGCTTGCTGCTAGGGCCATAGTGCAATTTAGATATGTCCTCCTAGTTATATATTTTAAACTACTGCCGGTTACTAACCAGATGGTTTTAAAGGCGGTTTCGTCACTCTTACTTCCCTTTACGGTTTCCTAAGATTATATAACCGTGGTATAGGCTGCAACTAGGTTGCGGCTCCTACCAAATTAACGTATATCGACTCTACTTAGTATATATCCTCCCAAGACTCGCCAAGTTCTTCCTTACTTTCAGCATCGCTTCCTTCTACAAGCTCTACTAAAGCTACCTTTAGTTGGATGCCTGTTACTAGAGCATTAGGATTAATATTTACGTTCTGCTTTAGCTAGTCTTTAAGGAACTTAATCTAATTATCGCTTAGTAAATACGGAATTGTATTTCCTAGGCGCTTTTATATTCTAGCACAGATTCGGTTATTCTTATTTATATATAGGAAACTACAACAAACTAATTCCTGGAGCTATAGACACTAATTAATAAAACGGTAGGAACCCCCGCATCTATAATACGTCTAAGCTTGTGCTAGGTATATACCAAAGTTTCCTAGCCCTCTATACCTTCCTAGGCCCGGCTTATATCGTTCTTATAGCGCTCCCTTATAGGGCGGCTGCGGTCTATTGTTATTTAGTGCCGGTTACGGGCCTATTTGTTCTTGCTATACTAACGCCCTATTTAGGAGCTACGTGTACTGTGTTAGATCTTGGCGAATCCTGTCTAGGAACAGCATTAAAGATATAACGCCCGCTAATTTAACTATCCTAAGATTAAGCTTCCGGAGTTAATTAGTAAGTCTCTCTAGCTTAGGGTCTGTTTCCTAAGTCGTTTAATAGGTACCTACCAACTCACTTAACGGAGAGACTATAGGCGGTCAAAGGGCAGCATCTCTTTAGTTAGTTACAGCTGGTTACTAATTATAGAATTGTCCAACTAGCTAACAAAGGCCTTGCTCCTTAGGATTTATTATTAACAACCAATCTACGCCTTTATGCGAATTAAGCCTGTCTTCTACAGCTCTCCTTATTAGATGGAAGTTAAAAGACTCTTATCTATCCAGGTTGGCTCCTGTTTTAGTTATAGCATATCTTTAATATTTAAATAGGAGTCCCCTTACAAACTAGTACCCTTAATTACGGTTTTCTAAATTACTAGCCTTAGTAACCTTTTAGGAGATTAACGTGAACTGCCTACAGTATTCATATATACTACTGGGTGGATTATTCCTATACTACAGCACATAAGCTTCTAAGAATTCTACCGTTTTGACTTATTAAAAGTAGTTACTTCCTTAGTAGTCTGTCCTAAGCTTTCTTATAAGTTCCGTCTAATTGCTAATTATAAATTTAGGTAGGCTCTAGATCCATATCCCTATCCAATAGTTATAATACTCTAAAAGTCCTTAATGCTTCTCATTATCCGTAACATAATGTTGGATGCATAGTCGCTTATACTATTCAACAAATTGCGATACGTTTTGTCCCGTAAAGTAAGGGGTCCCGGGAGTTCCTAGAGCCAGCATAGGCTGGGCCATAACATATACCTTATCTCGTTCTATTAGTGGTCCAGTGGGATACGGCGGACCTATAGATTCTCTAGGGATAGGTAGGTGGACCTTATAACCCTTATCCTCTATCTATTAAGAGTTATCGGTCCCTAACGTTGTAGGAGTTAGGGTTGGTATTACATCCCCTAGTTCAGAAGAGACTCGCGGTTTAATAGGCTACTTACTTTCCTCTCCCCTTCTAGCACCTTTACTGTTATTATAGAATGGACCTAACATCCCTAACAATCCCTTTGCTGGTGCTGTTGCCATTATTCCTATAAATTTAAAGGTAGCTCCTATAAACGCAAGAATAATTGTATAGACCGTTGCAAATATAGTAAATAAAATATAGAAGACTTTTCTCTGCCGTTCCTAGCGTACCATAGTCCTTTCTTTTATCCTCCGTCTTACTGCGCTACGCACTCGCATTCCGATCGCTGTTCTCCGACGACCGTTCCCGTACGGAGACCGACCGTTCCCGTACGGAGACCGAAAGTGTCGTTGGTTCATTCCTATGGTGGTGGCTGCGCACCGGTTGCTAATATGCCCGTGCTTCTCTGCCTCCCTTTCTGCGTGTCCTTTTTCTGTCTGTCGGTTCTTTCGCAGTTCCAGATTGTTCCTATGCGTCTCCTGTGTATATAGCACTAGACTTCTAATCTAAAGAGCTTGCCGTCGTCCCTACATAGAATGCCATAAAATATGTAGGAGGGTACAGTCTCTCTTAGATAGGAAGTCACGGTGTGGTTAGTTAGTTAGTCAGTTATAATCAGGCAGTAGGGAAGCGGTCAGTAAAAAGAGAAGAAAAGAGTATATTAAAGAGAAACTGTGTGTCTGTTAGCCCTATTAGAGTTGTTAAAGACTCTAAGGGCTCCAGACCAATCTATATAAAATATATAGAAGGCCTAGGCTCTCCTAAAGCTACGCCTAATCTAGATATTAAATCCAGGGGGCCAAATCACACTACCATAGTAGTTTTACCAAAAGGTCCTTAATAATCTTAACCTAATATATCGCGACTATAACCTAGTGGCTACCAGTTAAGCTAAACTACGCGCCCTAAAGATAAGTCCTACTAAGTTATTTAACGAGTTCTATATTAAGTTCTAGGAATACACTAGAGTCCTCTCCTAAGACGACGCTAAAGACTAGGAAGACCTTTTTAAAAAGGTCACCTATCGCCTTAGTTACCCTACCGCTAGTTACAATTATAATAACGTATATAGTATAGTGGCAGCCCTATAGACGGCTAAATTAGATCTCTACTGCTAACCCTTGCCTAAAGGCTCCTATATAGAAGCCCTCTGGGCCAACCACACCTATATACACTAGGTTACCAACGCCTACTTCAAATACCGTTATCGGAGCCAATATTAACCTCTATATACCAACCTTCCTATATAAACTCCTAGACGGAGAGCGCGAGCTACTTTAGAAGCTAGGGCGCTGCTATAGATGCCGTTAAGAAGGCTATTATTACGAGAACCCAAACTGCCCAATAGCTAGGTTCGGTAATCGCCGCCTAATACCTAACTTTATACCTTAAATACCGAACACCTCGCTACGCACCGCTACTATATAAGACAAAGACGTAGTAACAGTAGTAGAGTTAGATACGGAAGCGGAAAACGCCAAGTCCTAGCCCTAAGTTATAGGTTGAGACGCCCTAATAATAGAGGGATCTATATATCGGCCTGCTTAATAGATAACTTAGTAAAGATAAACGGACGGAAATAGATAGTTTTACCTATAATAGGAACTACTGCTAAAAAATAATATAAAAGCCGTTCTATAATTAATTGCGGAGCTATTAATAAATTTATAAATACCTAATTTGTGTATACTTATAACCTACTTACCTTATCCCTTACTAAAGCCCGCGCCCTATAACTCGCTAACGGTAGTTATACTACACAGAAGATTACCTATATAGCATAACTCTACCTAGATATAAACGGGCACCAGGAAGAACTCTAGGCCTATATTATACTACTCACTAACTACCCTATTATCCTTAGAATAAACTAGCTTAAGCAGCACAACCCTATTATTAACTAGAAGAAAAGAGAAGTGACTTTTAACTCTAACTACTATAGAGAGACCTACCTAGGGTATAGCCTAGCCGCCTCTACCTACTCCCTAGGATATCAACCCAAGGAACCTCTAATTACACCACCTATAACCAACTATTACCCTATTAGTGCCGCAGCATTCTATTGCATAGCATAAAGGAAGAGCTAGGTCGTTATAGCAGCCTCCCGCTTACGGCTATATAAACTTAATAAAGAATAGGATAGATCTAGTAGACCTCCTAAAGGATAATACGCCTATAGAACTTAATAAACTCTTAACCTTAGACTTTAAGAAGTTTATAAAGCTTAAAAAGGGACTTACTAATAAGGAACTCCGCAAGCTCCTCCCTCAGAAGTACTATAACTTTATCGATATATACTTATAAAAGGGCGCAGATATACTCCCTCTATATTAACCTAACAACTATGCCATTAACATTAAATAAGGAAAAATACTACCTTATAAGAGACCCTACCTAATATTAAAAGACGAACTTCTAGTTATAAAAAAGTATATTAACAAGCACCTTAATAAAGGGTTTATTCGTCCTAGTATATTACTAGTAGCCGCCTCTATCCTTCTTATCAGGAAGCTAGGAGGAGGTATCTAATTCTATATTAACTATAGAGGACTTAATGCTATTACAATTAAGAACCGATACCTAGTACCGCTTATATATAAGACCCTTAAGCGGCTTAGTTAAACCAAAATCTATACTAAGCTTAATATTATTGCTGCCTTTAACCATCTCTAAATATAGAAAGGTAATAAATAGAAAACCGCATTCGCATCACGCTTCGGCTAATTTAAATATACTATTATACCCTTTGGCGTATATTACGGCCTAGGTACCTTCTAAAGCTATATTAATAACGCCTTATAGGACTACCTTGATAACTTCTACTCGGCGTACCTAGACGATATACTTATTTATAGCGATAACCCTTTTAAACATACTAAGCACGTTTAAAAGGTCCTATAGCGCCTTAGGGAAGTAGGACTTTATATTAATTTAAAGAAATGCGAATTTTTAGTTATAGAAGTAAAATACCTTAAACTAATTATTACTACTAAGGGTGTCCGTATGGACCCTAAAAAGGTACATATAATTACCGAATAGTAAGCCCCTAACTATATTAAGGACGTATAAGCCTTCCTTAGTTTCGCCAACTTCTATTAGAAATTTATATACAACTTCTTAGGCGTAGTAGCACCACTTATAGCAATAATGTAAACGAAGGGCCTTTCTGCAAAAAAAAAAAAAACGCACCTATGCTTTACCTGGACGCCTAACTGCAAGAAGGTATTCCAAGACCTTAAAAATACCTTTACTAAAGCACCTATCCTAGCTTACTTTACACTAGGATGACAACTCTATTTTAAAACCAACTCCTTAGACCACGTTAACGTAGGCGTTCTCTCCTAAATAGGCGATAACGGTCTTCTCCACCTAGTCGCATTCTACTTGTCTAAGCTTATACTATAAGAGTATAACTACGAGATCTATAATAAAGAACTCCTTGCGATTATATAAGCGTTTAAAGAATTCTAACCGGAACTCTCCTTAGTAGAACCTGACTAGCCAACTAAAGTCCTTATAGATTATTATAACCTTAAGTATTTTATAACTATAAAGCAGCTAAACTAACGCTAAGCATATTAGAACGAGTTCCTCTCTAGTTTTAACTTTAAAATTATATATAGGCCAGGAGTACAAGGCACTAAGCTTAATAGCCTAACACGCCGCTTATAAGATCTTCCTTAGTTAGAGGATGACCACTATAATTAGTTCCAATAGCAGATAATCCTAAAAGCAAGGAACCTAGCCCTTAGCATGCTACCTATAATAGAACCATCTACACCTCAGCTTTATACTACGGACTTAAAGCCGCCCCCCAAAATTAATAAGCTTATTACTGCTGCATACAACATCTCTATTAACCTATTATTATACTAACTTATTGCTATAAAAACTACTAGCGTCCGCAAGCTACCTACTAGCCTCTAAAACTTAGGCCAAATTAATATACCAGCCTTAGAAGTAAAGGAGAACAGACTCTACTATAGAGGCTATCTATTCGTCCCTAATTTAGAAGACCTATAACGGCAACTAATCTAGATAGCCTATAACCTCCGGTTAAGCAGTTACTTAGGTAAAGGAGGAACTTATAAACTTCTTAGCCAATACTACTTCTAGCCTAAAATAATAGACTTAGTTAAACGCTTTATAAGCGCCTGCTATAGCTGTAAGCGCGCTAAAGCCTTTCGCACTAAGTACTAAGGACTACTGCACCCGCTACCAATCCCTATACGGTGGTAGGCAGATATAGCTATAGACTTTATTACTAACTTACCACCCTATAAACGGCATGGTTGTACCTACAAGAACATCCTAATAATAATATGCCGACTTATAAAGGAACGTTACTACGTCCTAACTAAAGGCATAGTCGTTAATAACATCGCAGATGCTTTTCTTCGCGAAGTTTACTGACTATATAGGATACCTAACTCTATTACGTCTAACTAGGGCACGCAATTTAACTCCAACCTATAGAGACGGATCTATTAACGTCTTAGTATCTCCATTAAGATATCTATATCCTTCCACTATAAGACTGCGGGACAGTTAGAAAACGCCAACGCTAGTATAAAGGCGTACTTATAATAGGTCGTTGCCTATAGCCAGGACAACTAGGTAGGTCACCTCCTACTAGGTAAGTTTGCAGCTAATAACCACGTCTTAGCTACTATAGGACTTACTCCATTCTTCGCGAATAAGGGTTATTACCCCTAATCCGGCATAGAGCTACCAAAACCTATTAATAAGAAACTGCTATATGGAAAACGCCTTAAGATGCTACTTGCTAACTAGTATATAGACCGTATAAAAAATCTACTCAACTACTGCAAGGGAGAAATGGCCTAGGCTCAAGCAAAGCAGGCCTACTTTGTCAACTATTATAGAACGCCACTACCGGAGATGCGTGTTAGCAACTAGGTATAGCTAGATACACGCAATATCTCTACGTAGAGGCCTATAAAGTTACTCGATTATAAGAATCTCGGCCCCTATTAGATTAAATAAGTCATTAATAGGGGAGCCACATATAAGCTAGAGCTCCTACCTGCCCTAGCCACCCGCGGGATATGGCCTATATTTTACCTATAGCTACTACACCTTTACTAGCCTAACCCCTTACCGGGATAGATATAGCTTAAACCCCTACTAGTACTAATCTAAGACAAGAACGAAGACAAGAACTATAAGGAGTGGACTGTTAAACAAATCATCGACTCTAAATACTTTAGTAAAGGTAGAGGACGGCGGCTCTACTACAGAGCTATCTATACAGGATTTAACATAGATTAGCTAGAATGGCAACTATAGGAAGACTTTAAAAATATAAAGGATTTAATCAGCGATTTTTACTACGTGAACCCACAGAAACCGGGCCTAAGCAGAGATTTTGTACCTAATCCTCTATAGGAGCCGTTATAGAACTTTAATAGTCGGCAGAATTTAGTAGAGTTTGGCAGAACTTTAATATTTAGCAGAATTTGGCAGAACTTTAATAGTCTGGCAGAACTTGGCAGATAACGCCGTTATACTTATTTACGAATAACCCCTTTAGTAATAACCCCTTTTTCTTCTCTATACCCTAAGTGTCCCTTATATATATATATAGTAACCACAGCGTTGCCAGAGCTCCGCCTCTATAAGAGGGGGGGTAGTATTATAGAACCCCACCGCAGGGGCCTCCATAGGAGAGCCCCATGCTCTCGCGTACACCTCGCGTATAGCTTACGTCAGCTACGCGTAGGTATATCACCTCCTTACGCCCTCGACCCTTACGATCGATCGCGCAACGTCTTGTAAACTCCTTGAATATATACGTTCTATAGCCACTACCTCCATCCCGTGACACTCTACGTACTATAAATAAGTGTTCTCTAGGCACTCCCACCACTATTATCTATCTAGGCATTTTTCCGTAAGGAATCTTCCTAGTTAAAGTGTTAAGTCTCCTAACTCCTAAACTTCCACTGGGTGCCATTTATACATATACTTAGCATTTCTGTACTTCTTTTCGTCTGGTGCCCAATATATCCTTACTAGGTACTTCCAACTTTTATCCTTTGGTGCTTTATATATATTATATATATTATCTATATAAGCTATCTATAATAGTGTATAATGCGCTAAGTGACTTAGGTTAACCCTTAGTTTGTCTTTGTTTTTAAGTTTAAACCTCTATCTAGCCAATCTAACTGTTGGTCTTTTTTCTGCAAGTATTAAGATTTGTCTTTCGCTTCTCTAGTCCCTAGATCCCTCTTTTAGGTTCCTTAATGTTATAATTAATACTTTTTTAATATGACTTATGCGTTTCTCTATAATGGGTTAGTCTTGGACAATCTTTTTATCTAGCTATATATAAAAGTCTTCCCATTTATTATTGTGCTGTTGCCTATACTACTTTTTATATAACTAACTTAGTGTGTATAGTATGTCTATAAGAAAGTACCTTGTTATTGCTGCGTTATGACAACCTTTAGTGTATCTTTCTTTAAATCTGGTTGGAATCCCTAGATCCTCTTCTTATTTTTAGTTTATTTAGCTATTTTGCTCTAGGTGTCACAGTGCTATAATGCTAATAGGCTGAATAACTACATTGTGGTATAAAGAGGAGAAGGAGGTAAAAGGGGGTATTGTATATAAATAGTAGGGGCAGCCGCCAAGGCGCTAGTGGTGGGCCAGCTAATAGTAGGAAACAGTACAAAACAGTACACGTTAGGACTGTGCCGTAATAGTACTCCCCTCCCTAGAAGGTTTGGTCCCTAAACCAAACAAGTAACCTATTTTCGCTGCAAAGATGTCACTTCTGCTTACCGCCCTTAACCGAGCCAATAGCGATTTTCTATGCCGGGCATAGAAAATCTTAATTGGTTAGCTTAATAAATAAAATTAGCAGAACTCTACACCGCCACCATATAGCGCTTCTTGGCAAAAAACTAACCAATTAAACAACTTTAACCAGCGGTTAAAGTTCTATAAGATCTCAACCACTATAAATTACCTTTGTGGTTGGCCACGGCCTCGGCGTAGCTCTCCCTTATCTCGTGCCTAGTCTGGGGGTCCTAGCTTCTTAGGGTGTTATTTATAAAACCTTAGTAATACGCGCTCGCACCCTTTTAGGGATTTCTTAGGTTCCCAGGTTTTCTCGTTATAGTATTTCCATTTAATATAGTATATTAAGCCATACTCGTCCATTTGTTTATTATATACATTAAGAATCTTTTTAAATTCCCACTTATCCGTGATATTGCCGTCATTATCCCTTTTGGCTATCCTGCCTATGATATTATAACGTTCCTCTTTATTAATGCGTGCTTAACCAGAGATCTCTTTAGGGAACCAGAGGCGGACTTTTAAAGTATAAAAAGACTTATTAACACAGATATAGTCTAGGGGGTTAACTACAACTGCTCCTCTATAGGCAGCTAGGACGGGCTAGGGTTTATCCTAGTTATTATCCCACTTCCTTTTAGGCCGGTTAGTCTTTATATTTTTAAGGCTAACTATAACCATATTATCCTTTTTAAATATTATACCTTCGTCTCATTTTATATTAGCGTTGTCTTTATATTATCACTAGGAGATACAAGCTAGGGCTTTAAGCTAGGTTAAGATACGCTTAAAGCGGTTAGCAATAGTATTAGCTTACAAGTACTCCTTCTTTATATATATAGATAGGGCTGATGGCTAGGGGCCTACTAGTTTAACGCCTAGACGTGGGTTATAGCCATAGTTGGTAAAGAATAGTAAGATTTCCGTAGTCTTATTAACCTAGTTATTTATAGCAAACTTAGCAAGGGGGAGCTAATCTACTTAGTTATCTTAGGTGAAGCTTATAAAGGCGCGTAGGTACTTATTTATTACTGCATTAATAATCTCCGTTTGACTATCCGTTTTAGGGCGCCATATGGAGCTAGGGCTTAGGGTTACCTTTAGGCGCTAGTTTAGGCGATACTAGAAGTTAGAAACGAATAAAGAGCCTCTATTAGAAATAATAGTATTTAGAACGCCATGTAACTTATAAACAGTATAGATAAATGCTTTAATAAGCTCCTTAGTATCTAGGCTAGTAATAAGAATAAAGTGTCTTATCTTTATTAGGCGGTTAACAACGATAAAGATATGTCTATATGTTTTACTATTACGAAGGCACTTAGGCAGGTCGACGATGTGGTTAATAGAGATATCGGTCCATAGGCGGACTGGTAGTTCTAGTAGTTTTAGGAAACTGGGTGGTGCTAAGCGTGGGGTCTTTATACGGAAGTAGAGAGCGTAGTCTTTTACAAAGGTAGCCGTAAACTATAAAATACCTGGCCACTAATACGTTTAATTAAGGAGGTCTAGTGTTTTAACGCGGCCTAGGTGACCCGCAGGGCCTAAACTATGCGTGCGGTGTACAACTTCTAGTTAGAGTTTATGTAAATTAGGGACAAATACTCAATTCCTATAGTAGATTAGGCCGTCAACAATTAAATATTTAGATTTATTATAGCGGAGCAGCTTCCTAATCTGCTTAGGCTGATAGCGTACTTTACAGTCTTTCCGTTCGTGTAGTGCAGCTAATATATTCCTAGCGAGTTCGTTCTCTTTATAGGCATTCTTAATAAGCTCCTTAAGGGTTTTTTTCTTAAACTCTAGGTCCATTACTGCAATAAAGTCTTTAATACTCTAGTCTTAGGATTCGCTTAGTAGTTCTTCTAAGATAGTAAAGTTAACTTTTTTTAGTGGTAAGACAACGCGGTCTTGGTGTTATAAACATTTATTATTAGTATTGGCAGGTATAACGCCTAAGAGGCGGCTAAGAGCGTCTGGGATTATGGCTTTAGTGCTAGGCCTATAGGTAATAACAAAGTTAAATTAGAAAAGGAACTCAGTCTAGTAGACTTGGCGCTGGTTTAGTTGTTTTATTATTATAAAGGTCTGGAGGTTCTTATAGTCCGTAATAATTTTAAACGGCTGCTTAGTTCCTTATAGTTTAGGACGCCATTCTTCCAGTGCCTTAACAATTGCCAGAAGCTCCTTATTGTATATTTTATAGTTGCATTTAGGGGCTAAGTGCTTAGCAGAGAAGAATGCGACTGGCTTAAGCTTATTACTTTTGTTGGCTTAATAGAGCACTCCACCTAAAGCCTAGTTTAAGGCATCTGTCTCTACCATAGTCTTCTTTATATAGTTGTAATACGCTAGGACCAGTGCTTTAGTAAATGCTGTTTTTAGGGTCTGGAATGCCTGTGCTTAATTAGGGCCCCATAACTAGTTAATGCTCTTTTTTAGTAGCCTAGTCATGGGCTTAACTACCTTAGAATAGCCTTAAATAAATTATTAGTAGAAGTTCGCAAAGCTAAGAAATTGCTGTAGTTCCTTAACTAACGTTAAGTCCTTCTATTCCTATAAGGCCTGCACCTTCTTAGGGTCTATGGTTATGCCATTAGTTAAGATAATTAAGCCAAGGTATTTTGTTTTGGTAGTATAAAACTTAAACTTATTAATATTAATCTAGAGTCTAGCATTACCAAGTCTCTGGATAATTTTATTTACGTGTTTTATATACTTAGCGCGTATTTTTAAGAAGATAAGGACATTATTAAGATACGCAGTGTAGTAGTTATTAAGGGCGTTGTATAAAACATAGTTAATATAGTTTTAGAATATAGCGGGCGCATTATAGAGACTAAACGGTATAACTAGCATCTTATAGAGTCCAAACCGGGTAATAAATACTGTCAGCCACTTATAGCCTTCCGCGATCTAGATCCAGTTAAACGCAGCAATTACGTTAAGCTTAGTAAAGTACTTAGTACTATAGAGTGCGTTAAGTATCTTATAGACTAGTAGCAGTGGGTATTGGTTCTTAATAGTAACTATATTTAAGCCTTGGTAGTTATAGTAGATTTATATACCACTACTAGGTTTCGCTGCAAGGAGGAGTGGTATAGCGGCTAGTAAGGTTAATTTGTGGATAAAACCCTTATCCAGTATCTTGTTAATCCACTTCTTTACACAGCTAAGTTTAGCGGGTGAGAGTAGTCTATTTTTATAGTACGGGGCCTACTTTCCTGGTATAATCTCAATTTTATGGTCCTATGGTTAGTAAGGGGGCAGCTTATCTACGTTCTTAGGGAGGAAGTGTTTAATATATTTATAAAACTCTTTTAGTAAGCGTTATAAAATATCCTTATAGGTTAATCCTGGTTTGCCTTTTAGGAATTTCTTAATATTAGTGTTAACTATCTTCTAGCGTAGAAACTTAGACTTAGTTTTTAGGTTTATTTTAAAGAAATTATAGAAATAAGGGGGTAGCGCTTTACAGGCTTCCTCTATTGTATAGTTACCTTCTATTAGCTAGCGGAAAGACCTTTTTAATAGGTTTAGTACTTCTATTTAGCCTATAGGTAGCTCCTTAAGCAGCTATTAGTGTTCTTCTTATTTAACCAGTTCTACTAGCTCCGCTATATGGATCCTTATTACCTTTACGCCTTTTTATTTACAGAACTGGGTAAAATTAACGGCATAAGTGCATTTAATGTTGTCTAGGTTAGGGCATGTCTGGTTCTCCGGTGCTACGGCTAGGCTAGCACGGCTTAGTTGGCCCAGGGGGGCGGAAATAAGGCGGCGGCCTTATACGGTACACGTGGGAGACGGGTGTAAGGTCGGGCGTTATAGGGGGGAGGTCTTAATTACTCTAGTTTTAGTCTTAGCTGTAACGCCCTTAGCTGTTATATATGCGGTTACATATATATACGGTAAATAACTTAAAGTTAGGTGTCTTATTAGCTAACCTAGGTTAAGCGGGTATATATAGGGGACTTATAGTTCTAGCAGTATTTATTTTTTTAGGAATAGGGCGGTAGTCCAGTCTTCTAGAATCTCTATTTTATTTACTGCGTATATTGGCTTACTAGTGTTAGGCACCTCTTTTACTATTAGCTAATAGTATCTAAGCGTTAGCCGTGTAATACGTCCGCGTGGTGCTACTTGGTTACAGTTAGGAATATACTATAGGAGATAGTTGTAGGCACAGTAATCAGAGTTAAACTTAAGCTCTAGGGTAGAGAAGTCTAGTTTTGGGTTATACTTTTTAAGCTAGGGCATTCTAAGACTTACTAGTGTTAAGGGTAATAACTTTGTAATATAAAAGAGTATGGATTCTGTATAGTGGCCGATTATTATTCTTGCTGTAAAGTAGTGGGTAATAAAGCTAGATGGGAGTCTATTAGTAAGGCGGAGTGGTTTTAGGACTAGAAGTCTTTTTATTATAATATTATGCTTTTTTATAAGCAAGTCTTCGTTTATAAACGCTAGTGCTGTACTACTACTGTTAATAAGGCTTACTATTTCAATAAAAACTTATAGGAGTAGGTTACGTAGTAAGGAGAGGTAGGTCTAAATAAGGATAGTATTCCTATTATTATTTGCTATTCTAAGGTTAAGTAGTAGCTAACTTAGAATAAGATCTAACTAATCTAGTAGTATAAATCTAATTCTTTTATCCTCCTCCCTATATAGTTCTAACCCTTAGAGGTAACTTAGTCCAAGGGTTAGTCTTTTAATAACTAGATTATGGGGCTTGGCTAGTGGCTATAGTCTTAGCTAGTGTATCCTAACGTATCGGTCTCCAACGGTATATATATACTAGGGGGTACTTTGCCGAGGATATAGCCGGTCTTATAGTTAGTAGCGGCACGGAGCACTTGTCCGTAGTTTATATACGGGACTATTGGCTAGGGCTGTATTAGGGAAGGGAATTATAAGGGCAGGTCTTTATATCCGAACCCACGTCCCTATCTATGGTTATCGTTTTAGTTACTAATCCCTCTGCTAAAGAATCCGCCGCGGCTAGGAAGGGGTTGGCGCGGTAGCATTAAAAGGGGATTTAGGTTTGTTTTAGGGTCGTAAGTATCTTTCTAGTGGCTAGGTTAATCACATACTAGGTAGAGTCTATTATCCATATAATATCTTTAGACGTCGTTAGGGAGGCTACTACTACTACTACCAAATTTAACGGCGTTAAGGTCTATTAGGTTATTCTATAGTGCTAGTACTAAGGTGTTGTTATTAGGTAGTATAGGTTAATAGCCGCTAGCGGTACTTAGCTTAGCGGTATTTAGCTTAGTATAGTGGGCGTAGTTCTATAGGTTATAAGCAAATATGTCTATTTGCTTACTCTAGCCCTTATAGTTAGCATCGTCGATTTTACGGCTAAAGGTAAGGGCTAAGTCCTTTATCTTAAATGAAATATTCTTCCTAAGTAGATTTACCTTTTGTTCCTTAGTCTTGTTTACTTTTATTATTAACTCGTTAAGCTCTACTTTCTAGGACCAGTAATTGCGCTTGCCTTGGTTTAAGGTATCTAATTTGTTCTTAGCCGCTTAGGTTATATCTATGGTCTTATAGTGCTTCTTTATATACGCAAACATAGACTCTTAGTTAGAGAAGGCCTATTTACTTAGGTTGTTTGGGTGTATACATAGCATATTAAGGCCATGCTTAATATAGTTATAAGCCTTATCTGTTAGCATGTCTGACATATAGAGGACTTTATCCATTAGGGTTTTAAAGCACTTTGCATCTCTATAGAAAACGCCTTGGATCTTTATTTCCCATATTTTAAATTTTTCTTGCTTTTTAGTTGGCGATCCCTTGCCATTAAATAGGGTAGGGTCTTTTGCTTTACGCTTTTTTCTATAGGGCTTA
>Ga0307507_10003366_pt1 | contig 31227 bp, 9 predicted proteins | sample 7_EM_MG_FD_207223 | JGI IMG/M metagenome (GOLD analysis project Ga0307507, IMG submission 207223) | Populus trichocarpa ectomycorrhiza microbial communities from riparian zone in the Pacific Northwest, United States - 7_EM | ecosystem: Host-associated > Plants > Roots > Unclassified | place... | reverse complement strand
GCAGACGACCTCCTCCTCAACCAGTCTGCCGCAGGGCAGACGACCCCCTCCTCCACAACCAGTCTGCCGCAGGGCAGACGACCTCCTCTACAACCAGTCTGCTGCAGAGCAGACGACCTCTACTACAACCAGTCTGCTGCAGGGCAGACGACCTCTACTACAACCGGTCCATGGCTGTCGCGCTATAGGCAGAGGACCGCAGGCGTACCGTAGGCGCACCATAGGCGTACCGCAGACGATGCACTGCTAGGGTAGCTATAGTAGGGGATAGGGGAAGGGGGCCGGCCCGTGTTACCATTAGCACGTTAAATATAAGGTATATAGGCGAATTGGTATTTATACCCTATACAGACAACCTTATAAAAAATTTCCTATAGGAGCAGGTTTACGTAACGAGGTTCGCCCTTATAAAATACCATTAGTAGGTTACTTTTGGAGAGAGTACCTACTAATTACTAATTCCCTACCCTTTTTTTAAGTAAGGAGAAGAAATAGGGTATAGAATTAAAAAAAGTTATATAGGGGTAATTGGTAGCTGCTTCCAAGCTAGCAAGCTATTAGGTTTCTCTTATTTTTATATACAAAACCATTTTATTAAAATTAAAGTCTATCTTTTAGAGCGCTTTTTCTACTCTAGAAACGGCAGAATACGGCAGAAATAGATAAAAGAGCCAGGATTTCTTTTATGCAATCTTCTTGGTATAAACTAGACCATAGTAAGCAAAATACTAGAACGGAAAACACCAATAGGCTAGAGCTCCCCTAGCATTTTTAAAACGGGCCAGAGTGTCCATTTAGCTACTAGTACATGTTAAGCTGCCTAGAAAGGATTTATGTATATAGAACTATAGCGCCATAGCCTAGAGGCTGCATGCGCAGTATTGTATATAGTATAATACAACGGGTAAAAAAATAAAAAAAAAGGAGTTGTTAACGGCTTAATTTTCTTAAAGACCTGACATTTAACGCCCTTTAGTGGAGGTAGTGTCACGGCCCTAGCAGAAAACGGCAGAACTTGGCTGGCAGAACCTAGCAGAACTTGGCAGAACTTGCGGTTATATGACTAGAGGACCGCATAAAAAGAACCCTACTTCGACTGGCGCTGCTCTTCTTCTCCTTTCCTTTCTCTAGCTTTAGATCCTTGTTTTTAGACTACTAATTGTATAGGCTTGCCCGCGTCTCCCTATAGTATATATGCCTTAATTAACTAAGTCCTTAACATTATCTAAAGCTTAACTACCCTTTCTTCCTAAGAAGGAACTTAAATATATCTATAAAACTAAGACTAGAACTAGAACGGACATTAAGAACCAAAAAACGGAACCTAAAAGAACAGAACGGACCTTAAGGATACGCATGAACTAGAACCCCTACTAGAAATTACCTAATAGTACTACTATGCTAAGAAATACTGCAGCTGGTAAAGCCACTATAAGACCCGCAAATACCTCTAATAATAAAACGACTACCGTTTTAAACCCCTAGGAAGAGCTTATAGCAGCTAATACTAAAATTAAGCGGCTCTAAGAGCTGCTTCGTTAGGAAAACGGGAGAGTGGTAGGGGCTAGCTAGGGGCTATCTTGGGGCTAGCCCGGGGTTATTTTAGCTGGATCCGCTGATCTGCTTATATATACTTCTTTACGCTAGCCCGGGGCCCCATTAGCAACATTAGCAACATTAGCAACATTAGCAACATTAGCAATATTAATAACATTATTTTTAAAAATAATAATATATCTTTTTACTATAATAGTTATAATATTTCCCATAACTGCAATATTTATATAATAATAATAATAATTTTTAAAAATTTAAAATTGGGTATTAAGCAATTAAGATAAGCGGGAAGCCTCTCGCAGCTCTAAATTGTCAATTGGCAGTGTTTCTGACGATTTACTAGCCGTGTACTAATTTCCTAACTAGGCCTAGCACCCGCCTGCCTGCCCGCCTGCCTGCCTACCTACCTACCTGCCTACCTACCTACCTGCCTACCTGCCTGTCTGCCTGCCTGCCTACCTGCCTGCCTGCCTGCCTGCCTGCCTGCCTATCTATGCCTGCCTGTCTATGCCTGCCTGTCTATGCCTACCTGTCTGTGCCTACCTGTCTGTACCTACCGTCTGTGCCTATTGTCTATATCTGTCTTTGGTATCTAATTCAATTTGGGGGAGAGGTTGGCCCAATTAAAGGCTCCAATTAATTCGATTAATTGATTAATTGTATTGATTCGAATTATTCTCTATAGGCGTTAGCTGGCTGTACATTCGAACGGTGGTTGTCTAGGGTACCTCCATAGGAAGTCTTGATTCCATTTGATTCGGTAGCAGGCTGATATTGAGGCTCTAGTTCGATTCGATCGATCGATTGAATCGTTCGTAGTGTTCGCTGGCTGGTTGTTCAAACGGTCGTCGTCTGGTTCTGGTAACAGTTATCTGGTTCTACGACGGTCGTCTGGTTCTACGACGGCCGTCTGGTTCTGGCGACGGCCGTCTGGTTCTGGCGACGGCCGTCTGGTTCTGGCGACGGTCGTCTAGTTCTGATCACAGTCCTCTGGCTACCGTTCTGGTGACTCCCTAAGTAGTGAGGATGTAAGGAAGGGTAAAGGTGGCATTTAGGTGTACAAGGGGTATGCAAAGGCACGTGTAGAGGCTGTCGGGAATATAGCGGGGACCCAATGGTACTTAGGACGATTTATAATTGGGAAAATCAAAGTCCTGCTAGGAGCCTGCTAGGAAGCCTGCTAGGAGCCTACCAGGAGGCCTTTAGGATTTTAATACCCTAAGAGCAATAAATGCAATAATACTAACAATATTTATTTTATAGCCATAAGCTAGCGTAATGCTAGCGTATAGCTCTAGGGCTTTGCTAATATGGCGGAAAGCTGGCGTATAGCTCTAGGGCTTTGCTAATATGGCGGAAAGCTGGCGTAATGCTTTAGGGGGTTGGCTAATACGGCCAAAAGCTGGCCCCGGGCCCTAGGGGGTTAGCTAATATAACGGAGAGCTAGCCCCGGGCCCCAAAAATACTTTTAGCGAAACTAAATTTCCTACGCCACTTCCCGTTTTCCTGACGTTAAAGCTAGGGATATACCTATAGCTAGTAACGAATTATTAGACACCTAAAGGCTTGCTATAGTCCTTAAGACCCTAGCCCAATATATAGTATCTGCATTATTACGGTCCGCAAAGGTTATAGACCCTCTGCTACTTACAGATAGAACTAATCCCACCTTTAATAATTAGAAGCTTTAGTTATAGAATAAGCTTAAAGTTAATATGTGTCGGTATACTCGCTTTATCAACGTGCACGAATATCACTTATAGTGGTACGTATGCGGTGTTGAAGTTGGTAGTTGATTGTTGTCTTAAAGTAAGGGGTTGCTCCAAGGTCAGATTAGCTAGTCTCGCTTTATGGTCTCGTAACCACGTCACATGACTAATATTCCGACACTGGAGCAACTCTAAAAAGAAGGCTAATTTATACTCTAAAGCCAAGCCTACTTCTAGACTATTTGTAGCATATACGCAATAACTAGAGATCTAATTAATACGCAATAGCTTCTACGCTCCTTTTATAGGTCCGTAATTATATAACCCGTATTACAGCTTATACAAATGCCTCTAAACCAAAGCTTGTAGAATGCTATATTACGAAAACGCTAAGCTAAGGAGAAGAAGAAGAATTGTTAGGGGTAGCAGGTTAATATATTACGAGGGCCGCTAAGGCGCTAGTGATAAGCAAGCCAATAGCGATTTTCTATGCCGGGTATGGAAAATCCTAATTGGCTAGTTAAATTTAGGGTCCATTCCGTTATAATTAGTTATATAACTGTGACGGCTCGCACAAATGCCTCTGAACCGAAGCTTGTGGATTGCTATCTAATGAAGATACTAAGCTAAGGAGAAGAAAGGAAGGGGGTCGCCAGGACCATAGTAAACATATATGAAAGGGCAGCCGCTAAGGCGCTAGCGGTAAGCGAGCCAATCGTAGGTTGGCAGAATATGGCAGCAGCATGGCAGAATTTGGCAGGTGACGCGCTCTAGCACCGTCACATTACCCCCCCCTCTTGAAAAAGCCTGCCCTTAGGCGTTGTCTGAGCTCCCTATTGTTGTCTAAATTGTTATAATTATCTAACCCTTCTTCCTAGCATTTAATCCAGTTGTCTAATTTACGTGGTGGTCTAGGGAGATTAGGGTAGGCTAGGTGGAAATCTCGTAGCTTATAGGGGGAGTACTTAAAATTAGATGTGGGGTACCACTCTAGGTCATCGTTATGGCCTACCCAGCTTGCACGGTATTTTAAGACATTACGGACCTTTTTTACTGCTAGGATTTCTTTAACTTCCTATTCTTCGTCCTCAGCAATCTAGATTAGCGGTGGGGGGTTGTTGTACTATCCAGGTAGTGGATCATCCGTAGCCTTTCGTAGCCGGTCTAGGGAGAAAACGGGGTAGATCCTTATTAACTCTAGTAGCTTAACCTTAAAAGAGTGTCCTACCTTTTAAAGAGTCTTATATGGGCTAGCCATTTAGTGGTCTAACTTATGGCTTAGCCTCTAGGTTTTCTAGTTCTTTGTTAATACCCATACCTTATCTCCTACTTGGAAGTCTTCCTTGCGACGATATTAGTTTATATTAGACTTCTTTTTTTCTTGCGCCTTTCTTATAATTATTTGAGCAGTCTTCTAGGCTCTATATATTCTCTTAGCAAATACCCGGGCCTCCTCGTGGCTGAGGCGTTCGCGGGCCGTAGTGGGTTTAGTAGGCCTATCCCAATTAAAGGACGTTCGTGGTGTATACCCATAGAGCAGTTCGAATGGGGACATCCCTATACTATTATAAGGGAGTGTAAGCTGCGCGTAGTCTATTATAGGTAGTAATTCCGACTAGTTGTCCTAATAGTAGTCTACAAAGGGCCGTAGTTGCTGGTTGAGGTACTGGTTTATAATCTCGGTTTGGCTATTAGTCTAAGGGTGGAATGTAGTAGAGAGCTTAATCTTAATCCTAAGGATATAGTAGAGTTTATTCTAGAAATCTGATATAAACTAGGGGCCATAGTCAGAGACAATTAATTTGGGGGTGCTGTAGAATTAATAGATGTTGTTAATATAGAGGCGGGCCATATCCTTCGCAGTCATGGTCTTAAAACAAGGGAGGGAGACGGATTGCTTGCATAGTTGGTTAACCACTATAAAGGCTGCATTGTGGCCGTGGGCGTTCTTTGGAAATGACTTAAAGTTTATAGTAATATATTACTAAGGGCGTTCTAGAACTGGCAGTGGTTATAGCTACCTAGGAGTTTAATCCCTAGGGGTATTTGCGCGTCTATAGGCGTGGCAGTTTCTAACAAATTAATCCATATTAGATAGAAGTCCTTACTAGTAGTAATGGGGCGCTAGTAGTTAGTGGGTCTTATTATAACTAGGGTATGCCGTAGAGACTTAACAGTGGGCTTTGCGGATTAACTCTATTTATAGGTTATTAATATCTGGAACTATAAGCCGTCCTTAGTATAGAAGTAGTCCTTCTTCTATTTCCAAATTAGGGTCCTCCTTCGCGGCTTAGTCGCGGAGGGCTTTTAGGGAGTTAGCCGTGCGGTTTATAGTTAGGATGCGGTTAACTAGCCCTATTAGTTTATCCAAGACTACTTCCTCTAGGGGTGCTAGCTTATTCCGTTTAGAGTTTAGTTTTTTAAGAATTTGCGGGTTAAGCTATTTGGGATAGAGGAGGGCGTGCGTCTGGTATTAGGTTTTTAGCTTATCCTAAGGTCCTACATCTTATTCCCTTTGGGTTAGTGTATTAGCTTTAGTGTTTTACTTGCCAGAACGATATATAATCGTAAAGAAGAATTTAAAGAGTATTTTAGCCTAGTGGGCTTGTCGTCTAGTAAGCTGCTTTATAGTTATAAAGTACTCTAGGGCTTTATAATCTATATATATCTTAATCCAGGAGTTCGTGCCTTTAAGCTCTGCGCGCTATTAGGATAGCAATTGGATAATAGCTAGCATTTCTTTATTATATACTTTATAGTTACACTTAGCTAGGTCTATTGTTTTTAAAAAGAAGGCAATAGGGTACCATTTGCCATCTAAATATAACTGTGATAGGATTCCCGCTATAACTCTATTAGAAGCGTCCGTCTCTAGCATTAATTTAAGGTCCGGGTTATAGTGATAAAGGATTAGAGAAGAGATAAGCTAATCTTTTAACTCTCTAAAGGCTTCTATACAGTCGTTATTAAAGACAAAAGGCGTGTCTTTCCGGGTAAGTTGTATAAGAGGCGTTGCTATAACTCCATAGTCACGGATAAATTGGTGGTAGAAATTATAAAAACCTAGGAAGAACTGGATCCCCTTTATAGTGCAAGGGGGCTTCTAGTTGCGGATTACGTTAACCTTTCTAGGGTTAACTTTAATCCTATTTATACTTACTATAAACCTAAGGTACTTTATACATTTTATCCTAAATTTATATTTCTTAATATTAACTTGTAAACCTGTGTTCTGTAATCTCTCTAGGACCTTCTTAACGTGAACTTAGTGCTTAAGTTCGTCGTCCAAGTATATAAGGATGTTGTTTAGGTATGCCGTGCAGAATTCATTAAGGTAATTAAAAAGAACATTATTTATATACCTTTGGTACGTAGCTGGTCCGTTTATTAGTCTAAAAGGAAGAACTTTATATTTATAGGACCTATAATAGGTACGGAACGTTATTAAATCTTTAAATACAGGGTTTATCCTAATTCGGTAAAAAGCTTGGCGGATATTAAGTTTAGTAAAGATCTTTGCCCAGCTTAGACGTGCGAGGGTTTCGTTAATTAACGGAATAGGATACTGATCCTTTTAAGTAATAGCATTTAGCTTTTAATAGTTGATATAAAAACGGAGGCCTCCACTAGGCTTTTTTATAAATAGGATAGGGGAAGTAAAAGGGGCTTAACTTGGCTTAATAAACCCTTTATCTAGGTTATTAATTAAGTACTGCTTTATTACTTTTAGCTTATCTGTTAATTGTTGGTAGAGGGGGCTATAGCCTAGCAAGTTATTAGCTTCTAATTAAATCTTGTAATTATATATCTGGTAAGGGGGTAACTTGTCTAAAGCCGCCCTTAAGAACGCGTCCTTGTACTTGGCATAAATAGTAGGAAGGAGATATTTAACTAGTTCCTTATTAGTTTCCTTAATTAGCTTTTCTTCCCTCTTGTTAATAATCCGGTTAATCTTATATAGGCTTGTTATAAAGACCTTATTTTCCTTCCGGTACATATTAAAGTGGAACACTATAGCGCTAATTACGGTAATGTCTACTGTAGGGGGGTTGCAGGATAATGGGGGCGTATATAACCTTAGGGCCCTCCGGGGTATTGGTGTTATTGTTACTCCTTTTAGCTCCTGTCGCATCTTTTAGAGGTTATCCCTTATATCTTATTGGTATGTTCTTTTCCATACCGGTTAGATCTGCGCGATTTAGATGCCGTCTATATTACTATCTGTCCCGCTTTTATATGTAGAGTCCTCCTTGAATATAGCGCTTTAGGAGAGTATCTTTATTAGTATGGAGTTCTTTCTAGCTTCACAGCAGGCGTCTTCTTGGGTAAAGGCTAGGTTACGGGCCCGGACATCCTACTGATATATAGGGTTAGACTTCGCGGCTAGTGTTTTATAGTTAGTTTGGATTTCTCTAATAAAGGAGGGTAATTTCGGTCTATTCTCTGGCCAGATAAACTGTCTTTGTTATACGTTTAGCCAAATATTAAAGTAGGACATCTATTTTCGGCTAAGGATTATATTGTGGGACCCTAGGTCTAAGATGTAGAAAGGGATGCCATATTGACGTTATCTATTAAGGGAGATATATAACTTTAGGACGTGGGTAACCGGCTTACTAGCTTAGCCATTATAGCCTTTTACCTGGACAGGCTTCTCTAGTAGGGTAGCTTTTATATTTAGAAACTTAGTAACGTTAATTACACAGGCAGTATTTATAAAGGCAAAGCCATTTGCTCTAGTGTTAATAAGGGCAGTTAAGTTAACTCTATATCCATTTTAAGATACTATATATGGAACCATAAAGTGTTTTCTACCTATTAACTGACTTAGATTAATCTCTTTAAGATTAATAGGATACCCTAGGGGGGAGTCTTTCCCTAGGGTTCTTCTTTTCCTGACTTATTGGATGTTTCTCCTTCCTCTATCTCCTTAATATCCCCTAGTTCTGGGCAAGACGAGGCAAAGTGACCCTCCTTATCGCAGTTGTAGCACGTGGCCGAGGCGGGGTTGATTGGGGTATTGCGACGAGTACTAGTTAAGGGCGTGGTACGTGGCTGGTTAGGCGAGGCTCGCTGGTGTGTAGTTATGACCGCTTTTAGTGCAAGAGTAGACGTAGCTTGTCTTCCTGCTCCAGCTCCTGTAGGTATGGCTGGCGAGTTGCGATCGCTATATGGTCGCTTCTGCCAATTAGGGCGGGCGTTAATCCGCTTTAGTTCTGCGTCTAAAGATAGGCAACGAGCTGCGAGTTTTTTGTAGGTTAGTAGGTTATCTAAGGTTACAGCAATCTTCTCTTATAGCTGGATTGTTAGCTTATCGTATAAGTCTAAATAGTAGTTCTTAAGGGGAACCTGGCCTTCTCCCGCAAGGTATAGGAATTGAGTCTGGAATTTGGCAAAGGGTTGGTTTGGTTTCATTATTAGGCGATTATAGTTATACTAGGCATCCCGTACTTTGTTTGGGTTAACGTAGATGGCAGCTAGGTGCTGTATTATCTCGTTAACAGATGTAAATTAGACAGGGGAATCGTCCTCAAACTTGGCTTGAAGGTGCTATTGGGCATCCCCTATGGTTTAACTAAAGAGGTAGAGCATTTTGGCTTCTTTAAAAAGGAAATGGTTGTGGTTAACGCGGAGCTTTCCTTATACTTAAATCCTCTAATTCTTAAAGGTAGGGTTTATCCCATTAGACAGTGGTTAGGGGTTAGGAAGCTTAACGGACTTTAATTATTTTATTATTGTGTCTATACTCCCTGGTGTGTTACATTCGGTTAAGTAAATAGGACGACTAGGACTTCTAGAAGGGGGGGCTGAGCTTTATAGGGCCGCGAGGCTGTCTAGGATCTCTTATAGGGTCTCCTGTGTACTTTAAGCTTGGAGACGGTTGGCTTCCTAATTGGCCGTTAGGGCACGAATCTGTTTGTATACGTCTATACTATTATTATTATCCTTAATTTCGGATCCTAATTGAATCTCATATTCTTCTTAGGTTGGGGCAGCTCTTTTAGATAAGCTTGCTTTAGGTACCATTATTGGCTTTCTAGGGTTTATTGGAATCATACAATTTAGTTTTAATTCTAGGGGTACAGGTCCAATCCTGTCTGGTTTATAGGGTGGGATATTATTAAGGCCTTCCTAGGTAATGTAGAGTTGTTTTAGTATCTGAGTATAGCGCGTTAACGCGTTGTTGCAGACAAAGTTTCTTGTGGGGTGGGATATTATTAAGGCCTTCCTAGGCAGTGTATGGAGAGCTTAGTATAATATAACGGCTTATATAAATGCCTCTAAACTAAAGCTTGTGGATTGCTATCTAATAAAGATACTAAGCTAAGGAGAAGAAAGGAAGGGGGTTGCCAGGACTATAGTAAACATATATAAAAGGGCAGCCGCCAAGGCGCTAGCGGTAAGCGAGCCAATCGTAGGTTGGCAGAATATGGCAGCAGCATGGCAGAATTTGGCAGGTGACGCGCTCTAGCACTGTTACAATAACGCTAAGCTAAATCTAAGTTCGTTCGTTTAACCCATCCTATAACTTATAGGTTAATTCGGTTCGTATTAATAAGCTATTAAAGAGCTGTGTAGGGTTTTCCCTTTATTATGGCGTTAGTAGGGTTAGCCTCTCCGTTAATCTATTTCACCTCTATAATCTGTCTCCGTTTATAGGCTTGCCGGAGGCACATTACGTTAATTATTAGGCGTTTTTCTTGGGTGGTTCCGAGTTGTACTAGACAGTTATATAAGAACTTAGAGTTAATGCAAAGCATAAATAAAAGGTTAATTTATAGGATCTTATCTACTATAGACTTAATTATAACGCCAATATTAAAGCCGTGGGCTGTACTGTAGAGTTTAGAAGCTAGTACACTTTAAGTAACTCTTTTACACTTAACTAAGCTCTAATGGACGATATTAGCCTTCTTTGTAGCATTAGTTAGTATAATAACGTAGCTAATCTGCAAAAAGAGGTCCTTGTTATTAGCAAATAACGCGTCAATAAATACTAGTAGCTATAGGGTTTTAATATCTAACTTAATAAACTTAAGGCCTCTATTAGCATTCTTAATTTGCCAGTTTAGATACTTATTTAACTGTTTTACGTCTTCCTTATTAGGGTTAATTACTTAGGCGGCAAAGGATAAATTAAATAAGGCTTCTGGTTGGCAAACTAAAGCAATATATACACCTCTAATATATTAGGCGATATACTGGTTCTTTAGGGTTAAGGTTCTTATAGCTCCTCTTAATCCTATACTTATGGCAAGTTTAGTGCTAATCGTACTAAGGTTTATATATTGTTGTTCCTAAGTAAGCGTAATGCTCCTATTAGTTAGTAGCTAAATAACTCTACCGTTAAACTTAATAGGCGTATTAACGGTAAGCTGTTCCCGTTCCTTAGCTATAAACTTGGCCTTATACAGCTTATTTTACTTTATGTTTATAAAGGTCTTATCTACTAGGAATAGAGTATTATTAGTTTATAGGCCTATAATACCGAAGGGCTCGTTGCTCTATAGGAGATAGGGGTTGTATATAGACTGGTCCATATGCAACTATTAGATGTGATGTAAGTAATATATCTTAAACTAGTAATTACCGGCTTCTAATACTCTATAGAGTAATTTTATAACCTTTAAAACTAAGGCCTCGTCAATCCCAAGTTGCTTAATTAGCTCGTGCGGAGGTTATACATAGAACTCTTAATTTAGTATAGTGGTTGATTGTATATAGGCCTATAAAATATCTTAGAGGTAAAGTCGTGCCTATAGAAGCTTTATAGCGGCGATGTAGAGAATTAGTTATTAGCTAACTTGTTAAATAGTTAGTAATTAGGTAAGAACCAGTTCCTTTTCTAAGTCATTATAAGCTTGCACGACTAGTTAGGATTTCTTAAAGGCTTTATTAGTTCTTTTATTCTTAATCTTGTTAACAAATCGCAAATTAAAGAGTTATACGCCTTGTGGTATATCTGTGAGTCTTATAATCTCAAAAACTCCCTTTTTAAGTAAACTAGTAAGCTCCTTCTGTTAGAAGGCGCTAAATTAAGTACTAAATTAACTGTCATCCTGTAGGTAGATGGTGGTATTAGTTATAGCCATAAGTAGAGGATATTTGCGAGGGCGTCCTCTGCCTTGTTTTAGGGGTTGTTATTAAGCTTTAGCAGGTCTCTCTAAGACAGTCTTAGGAAGGACTAACCTAGATAGAGGTTTAGGTAGCAATTTTAGTCTAACAATTTGCTCCTGTAATTTAGTTGCTTAAAGGTAGGGTTTTACAACCATAAATTAAAAGGCTATAGGTCCGCTAGATAGCTTAACAGTGCATATTTCACCCTTAATGGTAAGTAAGGTAAATGGCCTGTCCTAATAGCCGCTTTGGCTAGTGTTTCCTTCTCTCTAGACCAAAATAGGTAAATTTGGTGGGAGATTATAAATCACATTAGCATTGGGTCCGTTTCGTATATTTAGCGCATTAGTAATCTGTTATTTAGCTCATAGCTTCTATATCTCTACTATAGCCTTTTTAATTGTGGCAGCGCGTTATATAACCATAGGGAATAGTGCATCGGATTTAACTATTTAGGGGTAGGCTTTAAAGACTAGAAGTATAGGAACTAGTCCTTTAGGGCTAGCTAAATTGTTAATTACTTTAAATGCCATTTAGAGTCCCATCTCCTTATTAATCTTAGGGATTTTAGTTATAATGATTTAATAGGCTCGCTGTAATAGACTATAGTAGCGCTCTACCATTCTAATAGAGTTATGTGCTTTAACCGGTACTCCCTTTATACTAATTCCTATAATAGTAGCGTATTGCTTAAATTCTTTACTAATAAAGTTCTTTTTAGCGTTATAGGTAATTAGGTCTAGTAGCCCTAGGTAGATATTAATTTAGTATATCTATAGAACGTCCTATATATATTTGGCGCTAATATCTTATAGCTATTTACCGGCTTAGAATCGCGTTCCTTTATTAATAATATATAGGAGGGGTAATCTGCTAATGTATATAATGTTAACAATAATATTATAGTTAAAATTAATATTATTTTATAGGGTGAAGCGGAATCTGCCTAGTAATTTGCTAAACTTCTAATAGTAGTAGCAGAACTTGGTTAGTTGCTTAATAGCTATTCTATTAGTTTTATGGCCAGCATAGTAGAGTAGCTTTTACAATTTCTTAACTAAGGGGTGTCTAAATTAACGATATAGGCGCCGTAGCTCTATATTTGTTAAGTAGCAGGGGTTTACGTTAAAGGATTTAAACAAATATAACTATAGTAATAAGCTCCATAAGAGAAATGGGTGGCTAAACTATTACACTACTAGCACTCTTTTGGTGCGAGTAATAACAACATTTTTAAGGTTATTATAGTAGATTTAGAGTCTGTCTATATCCGCTAAATAGAGTAAGAAGGGTGTAACGGAACCTTGTAGCTTAGACTACAGTAGGTTCTGTTATTAGGCTAGGTATATAGGTATAAACAAAACAACAATATAATAATAACTGGTGGAGTAGTTGCCTAACAGATTAACTCTAATTGTATTCTAAGATTTACTATAAGGAGAGAACTATCTACGGTAGGGACTGAGGTTCTTTAAATACACAACCATACTCCTAAGAAATCCTCTCTTGTATGTAAGGTACGTGTTATACGTGTTATATATAGACGTACACTGCGTATACCTTGTATACTGCGTATAACATCATGTAACTCGCTTACTATTCCTTATTATATAGTTCTACCAGATCTATCCTAGACCGTGCCTATATTAACCAACTAGCTTTCTATAACTCTTCCCCAAGTAGTTATAATATTGTACTTAAAGCGTCCGTAATACTATCTCCCTTCTTTTTATCTTTGTCTTTAAAGATTCCTAACATCTCTAAGTTATCTACTAGAGGTATAATGTCTGTTTAATTAGTCTAGTTAATATCCTTACTTATTATACCTAAAGCTTCTTCTTCTTTATAAGCGTAATGTTGTGCTCGCACCGTGGCTGCCATATTATTACTTAGTGAGATAATGTCGTCTCTATATTCTTATTATGCGAAAGTGGGGTTAGTGTGTGTTGTGATAGCGAGTCCCTTATCTCAACAACCCTTGTCTTGCTTAGAGTGCACTAAAGTAAATATTTAATTGTCCTGCGATGTTTGCTCTATCTTTAATGCTAAGTATACGCGTCCTATAACTTTTAATAGTCTTTGAGTTCCCTAAGTAACTTATTATAGGGTCTTGTATTTAATCTACTACTATAAAGCTTAACGGTGAGCTTTTAAGCGCCTTGGATAAGCTTTGTCGTTTGTGGGAAGCGGAGTAGGAGGCTATAGCTGCTTAACAGCGTGCCCTTAAAGCCTGTCTATTGGCCTCTGCCCGTCTTCTTTGTCTTAAACGTGTCCGTAAGAAGGTCTATTTTAAGGAGTGGAAACTAGTTTAATAGGGTTTGTCTAAGCTAGGTAATAAAAGGACTGGCTCTTCTCCTGCAAGGGAAATAACTCTAAGTAGCTCGGCAATTGCTCCTCTTGGGTCCCTCTTAGGTGACTTGTTCTTTAGTAATTTATTTTTGTTAATACTGCCTAACCTACTTTCTTCTAATACTCCCGTACCTTTCCTATAGCGTTTTTTAGGTTGCTTAGTGGTTTCTAGGTAGTCTTACTATAGCCTATTTACTTTACTTTGTACTGTATTTTGTTATTTATATCCTTATAACTGATAATTTTTAAAACTTGCTATTTGTCTTCCTCCTGTCCTCTATATATATCTGCTTTATAGACTGGTGGCTTAATATTCCCGTGTGCTGGCTCTAGCATTGCAACGTGTTGTATAGGGTAGATTTTTATTTTAGCTAGTAGGTTTAACTTATACATAACTAATAAAATTCTTTACTTAATTTTAAAAGGTCCTAGTCTAATATAGTCCAATTTCTTGCTTAGTCGTTAACTCTTAAAATTTTTGTGTAGTAGCTATATTTTATCCCCCTCCTTAAGATCTGGTCCCTTAGATCTCTTAGTATTATAGTACCTTTTTATTTGTTCTTATACTAGTTTAGCTGTTTCTTTAAGGTCTATATAAAGATTTATTAATATCTCTATTCTTTACTTAGCTGTGCTACTCGTCTTTTTTGCTTAATGTGGCGATAACAATGTTCTTGGCTTGTATCCGTAATTTGCCTTAAATAGTAATATCCCCATTCCTTCTTATGGTGTTATATTGTATGTAAACTATATAACTGGTAATAATAATACCCAATTATTCTATATGTAATTAATATAATGCCTTAGATACTATTCTAGTGTCTAGTTTAGTCTTTCTATTTATCTATCTGTCTGCGGATAATATGCTATAGATATTGCTGCGCAAACCCCTTGTTCTGCTAGAAATACTTCCTAAAATGCTACTATAAATCTTGGATCCCTATTCAATATGACTTTATTTAGTGCTCTGTGTCTTATAAATACTTCTTTTATATAGATTTTAGCGATATCCTTTGCTGATATCTCTTTAGTGCATGCTATAAAGTATCCCTATTTTGTTAGCTTATCTACTATTACTAAAATTGCGTTATAATCTTATTCTGTAATAGGATCTTTTAACTTTGGTAACTTAATAATAAAGTCCTATAATATAACTTCCTATGGTCTTCCTGGTGTCTTAATAGGTTATAGCCCTCCGTACGGCTTATACCTTATTAGTTTGTTTCTTTAGCAATCTAGATATTTTTTTGTGACTTATTTTACTAGTCCCTAGATTCCTTAAATAATATACTCCTTTTAAAGTCTTAACACTAAGCCTATAGCTCCGTTGTGTCCTTATATTATTCCCTTATGGAATTTCTTAATAAATTCTTCTATAATAGACTTAGGTATATATATTACTTCTCTATTTTTGTATTACTTTAAGTCTGGATCCTCTGCCTATACTTCTTAGATTTTCTATATCTAATTACTCTCTAGTAATTTATAGATCTGACTTTCCTTGGTTGCTATAATCTTTAGATAATTATACCTAATTAATCCATCTTAATCCTTTTGCAATAAAGCTCCCAATAGCTTTTTATTACTTTATAGTTCAGCCTTTCTGCTTAGAGCGTCTGCTTGTGCATTATCTGTACCCTTAGTATACTGAATTTCGAAATGGTATTTTATAAGCATTTCCGCCTATCTAACCTGTCTTTGGTTAAGTTCCTTTATTGTTAAAAATCCTATAAGGTTCTTATAGTCCGTCTTAACTATAAATGGTTTCTCTATGCCTTATAAGAATGCTCTCTATTTTTTAAGTGCTGTAACTATACCTAACAACCCCTTGTTATAGATGTCATAGTTTAACTCTAGTGGTGTTATCTTCCGACTATAGTATGCTACTAGGTGCTATCTATCTTAATATTTCTATAGAAAGTATGCCCCTAGTGTAAAGTCTAATACATCTGTTTTTATAACCGTCTCTAGACCTAGTTAATAGATCTTAAGAACTAGCTTCTAGGTAAATAACTCTTTAACTCTTTTAAATAGTTTTTATTGTTCTTTTCCCTATACCCACAGTTCTTCTTTTTTTATTAACCACGTAAATGGCTTGATGTCTTGTAACTATTACGCTATAAACCTTCTATAATAATTGCAAAACCCTAGGAACGATTTTAACTGCGTAATGTTCTCTAGTTCTTGCTAATTTACTATGGCCTTAATCTTCTTTAGATCTATACTAAGTTGGCCTAGTTTAATAATAAATCTAATAAAATTGGTCTTCTTGGTGAAGAACTTGTATTTTTTAATTGCTACTAGTATCTGTTCTTCTTATAGTCTCTTTAAGACCTATTTGACGTGTTCTCTGTGCTCTTCCTTACTCTCTAAGTAGATAATAATGTTGTTAAGGTATACTATAATAAATTTATTAAGGTGTTCTTCTAATATACTATTAATTTGCTTCTAGAACGTTGCTAGTGTATTTATAAGCCTAAATTATATAACTAATGGTTTATATAGTCCTTCCTTTGACCTAAAGGCTGCCTTCTATTTGTTGCCTTCCTTGATCTTAATCTGGTAATACGCCCACCTTAGATCTATCTTTATAAAGATCTTTACGTTGCCTATTCTGTCTTGGATTTCGCTAATTAAGGGTAAAGGATATTTATCCTTCCTAGTAATGCTATTTAACTATCTGTAGTTTATATATATTCTAAGTTTTCCGTTTTTCTTTGGGATGAATAGTACTGGATATCCTGCTGATAACTATAACAGTTTAATATATCCCTTTTATAAGTTCTTCTGGATAAACTTCTTAAGCGCTACTAACTCTGTTTTAGTAAGCTTATAGATTGGAAAGAACTTTAGACTTATTCCCTCTTTTAATTCTATCTTGTAGTCCTAAGCTGTATACTCTAACAGCTTTTCACTCTCTAGTAACTATAACTTTTTACTATACTTATGGTATCTCTTTGGTATATAACTTAAGCTTCGCTTAGTCTCTTTATATATTACTCTAACTTGGTACTATACTAACTTAGTTTGCTGTTGCACTTTGCGCTATTATATATCCTTAATATTAACCTAACCTGTAACCTAATTAATCTTTAGATTGTACTCTTATAACTAAGGTATTCTTAATATCGCCTTGTCCTGTCCTAATAGTAGGATATTAAAAGACATTTTAACTGGTCTCTCTTTAATAGTTATCTAAATAGGTCCTGTTTTAAGATTAATAATACCTCCTCTATAGGCTATCTGATCTCCTAAAATTATTATAAGTGGATATAGGTATTCCTTTTATCTATATAGTAACCCTATTCTTTCTACTACCTTTGGTAATATGTGGTTCCTAGTTACTCTATTATTTACTAACACTTTAAACTGCTGATCTTGCCACTTAGCTCTTAAATTTAGGTGCTAACTTTAAATTCCTTTAAGGGTCTAAGGCTCTAATACTAGTTCCCTCTAGTTTTATACGCCTCCCCTTTTCCTAACTGTTGGCTGCTTGATCCTGCCTATATTTAGTCCAACTTTGGCTAATACTTAGTTTGTTTCTTTTCCTCTATATGCTATAGATAAGTATTCTCTAGGTACTTTTACTACTATTATCTATCTAGGCATTCTTCTGTAAGAAATCTTCCTAGTTAAAGTGTTAAGTCTCCTTAACCTTATACTTCTACTGGGTGCTAACTATATATATACTTGGTATTTCTAAACCGCTTCTCTTTTAGTGCCTAATATATCCTTGCTAGGTACTTTTGGTTCTTATCTTTAGGTGCTCTATATATATTATATATGTTATCTATATAAGCTATCCATAATAGTGTATAATGCGCTATATGTTTTAGGTTAACTCTTAGTTTGTTTTTATCCTTAAATTTAAATCTATACCTGGTTAACCTAACCACTAGTATTTCTGCTATAGGTACTAAGATTTATTACTTACTTCTCTAGTCCCTAAATCCCTCTTCTAGGTTTCTTAACGTTATAATTAGTGCTCCTTTAATGTGACTTATACGTTTCTCTGTAATAGGTTAGTCTTAGACAACTTTTTTGTCTAGCTATATATAAAAATCCTTCTATTTGTTATTGTGTTGTTGCCTATACCACTTTCCATATAACTAGTTTAGTGTGTATGGTCTATCTATTAGAAAGTACCTTGTTATTACTATATTATAATATCCTTTAGTATATCTTTCTTTAAACCTGGTTGGAATATCTAAATTCTCTTTTTATTTTAGTTTATCTAACTACTTTGCCCTAGGTATCCCTACACTCGGCCTATTAGTAACTCTTTATATAGGTGCTCTGTTTCTTATATAACCTAGTATAGCTAACCTCTTGTCTAGCTTCTACTCTTATTATATAATAATTCTTGTTTTAAACTTATCTATAGTTTCTTGTTTTCTGCGTCTTATAGTTAGATCTTTATAGTTATCTTGCTTTTTAATCCTAGTATTGACTTTTTAATCTTTAGGCTAAATACTGCGTTTACCTAGGATTGCTAATGTTTTTATTTATTCTTTAAACTTATAGTTCTTGAACTTACATCCTATACTTATTTGTTTATTACTAAACTAAATTACTGCCCTTTCCCATTAGTTTTCGTCTGTTGTGGGTCCTTAGGTGTGTCTTATCTTATCTTAAAAATCTTAAGCTTCTTTTATCTCTTTTTAAGAATCTTAAGCCTATGGCCTTTTGCCTTTATTAAGTAATAAGCTAGTACTAGTAGTTATCTGCTTGCTTAGTTTCTTCTAAACGTTGCTTCTATCATCTTATAAAGCGATGGAAATTATATCTAATGGTGTTATAATACCTATTACTAAACCTTGTTTTATAATAGTCTTAGTCTTTACTTCTGTTTTAACTTCTTTAAGGTCTATATGCTCCTAGTAAGCTGCCTTTATTACCTTATTATTAGTAAACGCTTTACCTTTGTTAAATTTATTGTCTTTAATATCTAATCTACGAGCTAGTTCGCTGGTTTCTTTAAACTTAGATAATAATAGCTCCTATAGCTAATAGCTTGCGCCATACTTAGCGTCCTTATAAATTTAGTATATGTTATTGTAATAATACGTAAAACTATTAATTAAATATTCTTTTATTTCTTATAGTGCACCGTTGTCCCTCTATATATATATGCCGTCTGCTGGTCTAGTTCCCTTTACTGCGTAGTTACTCTAACTACCTCTATAGTCTCTAGCGAAATAACCCTGTTTTCTATAATTTATATAAGCTCTATCTTTAAACTATTTTTCTTACTATAGAGTCTATCTAAATGTCTTCTGCTGCTGAGATCCCTGGTTTAGCCTCTACTCTTAGGTCCTTTAATTACTTAATCCTTAACCTCTAGGTTTTTATAGTTTCTTTTCCCATCTTTAGGTTTCTTTAGTGCCGCTTAGGTCTATTAGCTCTGCGCTATTTTATAGTTTTTAACTCTATATCTATTATTGCGTACTCTATGCCTTATATAACTGTGGAACTCTATTTTGCCCTCTTTTAGCTTATTCCCTTTAGTAGATCCTATTATTAATCTTTATTAACTAATCTATTAACTCTCTTAGAGTATCCGCATCTTCTATTAGGATAATTATATCTTAGACTTTAGCCTTAAGTCCTTATTTATACTATACTATAAGCGCCTTATTGTTCTACTTAACCTATATAGCTAGTGTTTGAAACTGTATTGTATATTTAATTACTAAAGTGTGTTATACTAAGCTCTAAAGCTTTTGTTCCGCTATAGTTATAGCTTCTAGGTTTTTAAATATTTGTATTAGTTATTCCGCGAACCTATTCTAACTGGCAAATATATACCGTACGTCTTGGTTAGTAGTTGTTATGCTATTAGCCTATATTTCTATAAGATACAGCTTAAACTACTTAAGTGCCCTCCCTGTTAGAAACAATCCTATATAGGCTACTTAATTTAATAATATTACTAACTTTGCTCCTTCCTGTACTACCTTAAAGTATATCTGCGTAAGAAATCCCTTAAGCTTTGACTTCTCTCCTAAGAATTGTTTAATTAAAGGTAACTTAATCTTTACTACTCTAATTTCATTAATGCGTTCTTTAAGTATCCTATTGTTGTCTTATAAGTAATTAACTATTTCCTATAACTGACCTTGTATAACTACTTGAGAATCCCCATTATCTATACTGGTATCTCTGGGTCCTGAGGTTGTGGCTATTACCAACACTGTTATAACTGGTGCTGCTCTTGGTGGCATATTGTTTGAGTTTGTTCCAATACCGTAACCTTAGTAGTAAATGTATAACGGAACCTTGTAGCTTAGACTACAGTGGGTTCTGTTATTAGGCTGGGTATATAGGTATAAATAAAACAACAATATAATAATAACTGGTGGAGTGGTTGCCTAATAGATTAACTCCAATTATATTCTAAGATTTACTATAAGGAGAGAACTATCTATAGTAGGGACTGAGGTCCTTTAAATACACAACTATACTCCTAAGAAATCCTCTCTTATACGTAAGGTACGTGTTATATGTGTTATACGTAGACGTACACTGCGTATACCTCGTACACTGCGTATAATATTATGTAACTTGCTTACTATTCCTCATTATATGGTTCCACTAGATCCATCCTGGACCGTGCCTATATTAACCAACTAGCTTCCTGCGACTCTTCCCCAAGTAGTCGTAACATTGTACTTAAAGCGTCCGTAACAAAGGGGGTATCCGTATGGACAATATAAAACTATATCTTGCCTATAGGGGTAATAACATCCGTAGTTCTAATAGAGGTAGCAATTTTAATGCCAAACTGCACGTTAACTTGTCCTTTGGTTAAGGTATTAAGTCTTACGGATTAGTCCGCGTTTTATAGTGCCTAGAATTATCTGTAACTAGCTATAGACTTCTTTAACGCACTAGTATTAATTATAATTCCTATAAATACTATAGAAGTATAGCGTGAAGCGGCGGTTATTGTGTTATAGTTAAACGGGTCAGTTTCTGTAGTAGGTTCCATAGAGGTTATAGTAAGTAAGTAAGCGTAAGCCTTATTGGCTAGTTCTACGCTTATAGAGGTTACTTTGTCTGTAGTAAGAGTCCTAAATAATATAAGGTAGTAGCCGTTAGGGTCTTCTAATTCTTCCTTACTGTTGTTATTATTAGTATTTTTGTTAGCGTCTATGTCTAGCATAAGAGCTTTAAAGGTCTTATTATACTTATTATTATCGTCTCCTTTATAGTAGATAGTATATTGTCTAAAGCGTTCTTTAAAGTTACTGTTACGGCCCTTGTTATTATTAAAACGTCTTTTATACTTATTTCTAGAACGGTTCCGCTCCTCCTCTGTATGTTTCCATAAGCGGCAGCTCTCCTTTTAGCAAATATAGCACTTGGCCTTTAGGGATCTGATGGTGTTTTGTCTATAGGAGCGGGTTCGGTTACGGTTGTTACGGATATTACGGCGGTATATGCAATCCGTAAAGTAGGCTCCTTAAAACGGTCTTATTAAGGCCTAGGAAGAGTGTTCCTTCTTCTATATAACTATAGAAGATTACAACTTGCTAATTAACTAGGAGAGGTCTTTAGAAGGGTTGGAAATAGCAATATAGCATACTAGTATTCCTTAGCAAGCGGTAACTAGTTTATTCGTAAGGAATAGGTCTATATGAAACTCTAGGTGTAATCTATAGCAATATTTTAAGAGCTTATTAAGGAGTAGTTGGAAACTCTAATAGATTTACTTATTAGGGTTCTCGTTAATAATTCCTTAGAAGTCGGTGGCGTTCTATTTAGTAAGATTTCTCTAATAGTACTCTAGTCCTTTAAAAAAGTAACGTATGTAGTTGTATACCTCAGTAAATAATCTGGTTAAAAGGCTGCTATTATAGTAGTGATCCTAAGCAAGTCCCTTTAGTATGGTTAGGAATACAGTTATATAGCCTTTAGGAGGTAGACTAGCTCTCTTATAGATATTATAGAAGATAGTTAACTTGAAGTTAGAGCTATTACTTACTCCATCGTACTTCTGGTCGTCTGTATAGATCTTAGCGATAGTGGCTACCTCCTTGCTGTATATAGGCAGGTGCATAGTAGGGTCGGTATTGGTAGTGCTAGGGTAAAGATACTGGGCAGGAGGAGGACTAGGTAGGGTAGGGGCAGTTACTAGAGGGAGGGTAGAGGCAGTTACTATAGGTAATAATTGCTGATTCTACGTCTATAGGAGTTAAGTAAGGAGAGTAAGTAGTTAATCTTAGGTAGAGGGAGGTGCGGCTTGCTATTAGGTGGCGGTTAGTGCAGTTTGCTAGGGTATAGATGCAACAGCTAGTTGGGGTGTTATAGGGGTAGGTATTTACATTTTAGGTGTTATGGCTGTAGCTATAGGCTGAATTACAGGCGTTGGAGGTAGTGGAGGTAGTTAATGGTTTATAGGCGTCAGCACCGTGTGGGTAGGTAGTGGGCTGCTAGGGGGGGTTGTAGGAACTAAAGAGGCTATAACTAATAGGGGTATAGCTTGATTTAATTTTAGAGCTATTTATATTAAGTTAAGTTGTTCTTATAGTGCCACTGTAATTATAGGGCTGACTTCCTTAAGAGCTCCTGTAATTTCCTTATCTGTCCATTTATAAGGTTCCTCTTCTGTAAGAGCATTATATAGAACCTTATAAAGTAGGTATCTGTTGCTGTGTATGGCGACATATACTCCTCTTTGGAGTAGGTAAGTATGGAGCTTTACTCTAGTAATAGAGCGTATCTTTCTAAAGTCCTTAATGGTAAAGCCTTCAAATTCTTTCTAGAATAGCAACCGTAATGTATAATCCGTAAAGTTCTTATATATATACTTATAGATTTTCGTTTCCATATATTCTTCCAGGTCTTCCTCTAAGGCAGTTGCTATATTAATCCCGTAACTATGTCTGGCGATTCTCTCCTTCTAATTAATTTCCATATTGTCGTGTCTTTGTGTATGTTGTAGTTTAAGGTTAAGGTTAAGGTCGGGGTTGAGGTTAAGGTCGAGGGTTATAGTTGAGGTTGAAGTTGAGGTTAAGATCAAGGTTTAAGGTAAGGGTGTAAAGGTAAGGGTGTATACATCCTCTACAGCCGTTGGGCCTATAAAGTGTTCTTAGCAAGACTGCTATTCTCTTAGCGATCTGTTGTATTGGCTATAAGGCCAGTACAAATTCTCTTAAGCTTAAGGGAGGTTGTAATCTTCTCTAAATAAAGATACAATTCTCTAGGCGATCTGACGCGTTAGCAGTTAAGCTGATACATAGTCTCAAGCTTTAAGGGTAATATAGCTTTCTCCTTTAACTAAAATAGATAAGGCTAGGTAATCCGTATACTGTTTCCAGTACGGTTCTTAAGCTCTAGCTTATTGCGTATTTCCTAATCTATACGTCTACTAATCAGTGTCGGTATACTCGCTTTATCAACGTGCACGAATATCACTTATAGTGGTACGTATGCGGTGTTGAAGTTGGTAGTTGATTGTTGTCTCGAAGTAAGGGGTTGCTCCAAGGTCAGATTAGCTAGTCTCGCTTCATAGTCTCGTGACCACGTTACATGACTAACATTCCGACAATATGGATTACTTCCCTACTACCTAAGCTAAAATGGCTTACATCTTTAGCTGTATAGGTAGGAATACCTAAACGCACTTATGTCTGCAATATACCTAAGACTTAACAAACCCATTCCTTTCTAAAGAAGAAATAATTAACTACTTATCTTCTATTTATAAGGACCCCTTTAAGGCATAAAACGCCTGCCTTAACTATAAAAGCTTAACAATGAAAACAACAGAGACCTTTTTGGCCTTTTAGACCTGCTTTTTACACCTAGCTGGCCAAGCTCAAATCCCCTAGGAAGATTTACTGCCTAACCTCTTTAATAAACTTACCCTAGATTTATAGCGCGCTGTACTGCTAGTCTTTACTACTATATAAACGCTAAAGGAACTTACGGACTATTGCTTAGCTATTAACTAAGGCCTCTGTTAAATTAAGGCATATGCCAAATAATTAAAAGCTAGAAATGCTTTAAACTAGACTATAGGCACCGCAAGAACGGCCTATAATGGCCCCACGTAATCCATAACTCCTTCTATACTAGCTATACTGCCTATAGCTAACCCCGCAAGCAGCTATACAGCAAGCCCTACCGTACTTCCTGCGTACATATAGCCTATATATAATAACCCCCGCATCCAGGCTCTTAGTAATTAAGGAGCTTGCTTTAACTATAGACAAAAAGACCACTTTATAAAGGACTGCCCTATAAATATAAAAAAGGATAAGGTTTTATTAATTTAAGAGAACACTATAGAGCTAGAAAAAGAGGACCCCTAGGGGAAGACTCCTCCCTAGGGGTAAAAGGGATTAATATGTCACATATTAATCTAAGTTAGTTAATTAGTGGAAAAAGCTGCACTATCCCTTATACTTTATTCCGCAATAGATATTAAGTCTTAACCTCTACTTTAGCTAACTCTAGAGCAAATGCCTTTACCTTAATAAATACCTAGTGTGCCGTAAAACTGGCTAACTTCTTAAATATATCTGTTAAGAAACTGCCCAAGCCAATTCCTATCCACGGATATAATGGGCGAATAGGCACACCTATTATGACTATCTTGCGGATTTACCTTTGCGTTAATAGATAAAGGCAGTATAATATCCCCTTTCTTATTACGGACCTTGGAAATTATAATATAATTTTAGGAAGAAAATGGCTAGCCTACCTAGGCCTATAACTTAATATACGGAACAGACGGCTTATCTGGCCTAAAGACTTACCCCCTATACCTTCTTTTATAAAAGATATTAGCATTATAATAGAGAACCTTATATAACCTTAGATTAATATAATCTACTAGGCCGACGCTATGTATAGGGACTAGGCCTTTAAGAAAGATGTATAATAGGATCCATAACGGATCCAGATATTATACTGCCCCTAGCTTATCCCTACTACGCCACCCGCATTAAAAACTTAGGAAGTTAGTAATAAGCCAGTTAGCTTAAGCCCTATATAGCCACAAAGAATAGCACGGAATATTAGACGCTACACTAAACCTATAGACCAGAGGGACAATTTATAGAAGATAGAATAGGAGCTAAAAGGGTTTGTAGACCCTAGACTGTAAAATACAGCCTAATAAAGAACCATAAAGAACCCTACAAACCTCCCGCCAATTAATATCTGCTATATTAGCACTATAGGATTCTATTAGAACTTAGTCTAACTTAATACTATTACCTTTACAACCAGCTTATATAAAATTAATTAAATAATTATAGAAAAGGAAAGCAAGCTTAGCAGATAGGAAAATAAGCTTATAGATAAGGAGTTAGTAGAATAGAAACTACCTTATTAATACCAGGAGTTTAAGGACGTATTATCTAAGGTAGTATCTAATATACTCCCGCCTTACTAACTATATAACTATAAGATTAAGATTAAACTAGATAAAGAAAACACCCTTAGCTATAGCCCCCTCTGCTAGCAATCTACCAATGAGCTATAGGCTACTAAGTAGTACTTTATTAAGCCTAGCTAAGTCCCCTTTACCTTACCTATTCTCTTTATAAAAAAGCCTAATAGTAGACTCTATTTCTGTATTAACTACTATAAACTAAACTATATAACCCGCAAAGACCAATATCTACTACCCTTACTTAAAGAAATACTAGCCTATATAAGTAAGGCTAAGATTTTTATAAAGCTTAATATCTGCTAGGCCTTTTACTAAATTAGAATAGACCCTAGATGTAATGAAGCCTTATAGGAAATACTACGGTAGACTTGCTAATGGGCCGGGTATATAGGTAAACAGGAAGTTAATAATATAATAAGTACAAATAATAATTGGTGGAGTGGTTACCTAACAGATTAACTCTAATTATATTCTAAGATTTACTATAAGGAAAGGAACTATCTAGGTAGGGACTGTGGGTCCTTAAATATACATCCATACTCCTAAGAAAGTAGTTGCTCTATCTGCTCTATTATAGATTATATAGATTACCTTATATAACCTTGCTTACTATTCCTTATTATATAGTTTTACGGGTCCTATTCTAAACCGTGCTTCTATTAACTAACTAACTTCCTCCGACTCTTCTCTAAGTAGTTATGGTATTATACTTAAAGCGTCCGTAATACTATCTCCCTCCTCTCTATCTTCGTCCTTAAAGATTCCTAATATCTCTAAGTTATTTACTAGAGGTATAATGTCCGTCTAATTAATTTGGTTAATATCTTTACTTATTATACCTAAGGCTCCTTCTTTTTCCTCTACTGCTCGTCGGTCTTATACTGTTGCCATAATACTATCTCTTGATAAAATAACGCCGTCTCTATGTTCTTGTTATGCGAAAAAGGGGTTAGTTTATGTTATATTAGCAAGTCCTTTGTCTTAGCAACCCTCTTTATATTTAGAGTGTACTAAAGCGAATATTTAATTGTTTTATGACGTTTGCTTGGTTTCTAACGCTAAATATACGCGTTCTATTACTCTTAATAGTCTTTAAGTACCCTTATTAATTACTACTAGGGTCCTAGGTTTAATCTGCTGCTATAAAGCTTAATAATAAGCTATTAGTAGCGCTGGCTAAACCCTATTGTTCTTATAATACTAAATAAGAGGCTGCTAATGCTTAATAACGGGCTCTAGACTCTCGTCTGACTATATCTGCTCAGTTAATCCGTCTTAAGAAGGTGCATAAAAAGGTGCGTTTTAAGGAGTAGAAACTTGTGGAATAAGGCCTTTAGGAACTTAGTAATAAAAGAACGGATTCTCTTCTAATAGAGAAGGAAACAACTTTAAATACCTTAGCAGATATTCCTCTTAGGTCCCCTTTAGGTAACTCGTTCTTTAGTAATTCTTCTTTATTAATACTGCCTAATCCTTTTTCTTTTAATACTCCTATACCTTTTTTATAGCGTTTTTTAAGTTGTCTAGTGGCTCCTAGGTAGTCTTATTATAGCCTATCTACTTTACTTTATACTATATTTTGTTATTAATATCCTTATAACTAAAAATCTTTAAAACTTCCTATTTGTCTTCCTTTTATTCTCTGTACGTGTCTGCCTTATAAACTAGTGGCTTAATATTTCCGTATGCTGACTCTAGTATTACAATGTACTATATAGGGTAGATCTTTATTTTCTCTAGTAAGTTAAGTCTATACATAACTTCTAATATCTTCGCTTTAATTGTAAACAGTCCTAATCTAACATAATCTAATTTTTTGCTTAGTTGTTAACTCTTAAAACTTTTATATAGTAGTTATACTTTATCCCCCTCCTTAAGATTTAGTCCCTTAGATCTCTTAGTATTATAGTACTTTTTTATTCTTACCTGTACTAGTTTAGCTGTTTCTTTAAGGTAACTATAAAGATTTATTAGGTTCTCCATTCTTTCTTTAGCTATGTTACTTGTTTTCCTTGCTTGTTATAGTAATAACGATATTCTTGGCTTATATCCGTAATTTGCCTTAAAAGGTGACGTGCCTATCCCTTTCTGTGGTATTATATTGTATGCAAACTATGTAACTAGTAATAATAATACCTAATTATTCTGTATATAATTAATATAATGCCTTAGATACTGTTCTAATGTTTAGTTTAGTCTCTCTGTTTATCTATCTATTTATAGGTAATATGTTATTGATATTACTGTTAAAACCCCTTATTTGGCTAAGAATACCTCTTAGAAGGCTGCTACGAATCTTAGGTCTCTATTTAATATAATTTTGCCTAGTGCTCTATGTCTTATAAACACTTCTTTAATATAGATTCTAGCTATATCTTCCGCTGATATTTCTTCTGTATATACTATAAAGTAGCCCTATTTAGTTAACTTGTCTACTATTACTAAGATTATATTGTGATTTTGTCCGGTAATAGGGTCCTTTAACCATAGTAACTTTATAATAAAGTCCCATAATATAACCTCCTATGGTCTCTCTAGTGTTTTAATAGGTTATAGCCCTCTATACGGCTTGTGCTTTATTAGTTTGTTTCTTTAGTAATTTAGACACTCCTTTATAACTTATCTCGCTAGTCCCTAGATTTCTTAAATAATATATTCCTCTTAAAGTCTTAATATTAAGCTTGTAGCTCTATTGTGTCCTTATGTTATTCCCTTATGGAATTCTTTAATAAACTCTCCTACAATGCTTTTTGGTATATACGTAGCTTTTTGGTTCTTATACTGCTTTAAGTCTAGATCCTTATCCTGTGCTTCTTGGATCTTTTATAACTATATACTCTTTAATATCTTGTAGGTCTAACCTTTTTCTCTTATTGCTGTAATTCTGGGATAATTATACCTAATTAATCTATCTTTATCTTTGCGTAACATTGCCCCTAATGGCTTTTTATTGTTTTGTAATTCTGCCTTTTTGCTAAGTGCGTCTGCCCTTGCGTCCTTAGTACCTTTAGTATGCTAAATTTTGAAATAATATTCTATAAGCATCTCTGCCCATCTAACTTGTCTTTAGTTGAGTTCTTTTATTATTAGGAACCCCATTAGGTTCTTATGGTCTGTTTTAACTATAAATGGTTTCTCTGTGCCTTATAAGAATGCTCTCTATTTTTTAAGCGCTGTAACTATACCTAGCAACTCCTTGTTGTAGATGTTATAGTTTAACTCTAGTGGTGTTATCTTCCGACTGTAGTACGCTACTGGATGCTATGCATCTCCGTGCTTCTGTAGTAGATATGCTCCTAGTATAAAGTCTAATACGTTTGTTTCCACAACCGTGTCTAACTTTAGTTAGTAAATCTTAAAGATTAGATCTTAGGTAAACAACTCCTTAAGTTCTTAAAATAGTTTCTTTTACTTACTGCCCCATATCTATAGTTCCTCTTTCTTCGTAAGTCTTATAAATAGCTTAATACTCTTTAACTACTGTGCTATAAACCTCCTATAGTAGTTGTAAAACCCTAGAAATAATCTTAACTATGTAATATTCTCTAGTTCCTGCTAATTTACTATAGCTTTAACTTTCTTTAGGTCTATGCTAATTTTGCCTAGCTTAATAATAAATCCTATAAATTTGGGTTTTCTAGTAAAGAACTCGCATTTCTTAATTGCTACTAGCATCTTTTCTTCTTATAGTCTCTTTAAGACCTACTTAATATGTTCCCTATGTTCTTCCTTACTTATTAAGTAGATGATAATGTTGTTAAGGTATGCTATAATAAACTTATTAAGGTATTTTTCTAATATACTATTAATTTATTTCTGAAATGTTGCTAGTATATTTATAAGTCCAAACTGCATAACTAATGGCTTATATAGTCCTTCCTTTAATCTAAAGGCTGCCTTTTATTTATCTCCTTTCTTAATTTTGATCTAATAGTACGCCTATCTTAGATTTATTTTTATAAAGATTTGCGTATTATCTATCCTATCTTAGATTTCGCTAATTAAGGGTAAAGAGTATCTATCCTTTCTTGTGATGCTGTTTAACTATTTATAGTTAATATACATCCTAAGTTTTCTGTTGTTCTTTAAAACAAACAGCACTGGATATCCTGCTAATAACTATAACGGTCTGATATATCCCTTTTATAAGTTCTCCTGGATGCGCTACTAACTTTATTTTAGTGAGCTTATATATTGGAAAGAACTTTAGACTTATTTCTGGTTCTAACTCTATCTTATAGTCCTATGCTGCGTGCTCTAACAGCTTTTTACTTTCTGGTAACTATAACTTTTTGCTGTACTTATGGTATTTCTTTAGTATATAACTTAAGCCTCGCTTAGTCTCTTTGTATATTGCTCTAACTTAGTACTATACCATCTTGGTCTATTATCGCATCCTGCGTTATTATATATTCTTAATATTAACTTATTCTATAACTTAATTAATTCTTAGATTGTATTTCTATAACTAAGGCATTTCTAGTATTGCCTTATCCTTTCCTAATGGTAGGATATTAAAAGATATCTTAATGTTCCTTCCTTTAATGGTTAACTAAATAGGTCCTATTTTAAGATTAATAATGCCTCCTCTATAGGCTATCGGATCTTCTAAAATTATTATTATTAGGTATAGATATTCTTTCTGTCTGTATAGTAACCCTATCCTTTTAACTGCTGTTAGTAATATATAGTTCCTTATTACTCTACTATCCACTAACACTTTAAACTTTTAATCTTGCCAATTAACTTATAAATTTAGGTGTTGTCCTGTAATTCCTTTAAGGGTTTAAGGCTCTACTACTGGCTTCCTCTAGTTCTATAGGCCTCCGCTTTTCCTAACTATTAACTATTAGATCTTAACTATACTTAGTCCTTCTACGGCTAATACTTAGTTTATTTCTTTTCTTTAACATACTATAGATAAGTGTTCTCTAGTGCACTTCTACTACTATTATCTATTTAGGCATTTTTCCGTAAGGAATCTTTTGGGTTAAAGTATTAAGTCTCTAGGCTCTTAAACTTCTACTAGGTGCTAACTATGTATATACTTAGCGTCTCTATATTATTTTTTGTCTATTATCTAATATATTCTTATTGGATACTTATAATATTTGTCCTTAGGTGTCCTATATATGTTATATATATTATCCATATATACAATCCACGCTAATATGTAATGCGCTAGGTGTTTTAGGTTAACTCTTAGTTTATCTTTATCTTTAAGTTTAAACCTCTCCCGCGTTAATCTAAACGTTGCTATATTATTTACTTATACTAATATTTATATTATCTTTCTCTAATCTATAGCCTATTTCTCTAGATTCTTTAATGTTATAACTAATACTCCTTTAATATAACTTATCTGTTTCTTAGATATTAGTTGGTTTGGTATAACTTTCTGTCGGTATCACCCGGGGGGGTACTGCAATTGCAATATAAGGTAACTGGTTCTTAATTCATTCGTGTCTTCTCTGTCTACCAAAAGAGGAAAAAAGGGGTAGTAAAAGTCGGGCTATCTATCGGGCCGTAGGTGGTCAGGTGACCTACACTACGCCATATGGGCCCTGCCGTATACGCTCCACGCCATTCATCTAGTGACGATATTTACAACCCCTACTCGTACAGACACTTTCTTATCTAACTATATATAAAACATCGGGAAAATATTCGCAGGACGAGATTTAAGTAGACTTTGGTTTTCGCGTTTCGCGTAATTAACATGCAATTTAACCAACTCGACACACAATTGACCAACTTGACACGCAATTGACCAACTTGACACATTCAAAAGTTAAATAACACGCAGTTGACCTACTTAACAACTTTAAAAGCTAACTGCATATTTCTTGACACGCAGTTAACCTACTTGGCAACTTTAAAAGCTAACTGCATATTTCTTGACATGCAGTTGGCCTACTTAACATATTTAAAAGTTAAATAACATGCAGTTAACCTACTTGACATATTTAAAAGTTAAATAATATGTAGTTAACCTACTTAACAACTTTAAAAGCTAACTGCATATTCCTTAACACGCAGTTAACCTACTTAGCAACTTTAAAAAGTAACTGTATATTTCTTGACATG
>Ga0307507_10003365_pt1 | contig 31228 bp, 22 predicted proteins | sample 7_EM_MG_FD_207223 | JGI IMG/M metagenome (GOLD analysis project Ga0307507, IMG submission 207223) | Populus trichocarpa ectomycorrhiza microbial communities from riparian zone in the Pacific Northwest, United States - 7_EM | ecosystem: Host-associated > Plants > Roots > Unclassified | place... | reverse complement strand
TTCATTGTCGGTTACTTAGGGTTTCGCAAGTGGTTTATCAATTATTTCATTGTGTCAGGTGTCTACGGCAAGGGTTTTCCTGTTGATTCCTCCCCATGTATTTATTTGTATTTTTCTTTTCGACCGCCTAGTCGGAGGGGGATTTCTCATTTTGCGTGGCTGGTGTGCCTTTGGTCTCATACCAGAGAGACTTGGGTTGATGGCTTTTTCCCTGGTGCCGGAGAGGAGAAAAAAAATTAGGGGATGGGGTTCTTTCTTTACCATAGCTTGCGCTGCACGTAGTCTTTGTTCCCAGTAGTTGATTAATACAGAGCACATGATAAAAAATAAAAAATAAAAAATAAAAATAAAAAGAAAAAAAAGAAAAATGAGATTTGGGCCACGAACCATCTCCCTTACACACCCGGCAATTGAAACCTCAACACCATGAGAATTCATCGTCAACATCCACCACCCCCGCACTCTCAGTGAGCTGCACCAAGCACTCTCCTTGAGCTGCACCCTCCTCCTCCCACCTTACTTCCCTTATCATGTTATTGGGCCCTGGGGTACTTGTTTCTAGGGGTCGTTTGGCTCTACCACCCCCTCTCTCCGCTTGCGCTTCGCTGCCTCGCTTAGCATTCGCACGGTCGGCAACACCCTCTCGCCCATGTTACAGACGGCTGGGACTACAGTTCGCAGTAGGAGAAAACTCTCCAACAGGCTACGGTCGATTTCTCCGTTCTCTTCACTTCCGTTAGAGGCTGCCTAGTCAGACACACACCCGGTTACCGCTAGTTTCCACGGTTATTGGGTCTACCCCTCCTCTCCCCCTTCAGGTCTCGTCCCGTGGCTCGGTTACAGCTACAGTCCAGTCACTCGGCTGGCACCCTACTCCCTTCGCCGCCCTAGCGATTGCCACGGTCGTGCCCCTCGGTTACGCTCAGTCGTCGGATTGCACTGCCTCGGTGGCAGATGTCAACGCCTTGGGTTCTTGAGTAATGGTTGCAACGTCACAACGGTTTTAGTGGCCCCCGCGCCCCCTTTGTCCTTCTTTCATTGTGGGTTACTTAGGGTTTCACAAGTGGTTCATTAATTATTTCATTTTGTCAGGTGTCTACGGCAAGGGTTTTTGTTATGGGGGTAGTAATATTCTAAGAACTAGCGCATATCCTAAGCCCGATCGTTGGTAGTTTGGTGAATACGTCTAGGGAGACGAAACTCAAAATGGAAGCATAGTAGTTGGAACGATAAATGTGTTTAACGTGTATATATTGTTAAGGTCTCTTCTCCGTTGCTTGATGACCTTCTAACTACCCGGGCTATTGCCCGCTACTTATACCCTTTCCAGGGGTACTTCATCCAGCCATAGTTCTTAAGTACCTTTGGTACCTTTAGCGAACTCTCATGAATGTGCGAACACCGATTGACCCGGACAATTCGCACACCACTTTGACTTTAATCATAGCTAAGTTAATTGCGTCCAATTACTTGCTTGCGATCGTTAAGTCATATGAACTTAGTCTGAATATGTAGCCTGGCTCGCTATCATACCAGTCGTTCCTTCCGGTCATGTTGTGATCAACGTTTCTCATGCCGGGTAATCATATGCTTATGTCTTACATATCAGACTACATTTGTCGGTCGGCTTAACTTTGAAGCGCCATAACTTCTTATCCAACCATTCAAACTCCGCCGTATGACTTCCTACTTATAGAGAATGATTTCTTCTATAGGAGTCGACAGAAACCCCTCGGTCGCATTGCTCGTGCCGATGCCTGGAGACTGATTTGCAATTCTTGTATAGTAATAATAACTATGGTGGGTGTGTGGGTCGAACACGTGACCTACTGTCCCAAAGTCGGGGCCGGAGGGGGGAGTTGCTAACTCTTTTTCAGAGGTTCGTGCCCGACGGTAGGGTAACTTGACCCCCTTACCCTTCTGGGAGCTCTGTGCCTAACACGAGCTCCCTCCTCTTAAGTATTGTCCCGAATACTTTTTGTCTAACTATAATACATTCTTTTTCCTTTATAAGCTCAGTATGGTATGGGTAAAAATGAGAAGCGTTTGCTTGTCCACTTGTGGAAAACCTTTCTCATACTACTCATCCAAGTTCGGCGCCGGCATCTCGGGGTTTTCCCTATGAAATTTTTCAACCTCTTCCGGGGCGTTTTCCAACCCCTCCGGTGGTTCCCAGGTATTCTCATCCTCTGAGCATCTTGCCCATTTTACAAAGTATCGGAGTTCCTTGAACTCCTTGTTTACCCTTCTGACCTTTCTCGTGTAAGTGATTATCTCACTTTTAACAATTCTTTCAACTTCCCATTCCAGGTCGCCTTCGACATCCTCTGGCTCTCGTGGGGGTTGTTCCGGGTTGGGTCGGTTAGAGACTTTATATGGGTCGAGTAGTGAAACATGATATACTGGGTGGATTTTCCAACGAGCTGGGATATCGAGTTTGAACGCCCTGTTTCTCTTTTCTCTACCACGTTAAAAGGGCCGTACAACCGTGGGGTGAACTTCCTTGTCGGTCGTTTGCTTTTAATGTTTTTTGCGTTCAACATTACCAAGTCCCCTGTTTCGATATCGGGTTATGGCGTTGCTTTGGGGTCGTAGTATTTTTTCATGGCTTCCCTTGTCTGCTCGAGGGTTGTCCTTGCGTTTTCCTGCACAGTCTTCATCCAGTGCGTGTACATGGTGGCTCCTGGGTTTTGAGCATCTCTTTCTTTCATCCACTCGGTTTGTGGATGGAACCCTTAGTTGGCGAAAAAAGGCGTTAACTTGTGTGCGCTTGCTTTGGAATTATTGGAGGCGTATTCGGCCAACGGTAGCATCTGATACCAGTCGTTTTGGTCATAGTTGACGAAGTTCCGAAGGTAGCCTTCCAGCCCTTGATTAGTTCTTTCGGTTTGTCTGTCTGTCTCTGGGTGATATGCCGTTGACATTCACCGCTTAATTCCTAACACTTTGCACAATGATTCCAAAATTCGCCCGAAAACTTTGCGTCCATATCCGAGACGATTTCGGAGGGGATTCCGTGAAGTTTCCAACCTTCCTTAAGGAAGGTATCCGCGACATCCTTTGCGGTCGCGTTTGTCACTAAGCCAATAAAGTGTGCCATTGTTGTAAAACGGTCAACTACTACCATGATTTGGGTTTGTCCTTGGGACTCGGGTAGCTGCGTAATGAAAGCTACTGAGACGGAGGTCCAGGCTGCATAGGGTACTTCTAAAGGTTGAAGTAACCCATACTTCGCGTGTCGTGGAGATTTGTTATGTTGACATTCGTCGCACGACCGGCTATAGTCATTGATCCATTCGCTGAGTTTTTCCCTGTGCAAGTTTCTCGTGACTATCTCAATCATTTTTTCTTGTCCGAAATGTCCGGCTACCTTCGAGTCGTGACATCCCTTTGCAATCTCTGTTAACATTTCCTCGTTCGACGGGATGAACAGTCTATTTTTGTAGTAGAGTAGTCCATCTTCCAGTTCCCAGGGCTTTGGTAGTGTTTGTCGTTTTTCCTTTAATTGGCTTAACTCCCTTTTCCGTTCTGTCCAAGTGTCGTCTTCTCTTCCTGCGGTTCTTATCCTGTCCAGGAACGAGTCGTCCATGGTTTGCATTTGTAATGCTGCAATCATCGCACTGGAGAGCATTGTTATCTCGTCTCGTAGGCTTACATGTGTGTGAATATCTTCTTCGTCAAAGTATGAGTTCTCTTGTGGGTGGGGGTTTAGGAAACACATTTTTGCTTTGAGTTCCTGACACGTAATTCGCCGTTTGGGACCGATGTCGGTTGAGCGGAAACCCGGAGTTCGCCTATCTGTGTCTTCCAGCTTATCGATTTCCATGGCATCATGTGTTTGCATTTTTTCCACGATTAGCTGTGCGATGCGGTCGCCGGCCTTGAATTCGTAACTGGGTCCCCATGGTTCCGGAGTATTACTTTTATTTAGCCGGTGTAATCCGCATCTATGACTCCGCCGCCTACCGCAATTCCATGATTTCTTGCCATCCCACTTCTTGCTGCCAGCCTGCAGTATGTCCCTCGGGGTAGTCCTATTGCGATTCCGGTGTCTACTAACATCTCTCTTGGGGCTGGTATGGTGCCATCCTTCAAGGCGTAGATGTCATGTCCTCCTGCCATCCTGGAGCCTTTGGTTGGGATTATTGCGTTTCGTTGCAGTCTTTTAATTCTGAGCCGGTTTGTTATTCGCTTTTTTCCTTCCCCAAGGCTGACTTGAATTCTGTCCTTGCTGTGGCAAAGTGGAACTTCTTAGTGTTCCGGTTTCAAAATTGTCTGTTCGCGATCCGTAGCTCCCTCCTCAAGGCAGTACTCCGGCTGCCGGCTTAATCCGTCAGGCTTTCCTCCTCTACTTCCGGGGCGGTATACGATTTTAAAATTGAAGTTGGCTAGCCATCGAGCCCATCGGATTTGTCGGGGGTTCCAAACCTTTGTTGTGAGGCAGTATTGTAGGTTCTGGTAGTCTGTGTATACCGTCACTGGTTCGTCTGCTCCCAACAAGTAGTGTTTCCATTCGCGGAAGGCTCCTAAGATTGCCAATAATTCTTTATCATGGATTTCGTAATTTCGTTCGGCATCATTCAGTTTTTGTGAGTGGAAAGCGACTGGGTGTAACCGTTTTCCTAAGTACTGGGACAGGACACAGCCTAGTGCAAAATCGCTAGCGTCCGTCTCGATTACGGTTTGTCGGTCGGGGTAAAAGTGTACTAGGATAGGGGCTGAGGTAAATCTTCCTTTAAGTACCTCAGAAGCTTTATCCTGTTCTTCCCCCCAGAACCAAAAATGTTTGCCTCCCTTGGTCTTCAACATGTCGGTACTCGTTTTGCAAATTTTTTCAGCAATTTTTGATGAAGCGCCGGTAAAAATTTGCAAAACCAATTAAGATTTGTACGTCTTTTACCGACCGGGGGGCTTGCCAATTGAGGATACTTTCAACCTTTTTCTCGCTCATTGTGACGCCAGCTTTTCCAACAGTATATCCGAAGAATTCAACTGTATCGACATGGAACAGGGATTTCTTTAAGGATACTGCGAGGTCATGGCGTTCTAGCCTAGCTAGTACTTGTTTGACCAGTGCCTCGTGTTCCTCCATTGTTTTTGAGTAAATTAGGATATCGTCCAGATAGACGACGACCCCGTGATCCAAGAATTCTCGTAGGATAGTATTCATCATAGCCTGGAAAGTGGCTGGTGCGTTGACAAACCCAAATGGCATTACTTTATATTCGTAATGTCCCTATCTGGTGCGGAAGGCGGTTTTCCATTCGACTCCTTTTTTGATTCTAATCAGATGGTAACCGTCTTTTAGGTCTAGTTTGGTAAAAATGGTCGCACCGGCTACTCTCTCCCTTAGTTCAGTCATGAGCGGCACAGGGTATTTGTTAAATATAGGTAACTTGTTTAACTGTCAGGAGTCCACGCACAGTCGTAGTCTTCCGTCAGGTTTGGGAACAAAAAGGATTGGTGCTCCCGCCGGAGATTTGCTATGAACTATTTTCCCTTCGGCTAACATTTTGTGAAGGTATTTCTTTAGTTCCTCCAATTGGTAAGCCGACATTGGGTATATAGATCCCCACGGTGGAGTAGCCCCGTCCTTAAGGTTGATCGCGTGGTCGAAGGTTCGCCTAGGAGCCAGCATTTCTGCTTTCTCATTCTCAAACAGTTCCTTGTATTGCCAATATGGCTTTGGTAATCCCTCTAGTTGTACCTCCTCATGTCTCGTGTATCCGATCCCCCCTATCATTCTTGCCTCTTCATCAAAAGCCACTGTCTCGTCCCATTCAAACCTGTCAGCGATGCCTTCGTCTTGTACATGTTCTACACATTTAGTGTGCTCGAAACACCATTTTTGAGGGGTTTCAATGTTTTTTATTGGATGTTCGTGGTGCCACCACCCGAACGGTATGATCATTTCATATTTGCCTGAGTCCGCAATGTCGCAGGAGACCGTTGTCGTATGGCCATTGGTACTGATCTCCACTTGAATCGGATGTGAATAGTATTTTCCTCCCGTGGAGGAGGCTTCTCCATTAAATGCGGTTATTTTAAGCGGGTTTTCTCTTATCTTGTAAGGGACTTTGAGCGTGCGTGCGGTATTTTGGTTTAAGAGGAATATGTTGGAGCCAGAATCCAATAAGACTCTAATCTTATGCCGTTTGTCTGATATGACTAGGATGGCATTTCCTTCGGGGCACTGGTAGTGCTGTGGATTTGGTTTGATCTTTGTTCATCTGGGGCCGGGGCCTCGTGTCTCATAAACTCTCTTCATTGTGGTAACTGTTTTTTGCGTTTGTTACCGCGCCTGCGCAGTTTCGGCTCATCAAGCCTCCTCAGACAAACTGCTTTTTTCTTGTACCAAATATTTTTGAAAATATGTAAAATAGTTTGGTGAGGGTTGGGGCTCTCCGAGAATAGTATTTTTCGTGAAAGGGAAAATCTTATCAGTTTGTATATCGAGCAGCCCACTACTAGCAGTCTTTACTCCCTGCCGAGGGATTCCCATATACCAGGGGTAGTTGGTCTGACGATTCGGGCTTTACGGCTGGGATGCGCCTTCCTCTCTGACCGATTTATCCACACTTGTCCCTAGTTACGAGGAGTCTACTGTAGCTCTCGCGTAATTCCTCCAGCCAGAGCTAAAGTTTCTTCATGAGGTGGGTAGCGGTTCTGTGTGTGCAATGAACGTGCCCAACTACTATGGGAGAAATCTTAAGGTCGCGTGCTTCGTACAACATGACAACCAAATGGGGTGTCTTGTGGTCGGGCAGTGCAACCCATAGCACTCAGGGGTTATTTTTCCTCGTGAGACTCTGTTCTTTTAATCGTTTTCGATTGTGTACTTTAAGACCTGCCTCTGGGAACGATTACGCTGGTGTCACTCTCCTCTGATGCCAGTTTCTCACTCATCACCGTGGCTCGAGTTCCGTACTTGGCTCTTTTCTTGCTGTCCTTTGTGTCCTCGTAGGTTTTGTACTAACGGTCGTTAGTCCTAGGGGTCCCCCCAACAAGTGGAGCCGTTTTGGGGTGGTGTTGCTCAAGGTAGGTTTCTTCCCTGCTGTCTCGAATTTTTCTGGGATATAAACTTCTGAACGTCCTCGCCGTTCCACACCCAGGTGCCATCTGATTCCCAGTCAGAACTTATCACGTTTTTGGGGCCAATGCACTCAAAGGGCATAGGCTGAAGGGTTCACTTCAGATTTTTTCCATTCCCGATTCGATGGCCGGACTACCCACATGCCGTCGCCAGTGGCGCCAATGAGCTTATAGCTCTTCATCCTCCATACAGGGCCAGGCCTGTGGCCTTTGGGTCGCTTGACGCGAGGTTTCTCCCCGGCTATCCTCAGCCACGGCAGCTACCCTTGGCTTTCGAGGCTTTGGGTGGTTCCATCTTCCTCCCGGTAACTTGAACGGTTTTCTTTGGATGGTGCTGACTCGAATTTCTTTCTGGCAGTGTTTCCATCCATGGTTTGTTAGGGTACAACTGGTGCATTGCCCCTTAGCTTTTCATTCGTCGCCTATTTTTTGGTCGATACCGGTGTGTGCGTCGGCCCAAACTCGATGCAAAATTTTCTGCCGTGGCGCCGCCTTCCCTTTCTCTACCTTTTCTTCCTTTTTCTTTGCCTGATATACCCTTTTCTCTTTAGCGGTATACTTAGGTTTTTTAGTTGACTTTGTCGTTACCGGCGCGTCGCATTTCCTTTTCCCACTTGAATTCAACCCCGAGAAATCATTGTCCTTAAGGTTTTTTCCTTCCTGGAAATCTTCCTCATCGCGGACAGCTTGGCGGAGAGCTTCTATCCAATCTCGGTCGTCAGGGTATTCTTGATGCATTGACATTCGCCGTACAGCCTCGTCCGGTATTTGGTCTCTGATTAGTTTTCTCAAGGCGATTCGAGTAACTTTGGCCTTCATATTCCAATTTTCGAATTCCAATAAAAACTGGATAATGTCATTCTTGTATCGGACTTTCAACATCTCTCGCAGAGCCTTTTCTTCTTCATGTGTGGGACCGAATCGACGCATAGCTTGTTCGGCAAAGACATCCCATAATTTGTAACCTTCCTGTCGTATATGGCCTAATTCGCCGGTCATTTGGTTCCGGTTGGTCATAGCGAAGGATGCTACTTGTGATCCCCGGAGTTTGGACAAGGCGTATTAAATACGATCCGCCTCGTCCTGCCACTTGTATGGGTTTTGATCAAAGAAATCCTTGCAGGTAGTTAACCAAAAGCGGATATCATGATGTTTGGCGTGTTCGTATTCTGATGGGGGTTGCGCGGGAGGTTTCGTCGTCTCTCCTATGGCCTTTCCCAAGGCCCTGGAGAACCGTATTTCGTCCTTCGTAGCTTCTCCATATTTCTCCTCATCAGTTTTCTCCTTCTCTGCAGACTTCTTATTTCGTTTGTCGCGTCTCTCATCCCTCCGTCCTCTTCTTTCATCGTCGCTGCCTCCTTCTTCACTATCTCCAGGATCAGGGGTGCCTCCTGCTGCCCGATGCATTGTAGGGGGGGGTCGTCCTCCGTCTCCTCCTCCTGTCGCTCCGGCGATATGTTCCGGGGTTGGGTTTGACCGCTTGCCTTTCCCCTGGCCCATAAAGGAGGTAACCGCCGCAGTTAACTCAGCTATGTGGCTCTCTTGTCTTTCTCTGGCTTCTTTATTTGCCTCCAATTCGGCCATCATAGCATTGAGTATTCTTTCGTGGTTCTGTCGTTCTCGTTGATGTTGGGCTTTTGTGTCTAGTAGTTCCTGTCCCCACTGTTTATCCCTGCCCATTGCCGCTGCCCCTTCCGCTTATATAGTTTGGTGGAGGTGGGATGTAACCTGTTCATTTCGGGTTTGAGGGCTGTCTAGTCTGTCCATCCTTCCACCAACCCTCTTGAGCGCATCTTGCAGCCCCTTTGTTGGTGCTTCCACCTCTACCATGCTGATATCTATTTGTTCCAGCTCTGTTCCTATGTATCTGGCGCCTGTTATTATGTCCTTCTTGACTTTGCGCAGTTCTCGTACCAAATGTTGGATTTGGGGTGGAAGGGACTGGAACGCCAGGTGTTCCTGGTCGACGCTCTGGACTAGGTTGTCATCGTACAAGTGAAGACTTCGGTTGATGCGGTCAAGTCGTCGGGACATTTCAGGAGATAATAGCGGTTCTGCTGGTGCCTGAGACTATTGAGACTGGGACCGTCTCATTGCTGCTCGCTGAAAGAGTCCGGGTGGTAGGCCGGGAGCTATTCTGGTATCGGTGGCTCTAGCGATCCTTGTGTCTTGCGATGTCACCGTTGGCGCTTGGGACTGAGAGACTTTGTCTCTCTCCATACCATCTGGCCCTGCTCCCTCAGGGTTAGACCTCGACATTTTTGAAGTAGGAAAGTGCTTCTTATCCTTCTGGGGGTAGAATGAGTTTAATTGAGTTGCGATTCGTATTATTCGTTGATATCGCTTGTTTGTCTCAGTAACGTAGAGATAACAATATACTGTTATGGGGGTAGTAATATTCTAAGAACTAGCGAATATCCTAAGCCCGATAGTTGGTAGTTTGGAGAATACCTCTAGGGAGACGAAACTCAAAATGGAAGAATAGTAGTTGGAACGATAAATGTGTTTAACGTGTATATATTGTTAAGGTCTCTTCTCCGTTGCTTGATGACCTTCTAACTACCCGGGCTCTTGCCCGCTACTTATACCCTTTCCAGGGGTACTTCATACACCCATAGTTCTTAAGTACCTTTGGTACTTTTAGCGAACTCCCATGAATGTGCGAACACCGATTGACCCTGACAATTCGCACACCACTTGGACTTTAATCATAGCTAAGTTAATTGCGTCCAATTAGTTGCTTTCGATCGTTAGGTTATATGAACTTAGTCTGTATATGTAGCCTGGCTCGCTATCATACCAGTCGTTCCTTCGGGTCATGTTGTGATCCACATTTCTCATGCCGGGTAATCATATGCTTACGTCTTACATATCAGACTACACATGTCGGTCGGCTTAACTTTGAAGCGCCATAACTTCTTATCCAACCATTCAAACTCCACGGTATGACTTCCTACTGATAGAGAATGATTTCTTCAATAGGAGTCGACAGAAACCCCTCGGTTGCATTGCTCGTGCCGATGCCTGGAAACTGATTTGCAATCCTTGTATACTAATAATAACTATGGCGGGTGTGTGGGTCGAACACGTGACCTACTGTCCCAACGTCGGGGCCGGAGGGGGGTGTTGCTAACTCTTTTTCAGAGGTTCGTGTGCGAAGGTAGGGTAACTTGACCCCCTTATCCATCTGGGAGCTCTGTGCCTAACAGTTACATCACAAGTCCACCAAACTATACAAGCGGAAGGGGCAGCGGCAATGGGCCTGGATGAACAATTGGGACAGGAACTCCTAGACACAAAGGCCCAACATCAACAAGAACTACAGAACCATGAAAGAATACTCAACGCTATGATGGCCGAATTGGAGGCAAACAAAGAAGCCAGAGAAAGACAAGAGAGCCAGATAGCTCAGTAAACTGTGGCGGTTACCTCCTTGATGGGCCAAGTGAAAGGCAAGCGGTCAAATCCAACCCCAGAACGAAGTACCGGAGCAGCAGGAGGAGGAGGCGGAGGACGACCCCCCCCTACAATGCATGGGGCAGCGGGAGGTACCACTGACCCTGGAGATAGTGGAGGAGAAGCTAGCGACGATGAGAGAAGAGGACCGCGGGATGAGAGACCCGACAAACGAAATAACAAGCCTGCAGAAAAAGAGAAACCTGATGAGGAGAAATATGGACAAGCTACGGAGGCCGAAATACGGTTCTCGAGGGCCTTAGGGAAGGCCATAGGAGAAATGACTAGACGTCCGGGGCAGCCCCCGTCCGAATACAAACATGCCAAACACCAGGACATCCTGTTATGGGTAACTACCTGCAAGGATTTTTTCGATCGAAACCTATACCCGGGCCAGTGGAAGGACGAGGCGGATCGTATTAAATATGCCTTGTCCAAACTGAAAGGATCCCCAGTAGCATCCTTGGCTATGACCTACCGGAACCAAATGACCGGCGAATTAGGCCATATACGACAGGAAGGTTAGGAATTATGGGATGTCTTTGCCGAACAAGCTATACGTCGATTCGGTCCCACCCATGAAGAAGAAAAGGCTCTGCGAGAGATCTTGAAAGTCCGATAGAAGAATGACATTAACCAATTTTTATTGGAATTCGAAAATTGGAATGTGAAAGGCAAAGTTACTGGAATCGCCTTCAGAAAATTAATCAGAGACCAAATACCGGACGAGGCTCTACGGCAAATGTCAATCCATCAAGAATACTCCCACGACCGAGATTGGATAGAAGCTCTCCGCCAAGCGGTCCGCGATGAGGGTGAGTTCCAGGAAGGAAAAAGGCTTAAGGACAATAATTTCTCTGGGTTGAATTCAAGTGGGAAAAGGAAATGTGACGAGCCAATAACGACAAATACAACGAAAAAACCTAAGTATACCGCAAAAGAGAAAAGGGTATATCAGGCAAAGAAAAAGGAAGAAAAGGTAGAGAACCAGAAGGCGGCCCCACGGCAGAAAATGATGCATCGAGTTTGGGCCGACACACACTCCGGGATCGACCAAAAAATTGTTGACAAACGAAAGGCCATGGGACAATGCACTAGATGCACCCTAACAAACCAGGGATGGAAGGAGTGTCAGAAAGAAATTCGAGTCTGTCCCATCCAAAGGAACTCGTTCAAGTTACCGGAAGGAAGAACGAACCACCCCAAGCCTCGAAAGCCAAGGGTAGCCGCTGTGGCTAAGGATAGCCGTGGAGAAACCTCGCGGCAAGCGAGCCAAAGGCCACTAGCATCGACCTTCATTGAGGATGAGGAGCTATAAGCTCACTGGCACCACTAGCGACGGCATGTCGGTAGTCCGGCCATCGAACCGGGAATTGAAAAACAATCTGAAGTGAACCCTTTAGCTCATACCCTTTGAGTGCATTGGTCCCAAAAGCGTGATAAGTTCCAACTGGGAGTCAGGTAGCACCTGGGTGTTGTACGGCGAAGATGTTCAGAAGTCTATATCCCAGATAAATTCCAGACAGCAGCGTAGGAACCCTCCTTGAGCAACAGGACCTGAAAATGGCTCCACTTGTTGGGGGGACCCCTAGGACTAACAACGGTTAGTAGAAAACCTAAGAGGAAACAAAGATAGCAAGAAAAGAACCAAGTACGGAACTCGAGCCAAGGTGATGAGTGAGAAACTGGCATCAGAGGAGAGTGACACCAGCTTAATCGTCCCCAGAGGCAGGTCTTAAAGCACACGATTGAAAACGATTAAAAGAACAGAATCTCACGAGGAAAAATAACCCACGAGTGCTATGGGTCGTACGAACTCCACAACATAACACCCCCTTTGGTTGTCATGTCGGACGAAGCTCGTGACCTCAAGATTTCTCTCATAGTAGTTGGGCACGTTCATTGCTCACACAGAACCACTACCCACCTCAGGAAGAAACTTTAGCTCGGGCTTGAGGAATTAGACGAGAGCTACGGTTGACTCCTCGTCACTACCGATAAGTGTGGATAAGTCGGTCAGAACGGATGGCGTACCCGAGGCGCAAGGCACGAATCATCAGACGAACTACCCCTAAGTATATGGGAATCCCTCGGCAGGGAATAAAGACCGCTAGTAGTAGGCTGCCAGATATACAAACAAGACAGGATTTTACCTTTCACGAAAAATACTATCCTCGGATATCCCCAACCATTACCAAACTATTTTATATATTTTCAAAAATATTTGGTAAAAGGGATAAGCAGTTAGTCTGAGGAGGCTTCATGAGCCGAAACTGCACAGGCGCGGTAACAAACCCCAAAAAGTTACCAATATGAAAAGAGATTATGAGACACGAGGCCCTGGCCCCAAGCGAACAAAATACACACAAATCCACAGCACTACGAGTGCCCCGAAGGAAATGCCCTCCTAGTCATATCAGACAAACGGCATAAGATTAGAGTCTTACTAGACTCTGGCTCTAACATTTTTCTTCTAAACCAAAACCCTGCATGCACCCTGAACGTCTCTTACGAAATAAGGGAGAACCTGCTTAAAATAATCGCATTCAAAGGCGAACTCTCCTCCACAGGAGGATAATACTATTCACATCCGATTCAACTAGAAATCGGTACCAATGGCCATACGACGATGGTCTCCGGCGAGATTGCCGACGCAGGCAAATATGATATGATCATACCGTTCGGGTGGTGGCACCACGAACATCCGATAAAAAACATTGAAACCCATGAAAAATGGTGTTTCAAACACACTAAATGTGTAGAACATGTTCAGGATGAAGCCATCGCTGACATGTTTCGATGGGACGAGACAGTTGCTTTCGATGAAGAAGCCAGAAAGATAGGAAGGATCGGATCCACATGACAAGAGGAAATACAACTGGGAGGATTAACAAAGCCATATTGGCAATCCAAGGAGTTGTTTGAAAATGAAAAAGGAGAACTGCTGGCTCCTAGGCGAACCTTCGACCCTGCGATTGACCTCAAAGACAGAGCCACTCCACCCTGGGGACCTATTTACCCAATGTCGGCATTCCAACTAGAAGAATTAAAAAAATATCTTCACAAAATGTTAGCCGAAGGAAAAATAGTTCATAGCAAATCCCCCGCGGGCGCACCAATCCTGTTTGTCCTAAAAACCTGATAGAAGGCTACGACTATGCGTGGACTACCGACAATTAAATAAGTTAGCCATACTCAACAAGCACCATTTACCGCTCACAACCGAGCTTAGGGAACGAGTAGCCGGGGCGAGAATCTTCACCAAATTAGACCTAAAGGACGGCTACCATTTGAGAAGGATCAAAAAAGGGGATGAATGGAAAACCGCTTTCCGCACCCGATACGGACATTACGAATATAAAGTAATGCCATTTGGGTTGGTCAATGCACCAGCCACTTTCCAGGCCATGATGAATACCATCCTACGAGAATTCTTGGATCACGGGGTCGTCGTCTATCTGGATGATATCCTAATTTCCTCAAAGACAATTGAAGAACACGAGGCTCTGGTCAAACAAGTACTAGCTAGGCTAGAACGCCATGACCTCGCAATATCCTTAACGAAATCCGTGTTCCATGTCGATACAGTCGGATTCCTCGGATACATTGTGGGAAAAGCTGGCGTCAGTATGAGCGAAAAAAGGTTGAAAGTATCATCAATTGGAGAGCCCCACGGTCGGTAAAGGATGTACAAATCTTTATTGGTTTTGCAAACTTTTACCAACACTCCATCGAAATCTTTTCAAAAGTTTGCAAATGGATTACCGACAGGTTGAAGACTAAGGGAGGAAAACATTTGTGGTATTGGGGAGAAGAACAGGACAAAGCCTTTGGAGAACTTAAGCGAAGATTTACCTCAACTACTATCCTAGCACACTTCTACCCAGACCGAAAAACCGTGATCGAGATGGATGCTGGCGACTTTGAACTAGGTTGTATCCTTTCTAAGTACTTGGGAAAACGGTTACACCCAGTTGCTTTCCACTCACGAAAGCTGAACGATGCGGAACCAAATTACGAAATCCATGATGAAGAATTATTGGCAATCTTAGAAGCCTTCCGCGAATGGAAACACTACTTGTTAGGAGCAGAAGACCCAGTGACAGTATACACCGACCACCAGACCCTGCAATACTTCCTCACGACGAAGGTTTGGAACCCCCGAGGAATTCGATGGGCTCAATGGCTAGCCAACTTCAATTTTGAAATCGTATACCACCCCGGAAGTAGAGGCGGAAAACCTGACGCATTAAGCCGGCGGCTAGAGTACCGCCTTGAGGAGGGACCTACGCATCGTGAACAGACAATTTTGAAACCGGAAGACTTTGAAGTTTCACTTTGCCACAGGAAAGACAGAATTGAAGTCACCCTTGTGGAAGGCAAAAGGCGAATAACAAACCGGCTCAGAATACAAAGACTGCAACGAAATGCGATAGTCCCAACCAAAAGTTCCAGGATTGCAGCAGGACATGATATCTACGCCTTAAAGGATGGCACCATACCAGCCCAAAGACAGATGTTAGTAGACACTGGAATCGCAATAGGACTACCCAGAGAGACATACAGAAGGCTGGCAGCAAGAAGTCGCATGGCAAACAAACATGGAAGAGCGGTAGTCGGCGGAGTTATAGATGCGGATTACACCGGCGAAATAAAAGTAATACTCCGGAACCATGGGGAGACCAATTACGAATTCAAGGCAGGCGACCGGATCACACAGCTAATTGTGGAAAAAATACAAACAAATGATGCCCTGGAAATCGATAATCTGGAAGAGACAGACAGGGGAACTCTGGGTTTCGGCTCAACCGACATCGGTCCCAAACGGCTAATTACTTGTGAGGAACTCAAAGTAAAAAGTCTGTTTCCTAAACCCAGACCCACAAGACAACTAATACTTTGACGAAGAAGATATTCACACACACGCGAGCCTACGAGACGAAATAACAATGCTGTCCAGTGCCATGATTGCAGCAATACAAATGCAGACCATGGACGACTCGTTCCAGGACAGGATAAGAACCGCAGGAAAAGAAGACGACACTTGGACGGAATGGAAAAAGGAGTTAAGCCAATTAAAGGAAAACCAACAAACAATACCAAAGCACTTGGAGCTGCAAGATGGACTACTCTACTACGAAAATAGACTGTTCATCCCGTCGAATGAGGAGATCTTAAGAGAGAGTGCAAAGGGATGTCACGACTCGAAGGTAGCCGGACACTTCGGACAAGACAAAATGATTGAGCTAGTCATGAGAAACTTCCACTGGGAAAAGCTCGCCGAATGGATCAATGACTATGTCCTGTCGTGCGACGAATGTCAACATAACAAATCTCCACGACACGCAAAGTATGGGTTACTCCAACCTTTAGAAGTACCCTATGCAGCATGGACCTCCATCTCAGTAGATTTCATTATGCTGTTACCCGAGTCCCAAGGACAAACCCAGATCATTGTAGTAGTGGACCATTTTACAAAGATGGCACACTTTATCGGCTTAGTGCCAAACCCGACCACAAAGGACGTCGCGGATACCTTCCTCAAGGAAGTTTGGAAACTTGACGGACTCCTCTCCGAAATCGTGTCGGATATGGATGCAAACCTTTCGGGCGAATTTTGGGAATCATTGTGCAAAGGATTAGGAATTAAGCGGCGAATGTCAACAGCATAGCACCCACAGACAGACGGACAAACTGAAAGAACCAACCCAGTGCTGGAGGGTTACCTTCGGAACTTTGTCAACTACGACCAAAACAACAAGTATCAGATGTTACCTTGGCCGAATACACCTACAATAATTCTAAAGCAAGGGCACATAAATTAACCCCTTTTTTCGCCAGCTACGGGTTCCATCCACAAACCAAGTGGATGAAGGAGAGGGAGGCTCAAAACCCCGGAGCCACCATGTACACCCACTGGATGAAGACAGTGCAGGAAAACGCAAGGAGAACCCTCGAGCAGACAAGAGAAGGCATGAAAAAATACTAAGTCCAGAAAGCAACGCCACAACCCGATATCGAAACAGGGGACTTGGTAATGTTGAACGCAAAAAACATTAAAAGCAAACGACCGACAAGGAAGTTCACACCACGATTGTACGGCCCTTTTAAAGTCTTAGAGAAAAAAGGAAATCGGCGTTCAAACTCCATATCCCGGCTCGCTGGATAATCCACCCAGTATTTCACTTCTCGCTACTAGAACCCTATAAAGTCTCTGACCGACCCGAGCGAGAACAACCCCCACGAAAACCAGGGGACGTCGAAGGTGATCTGGAATGGGAAGTGGAAAGAATCATCAAAAGTGAGATAATCACCTACACGAGAAAGGTCAGAAGGGTAAACAAGGAGTTCAAGGAACTCCGATACTTTGAAAAATGGGCAGGATCCTCAGAGGATGAGAATACCTGGGAACCACCTGAGGGGTTGGGAAACGCCAGGGAAGAGGTGGAAAATTTTCATAGTGAAAACCCCGAGATGCCGGGGCTGAACTTGGATGGGTAGTATGAGAAAGGTTTTCCACAAGTGGACAAGCAAACGCTTGTGGTTTTTACCCCTACCATACGGAGCTTATAAAGGAGAAAGAATGTATTATAGTTAGACAAAATGTATTCCGGACGAAACTTAGGAGGAGGGAGCTCGTGTTAGGCACAGAGCTCCCAGAAGGATACTGAGGTCAAGTTACCCTACCTTCGTGCACAAACCTCTAAAAAAGACTTTGCAACACCCCCCTCCGGCCCCGACGTTGGGACAGGAGGTCACCATACGCCGTCCGGAAAGTTGCGTCCCCTCACCAAAGACATCTGTAAACAAAACGCTACTTGCAACACCGCATACGTCGCGGCCATCCGTCCGACCAGTGCCTATTCGCAGGATATATGAGAGGAGACCTCAGAGCACCTGATGCAAGAGAAAACATCCAAATCGGACGGCATCGCATAGAGTTACAGCCACTACAAGATTGGGTATCGAAAAGTGGCTACAAGCTCTCGGGTCGTATCTACCCTAGTTAGGCTTCCTCGGTCTGGAAAGGCGCCCAGTAACCAGTAGGAATGCACTATGCTCGGAAAGGGAGTCGGGGAACTCCCAAAGTGATTATTGGCACGAGACAGATAACTATAGTCACAACCATTCGTTCGATCAATAGGGAAGAGTCGTTTAATGCCGGATATGACTTCGGAATGCCTCCTGCAGACCAGGTCGAAACGGAGCCAACTCTATGAGGATTGGCCATCCTCTATCCTAGCGCATAATTGTCTGACATGTGAACACATGGAGATTATTCGTAAATCTATTTTAGCCACGGATACATGTTCGTATAGTCAGTCATCTAGGCGGCCGGGCACTACACCCCCCCATGAGAGAGGTATACGTGCCAATAAGTTCCGCAAACGAGAGTAGCAAGACAACGGACGTTCAGGGTCAAGTCGGGCTCCCACCCCAAAGAAGTGGAGCTAGGAGGGCAAGAGATACTTAGTTATAGGTCAAGATTATGTAGCCCGCGAACACCCAGACGCGGAATTTAAAATCGAGCTGTCCTCGTAGCTGCTATCCATCATCAAGCAACGGAGGAGAGACCTTAACAATATATACACGTTAAACAAATATTTATGGCTTTACCTACTATACTTCCTTTTTGAGTTAGGTCTCCCTAGAAGCATTCTCCGAATCACCAACGATCGGGCCTAGAATATTCCCTAGTTCTTAGAATATTACTAACCCCATAATAAAAGGCAGTGGGGGTATTCATAGTACGAGGGTGTGGGGGTGTCGGCGGTCCTGTCTTGGAGGAGCCTGTTCCTAGCGCGGGTCCGGAGGGCCGGTAGGTCTTTTTCCTGAGCTCAGGCGGGGGCATAGTCCTTCCTGATGGTGGGGGAGCGGGCATGACAAGACGGAGGCGTGTGAGGCCCCCTGCAGGGGTAGGCTGAGGTGCGCCAGGGCGTCGACTGGGAGGTGGTTCCTCAGTGGCCGAGAAGGGGACTTTCGTCCACCAGTCAAGGGGGAGAAAAACGGAGGAGACGCCCCTCGTGAGGTCCCTTGACGAGTCTTTGGCCCTGAATGAGGAGAGGGAGGGGAAGGATTGTCGGAGGCTTGCCGATGCTGGATTGGCATTTGGGGGGGCGCAGGAAATTCTGAGAGCGGCAAGGCATACTCTGTACCTAAAGTAAGAGATGATCGGAAGGAGACAGGCCTCCTGGGACAGGATGGAGGTAGGAGTTGAAAAAAAGTTGTTCTTTGTCCTTCTCTGCACTCTGTGCCTGAAGTGGTGGGTGGTGGTGAGGGGGGGGGGGGTAAACCAGTGACCCAGCCACCTGACGACTTTGGAGGGGTGGAAGAGGTGGCCTTCCAGCTCAATGAGGGCTGTTGAGAAGGGGGTCCTCTGGCTCGGGGTTCGCTAGTGGATGAGTTCGGTCTTGGGACCAAGAAGGACACGCCTATGTCCCGGCCTTTTGCAGCAAGGGTGGGGAAGAGGCTTTGGAGTTGGTGTATGTTGCCCCTATGGGAGGGGGAGGCCACAGTGATCGAAAAATCGTCCACATATGAGATCAGGAGACCCTTGAGTATCGACATGTGTGGGGGGGCGAGGTATAGGAGGAACAGGAGGGGGGAGATGTGTTATGGGGATAGTAATGTTCTAAGAACAAGCGAATGTACTAGGCCCGATCGTTCGTCATTCAGAAAATACGTCTAGGGAGACGAAAGTTAAGATACAATGATAAGATAGGTGAAACGGTGAATATTTGTTTAACATGTATATATTGTTAAGGTATCTTCTCCATTACATGATGATGATAGCAGCTACGAAGACACCTCCATATTTATATTGCCCCTCTGGGTGTTCGCGGGCTACATAATCTCTTCCTATAACTAAGTATCTTTCTTTCACCTAGCTCAACTTCTCTTATGGGGGTAGTAATATTCTAAGAGTAAGCGAATATACTAGGCCCGACGGTTGGTAATTGCGGAGAATACGTCTAGGGAGAGGAGACTCAAGATAGAAGTATAGTAGATAGAACGATAAATATTTGTTAACGTGTATATATTGTTAAGGTCTCTTCTCCGTTGCTTGATGATGGATAGCAGCTACAAAGACACCTCGATATTTAGATTCCGCGTCTGGGGGTTCGCGGGCTACATAATCTTTTCCTATAAGTAAGCATCTCTTGTCCACCTAGCTCGACTTCTTTGAAGTGGAAGCCCGACTTGACCCTGAAGGTCCGTTATCTTTCTACTGTGGTTTGCGCAACTTATTGCCACGTATGCCTCTCTCATGGGGCGGGTGTAGTGTCCGTCCACCCAGATGGCTATACAAAGATGAATCCGTTTCAAAAATAGATTTACGAATAATCTCCATGGTTTCCCATGTTCGACAATTATTCGCTCGGAGAGAAGATGGCCAATCCTCATATTGGTGTCTCCGTTTTGACCTGGTCTGCAGGAGGCATTCCTTAGTCATATCCCGCATTACACGACTCTTTCCTATCGATTGAACCAATGGTTGCGACTAGAGTTATCGGTCTGGTGCCAACAATCCCTTTGGGAGTTCCCAGACTCCCTTTCCGAGCATAGTGCATTCCTACTAGTTACTGGGAGTCTTTCCAGACTAAGGAAGCTTAACTAAGGTAGATACATCCCGTCAGTTTGTAGCCACCTTTCGATACCCAATCTTGTAGTGGCTGTAACTCTATGCGATGCCGTCCGATTTGGATGCTTTCACTTGCACCAGGTGCTCTGAGGTCTCCTCTCATGTATCCTGCGAACAGGAACCGGTCGGACGGACGGCCGCGACCTATACGGTGTTGCAAGTAGGGTCTTCTTTACTGATGTCTTAGGTGAGGGGACGCAACTTTCCGTAAGGCGTATGGTGACCTACTGTTCCAACGTCGGGGCCGGAGGGGGGGGTTGTTAAGGCTTTTTTAGAGGTTCGTGAGCGAAGGTAGGGTAACTTGACCCCCTTATCCTTCTGGGAGCTCTGTGCCTAACACGAGCTCACTCCGCTTAAGTCTCGTCCGGATTAGTTTTTGTCAAACTATAATAGAGTCTTTGTCCTTTATAAGCTCCGTATGGTAGGGGTAAAAACCACAAGCGTTTGCTTGTCCACTTGTGGAAAACCTTTCTCATACTACTCATCCAAGTTCGGCCCCGGCATCTCGGGGTTTTTACTATGAACATTTTCCACCTCTTCCCTGGCATTTCCCAACCCTTCCGGTGGTTCCCCGGTATTCTCATCCTCTGAGCATCCTGCCCATTTTTCAAAGTATCGGAGTTCCTTGAACTCCTTGTTTACCCTTCTGACCTTTCTCGTGTAGGTGATTATCTCACTTTTGACGATTCTTTCCACTTCCAAATCCAGATCACCTTCAACGTCCTCTGGTTCGCGTGGGGGTTGTTCTGGGTTGGGTGGGTCAGAGACCTTATCGGGTTCGAGTAGCGAGCCGTCAAATACTGGGTGGATGTTCCAGCGAGCCGGGATATTGAGTTTGAACCCCCGATTCCCTTTTTTCTCTAAGTCTTTAAAAGGGCCGTACAATCCTGGGGTTAACTTCCTTGTCCGTCGTTTGCTTTTAATTTTTTTTGCGTTCAACATTACCAAGTCCCCTGTTTAGATATCGGGTTGTGGCATTGCTTTCCGGTCGTAGTATTTCTTCCTGGCTTCTCTTGTCTGCTCGAGGGTTCTCCTTGCGTTTTACTGTACTGTCTTCATCCACTGTGTGTACATGGTCGCTCTTGGGATATGAGCCTCTCTCTCCTTCATCCACTCGGTTTGTGGATGGAACCCGTAGTTGGCGAAAAAGGGGTTAATTTATGTGCGCTTGCTTTAGAATTCTTGTAGGCGTATTGGGCCAAAGGTAGCATCTGATACCAGTCGTCTTGTTGATAGTTGACGAAGTTCTGAAGGTAACCTTCCAGCAATTGGTTGGTTCTTTCGGTTTTTCCGTCTGTCTGTGGGTGATATGCTGTTGACATTCACCACTCAATTCCTAATGCTTTGCACAATGATTCCCAAAATTCGCCCGAAAACTTTGCGTCGATATCCGCGACGATTTCGGAGGGGAGTTGGTGTAGTTTCCCAACTTGATTAAGGAAGGTATCTGCGACATCCTTTGGTGTCGTCTTTGCCGCAAAGCCGATAAAGTGTGCCATTTTTGTAAAACGGTCCACTACTACCATGATCTGAGTTTGTCCTTCGGACTCGAGTAACTGCGTAATGAAATCTACTGAGATGGAGGTCCATGCTGCATAGGGTACTTCTAACGGTTGGAGTAACCTATACTTCGCGTGTCGTCGAGATTTGTTATGTTGACATTCGTCGCCCGACCGGACATAGTCATTGATCCATTCGCTAAGCTTTTCCCAGTGGATGTTTCTCGTGACTAGCTCAATTGCTTTTTTCTTGTCCGGAGTGTCCGGCTACCTTCGAGTCGTGACATCCCTTTGCAATCTCTGTTAACATTTCCTCGTTCAACGGGATGAACAGTCTATTTTTGTAATAGAGTAGTCCAGCTTCCAGCTCCCAGTGCTTTGGTAGTGTTTGTCATTTCTCCTTTAATTGGCTTAACTCCCTTTTCCGTTCCGTCCAAGTGTCGTCTCCTTTTGCTGCGGTTCTTATTCTGTCCAGGAACGCGTCGTCCATGGTCTGCATTTGTATTGCTGCAATCATGGCACTCGACAGCATTGTTATCTCGTCTCGTAGGCTAGCGTGAGTGTGAATATCTTCTTTGTCAAAGTATGAGTTGTCTTGCGGGTCTGGGTTTAGGAAACACATTTTTACTTTGAGTTCCTAACACGTAATTAGCCGTTTGCGACCGATGTCGGTTGAGCCGAAACCCTCAGTTCCCCTGTCTGTGTCTTCCAGATTATCGATTTCCATGGCATCGTGTGTTTGTATTTTTTCCACGATTAGCTGTCCGATGCGGTCGCCTGCCTTGAATTCGTAATTGGTCTCCCCATGATTCCGGAGTATTACTCTTATTTCGCCGGTGTAATCCGCATCTATAACTCCGCCGCCTACCTCTATTCCATGTTCGCTTGCCATGCCACTTCTTGCTGCAAGCCTGCCGTGTGTCCCTCTGGGTAGTCCTATTGCGATTCCGGTGTCCACTAACATCTGTCTTTGGGCTGGTATTGTGCCAGTTTTTAAGGCGTAGATGTCATGTCCTGCTGCCATCCTGGACCCTTTGGTTGGGACTATCGCATTTCGTTGCGGTCTTTTTCTTCTGAGCCGGTTTCTTATTCGCTTTTTTCCTTCCACAAGGCTCACTTGAATTCTGTCTTTCCTGTGCCAAAGTGAAACTTCAAAGTGTTCCGGTTTCAAAATTGTCTGTTCGCGATGCTTAGCTTAATGCGTCAGGTTTTCCGCCTCTACTTCTGGGGCGGTATATGATTTCAAACTAAAGTTGGCTAGCCATTGAGCCCATCGGATTTGTCGGGGGTTCCAAACCTTTGTTGTGAGGAAGTATTGCAGGTTCTGGTGCTCAGTGTATACCGTCACTGATTCGTCTGCTCCTAACAAGTAGTGTTTCCATTCGTGGAAGGCTTCTAAGATTGCCAATTATTCTCTGTCAGGGATTTTCGTAATTTCGTTAGGCATCGTTCAGCTTTTGTAAGTGGAAAGCGACTGGGTGTAACCGTTTTCCCAAGTACTGGGAAAGTATACAGCCTAGTTCAAAGTCGCCAGCATCCGTCTCAATCACGGTTTTTCGGTTTGGGTAGAACTGTGCTACGATAGGAGCTGAGGTAAATATTCGCTTACGTGCCCCAAAGGGTTTGTCCTGTTCTTCTCCCCAAAACCAGAAATGTTTTTCCCCCTTGGTCTTCAACATGTCGGTAATCGATTTGCAAACTTTTGACAAGTTTTCGATGAAGTGTCGGTAAAAATTTGCAAAACCAATAAAGATTTGTAAGTCCTTTACCGACTCTGGGGCTCTCCAATTGAGGATACTTTCAACCTTTTTCTTCCCCATTGTGACGCCAGCTTTTCCCACAATTTATCCAAGGAATTCGACTGTATCGACATGAAACACAGATTTCTTTAAGGATACTGCGAGGTCATGGTGTTCTAGCCTAGCTAGTACTTGTTTGACCAGAGCCTCGTGTTCTTCCATTGTCTTTGAGCAAATTAGGATATCATCCAGAAAGACGACGACCCTGTGATCCAAGAATTCTCCCAGGATGGTATTCATCATAGCCTGGAAAGTGGCTGGTGCGTTGACCAACCCAAATGCCATTACTTTAAATTCGTAATATCCGTATCGGGTACGGAAAGCGGTTTTCCATTCATCTCCTTCTTTGATCCTAATCAAATGGTAACCGCCCTTTGGGTCTAGTTTGGTGAAAATTGTCCCACCGGCTACTCGTTCCCTTAGTTAGGTCATGAGCGGTAAAGGGTATTTGTTAAGTATGGTTAACTTGTTTAGTTGACGGTAGTCTACACACAGTGGTAGTCGTCCGTCAGGCTTGGGGAGACAAAGGATTGGTGCGCCCGCCGTAGATTTGCTATGAACTATTTTCCCTTCGGCTAACATTTTCTGAGGATATTTGTTTAGTTCTTCTAGTTGGTAAGCCGACATTGGGTATATAGGTCCCCAAGGTGGAGTGGCTCCATCTTTTAGGTTAATCGCATGATCGAAGGTTCGCCTAGGAGCCAGCATTTCTGCTTTTTCATTCTCGAACAATTCCTTGTATTGCCAGTATGGTGTTGGCAATCCTTCTTGTTGTACTTCCTGATGTCTTGTGGCTCGTATCCTCCCAATCATAGTCCCCTCTTCATCAAAAGCCACCATCTCGTCCCATTCAACCATGTCAGCGATGCCCTCATCTTGTACATGTTCTACACATTTACTGTTTTCGAAACACCATGTTTCAGGGGTTTCAATATTTCTTATGGGATGTTCGTGGTGCCACCACCCGAACGGTATGATCATATCATACTTGCCTGCGTCCGCAATCTCGCAGGAAACCATAGTGGTATGGCCATTGGTACGGATCTCTAATTGAATCGGATGTGCATAGTATTTTCCTCCTGTGGGGGAGACTTCGGCATTGAATGCAGTTATTTTAAGCGGGTTCTCCCTTATTTCGTAAGGGAACTTGAGAGTGCGTGCAGTCTTTTGGTTTAGGAGAAAAATGTTAGACCCAGAGTCTAGTAAGACTCTAATCTTATGCCGTTTGTCTGATATGACTAGGATGGCATTTCCTTCGGGGCACTCGTAGTGCTGTGGATGTGGTTTGTATTTTGTTCACTTGGGGCTGGGCCCTCGTGTCGCATAAACTCTTTTCATTTTGGCAACTTTTTGGGGTTTGTTACTGCGCCTGCGCAGTTTCGGCTCATGAAGCCTCCTTAGACAAACTGCTTTTCCCTTTTACTAAATATATTTGAAAATATATACAATAGTTTGGTGATGGTTGGGGATCTCCAGGATAGTATTTTTCGTCAAAGGTAAAATCCTGTCTGTTTGTATATCTGGCAGCCCACTACTAGCGGTCTTTATTCCCTGCCGAGGGATTCCCATATACTAGGGGTGGTTCGTCTGACGATTCGTGCTTTGCAGCTCGGATGCGCTTTCCGGTATGACCGACTTATCCACACTTATCTGTAGTTATGAGGAGTATACTGTACCTCTCGCCTAATTCCTCCAGCCCAAGCTAAACTTTCTTCATGAGGTGGGTAGTGGTTCTGTGTGTGCAATGAACATGCACAACTACTATGAGAGAAATCTTGAAGTTGCACGCTTCGTCCGACATGACAACCAAATGGGGTGTTATGTTCGAGAGTTAGTGCGACCCATAGCACTCTGGGGTTATTTTTCATCGTGAGATTCTGTTCTTTTGATTATTTTCGATCGTGTGCTTTAGGACCTGCCTCTGGGGACGATTACGCTGGTCTCACTCTCGTCTGATGCCAGCTTCTCACTCATCACCTTGGCTCGAGTTCCGTACTTGGCTCTTTTCTTGCGGTCTTTGTGTCCTCTTAGGTCTTCTACTAACCGTCGTTAGTCCTAGGAGTCCCCCCTACAAGAGGAGCCATTTTCGGGTCGTGTTGCTCAAGATGGGTTCCTACGCTGCTCTCTCGATGTTATCTGGGATAGAGACTTCTGAACATATTCGCCGTACAACACCTAGGTGCTATATGACTCCCAATCGGAACTTATCAGACTTTTGGGACCGAGGCACTCAAAGGGTATAAGTTGAAGGGTTCACTTCAGATTGTTTCGATTCCCGGTTCGATGGCCGGACTACCCACATGCCGTCGCCAGTGGTGCCAGTGAGCTTATACCTCCTCATCCTCCATAAAGGTCCATGCTATTGGCCTTTGGCTCGCTTGCCGCGAGGTTTCTCCACCGCTATCCTCAGCAATAACGGCTACCCTTGGCTTTCGAGGCTTTGGGTGGTTCGATCTTACTCCCGGCAACTTGAACGATCTCCTTTGGATAGTACTGACTCGAAGTTCTTTCTGACAGTGCTTCCATGCGTGGTTTGTTAGGGTGCATGTGGTGCAGTGTCCCTTGGCCTTTCGTTTGTCGACTCTTTTTTGGTCGATACTGGTGTGCGCGTCGGCCCAAACTTGATGCATCATTTTCTGCCATGGCGCCGCCTTCCCTTTCTCTACCTTTTCTTCCTTTTTCTTTGCCTGATATACCCTTTTCTCTTTAGCGGTATACTTAGCTTTTTTCGTTGTCTTTGTCGTTATTGGCTCGTCACGTTTCCTTTTCCCACTTGAATTCAACCCCGAGAATTTAGTGTCCTTAAGCATTTTTCCTTCCTGGAAATCTTCCTCATCGCGGAACGCTTGACCGAGAGCTCCTCTCCAATCTCGGTCGTCCGCGTATTCTTGATGCATTGACATTCGCCGTACAGCCTCGTCCGGTATTTGGTCGCTGATCAATTTTCTGAAGGAGATTCCAGTAACTTTCGCTTTCACATTCCAATTTTCGAATTCCAATAAAAATAGGTTAATGTCATTCTTGTATCAGACTTTCAACATCTCTCGCAGAGCTTTTTCTTCTTCATATGTGAGACCGAATCGAAGTATAGCTAGTTTGGCAAAGACATCCCCTAATTCGTAACCCTCCGGTCTTATATGGCCTAATTCGCCGGTCATTTGGTTCCGGTAGGTCATAGCGAAGGATGCTACTTTTGATTCTTTGAGTTTGGACAAGGGGTATGGAATACGATCCGCCTCGTCCTGCCCCTGGTATGGGTTTCGATCAAAAAAATCCTTGCAGGTAGTTAGCCAAAACCGGATATCCTGGTGTTTGGCGTGTTTGTATTCTAATGGGAGTTGCGCTGGACATTTCGTCGTTTCACCTAGGGCCTTTGCTAATGCCCTGGGGAACTGTATTTCGTCCTCCATAGCTTCTCCATATTTCTCATCGTCAATTTTCTCCTTTTCTGCTGGTTTTTTATTTCGTTTGTCGGGTATCTCATCCGGCCGTCCTCTTCTTTCATTGTCGCTGCCTCCTCCTTCACTATCTCCAGGATCAGGGGTGCCTCCCGCTGCCCCATGCATTGTAGGGGGGGGTTGTCCGCCGCCTCCTTCTCCTGTGGGACCGGCACTTTGTTCCGGGGTTGGGTTTGACCGCTTGCCTTTCACCATGCTCATCAAGCAGGTAACCGCCGTAGTTAACTCAGCTATGTGGCTCTCTTGTCTTTGTCTGGCTTCTTTGTTCGCCTCCAACTGGGCCGTCATAGCGTTGAGTATTCTTTCGTGGTTCTGTAGTTCTCGTTCATGTGGGGCTTTTGTGTCTCGTAGTTCCTGTCCCAACTGTTCATCCCTGGCCATTGCCGCTGCCCCTTCCGCTTGTATAGTTTGGTGGAGGTGTGATGTAACCTGTTCATGTCGGGTTTGATGGCTATCTTGTCCGTCCATCCTCCCACCAACCCTTCGAGTCTTGAGCGCGTCTGGCAGCCCCTTTGTTGCTGCTTCTACCTGTACCATGCTGGTATCTATTTGTTCCAGCTCCGTTCCTATGTATCTGGCGCCCTTCATTATGTCCTTTTTGACTTTGTGCAGTTCTCGTACCAAATGTTGGATTTGGGGTGGAAGGGACTGGAACGCTAGGTGTTCCTGGTCGATGGTCTGGACTAGATTGTCCTCTTACAGGTGTAGACTTCTGTTGATGCGGTCAAGTGGTCAGTACATATCAGGAGATAATTGCGGTTCTGCTGGTGCTTGAGACTGTTGAGACTGGGACCGTCGCATCGCTGCTCGCCGGAAGCGTCCTGGTGGCAGGCCGGGCCATATTCTGGGATCGGTGGATCTAGCGATCCTTGTGTCTTGTGATGTCACCGTTGGATCTTGGGAGTGAGAGAGTTCGTCTGTCTCCCTAGCATCTGGTCCTGCTCCCTGGGGGTTAGACCTCGACATTTTTGAAGTAGGAAAGTGTTTCTTATTCTTCGGGTGATGAAATGGGTTTTGATGGAGTTGTGATTCGTATTTGTGATCGATATCGCTCGTTTCGTCTCGGTAACGTAGAGAGTAACAATATACTGTTGTGGGGTAGTAATATTCTCAGAGCAAGGGAATATACAAGGCCCAACCGTTGGTAATTTGGGAGAATACGTCTAGGGAGACGAGACTCAAGATAGAAGTATAGGAGGTAGAACGATAAATATTTGTTAACGTGTATATATTGTTAAGGTCTCTTCTCCGTTGCTTGATGATGGATAGCAGCTACGAAGACACCTCGATATTTATATTCCACGGCTGGGTGTTCGCGGGTTACATCATCTTTTCCTATAACTAAGTATCTCTTGTCCACCTAGCTCGACTTCTTTGAAGTGGAAGCCCAACTTGACCCTGAACGTCCGTTATCTTTCTACTCTCGTTTGCGCAACTTATTGCCACGTATGCCTCTCTCATGGTGAGGGTGTAGTGCCCGTCCACCTAGATGGCTATATGAACATGTATCCGTTGCCAAAATAGATTTACGAATAATCTCCATGGGTTCGCATGTCAGACAATTATTCGCTAGGATGGAAGATGGCCAATCCTCATATTGTTGTCTCCGTTTTGCCCTGGTCTGCAGGAGGCATTCCTTAGTCTTATCCGGCATTACACGACTCTTTCCTATCGATTGAACCAATGGTTGCGACCATCGTTATCGGTCTCGTGCCAACAATCCCTTTGGGAGTTCCCCGACTCCCTTTCCGACCATAGTGCATTCCTACAGGTTACTGGGCGTCTTCCCAGACCAAGGAAGCCTAACTAAGGTAGATACGTCCCGTGAGTTTGTAGCCACCTTTCGATACCCAATCTTGTAGTGGCTGTAACTCTATGCGATGCCGTCCGATTTGGATGCTTTCACTTGCATCTGGTGCTCTGAGGTCTCCTCGCATGTATCCTTCGAACAGGAACTGGTCGGACGGAGGGCCGCGACGTATCCGCTGTTGCAAGTAGGGTCTTCTTTCCTGATGTCGTTGGTGAGGGGACGCAACTTTCCAGACTAAGTATGGTGACCTACTGTCCCAAGGTCGGGGCCGGAGGGGGGTGTTGCTAACTCTTTTCTAGAGGTTAGTGCGCGAAGGTAGGGTAACTTGACCCCCTTCTCCTTCTGGGAGCTCTGTGCCAAACAACAATTTTGCAGTGGGAGCCCGACTGGACCCTGAACATCTGTTATCTTTGTACTCTCGTTTGCGCAACTTATTGCCACATATGCTTCTCTCATCGGGAGGGTGTAGTGCCCATCAACCTAGATGGCTATACAAACATGTATTGGTTGCTAAATAGATATACAAATAATCACCATGTGTTCGCATGTTAGACAATTATTCGCTAGGATAGAAGATCGCCAATCCTCCTATGGTTGTCTCCGTTTTGACCTGGTCTGCAGGAGGCATTCACCCGTCTTATCCAGTATTACACGACTCTTTCCTATCGATGGAAACAATGGTTACGACTATAGTTATCAGTCTCTTGCCAACAATCCCTTTAGGAGTTCCCCGACTCCCATTCCGAGCATAGTGCATTCCTACTGGTTACTGGGCCTCTTTCCAGACCGAGGAAGCCTCACTAAGGTAGATACGTCCCGTGAGTTTGTAGCCACCTTTCGATACCCAATCTTGTAGTGGTTGTAACTCTGTGCGATGTCGTCTGATTGAGATGCCTTCACCTGCATCAGGTGCTCTGAGGTCTCCTCTCATATATCGTGCGAACAGGAACCGGTCGGACGGCCGGCCGCGAAGTATACGGTGTTGCAAGTAGGGTCTTCTTGACTGATGTCCTTGGTGAGGGGACGCAACTTTCCCAGGTGACGTATGGCGACCTGCGGTCCCAACATCGGGGCTGGAGGGGGTTGTTGCTCCCTCTTTTTCAGAGGTTCGTGCGCGAAGGTAGGGTAACTTGACCCCCTTATCCTTCTGGGAGCTCTGTGCCTAACCAGATGCAGGATCCCTGTGGGGTACCCACGGACACCAGGGCGCGCAGGTTGGGGGAGCCTTCGAAGACCAGGGCACAGGTTCTCTCAGACAGGATGGAGGATCCACAATCGACCCTGTAGGACTGTACGTGGGTGGCCATGACTCTGGCTCTGAGGGTGGAGGCATTGACGTTGTCCAAGCCAGCTTTGATGTCCAGGAAGAGGGAAGACACCTTTAATCCAGGCCTTTGGAGGACTTTTACCTCGGGTGTCAGGGCCAGGCAGGCGTCGGAGGAGCTGAGTCCCGGCAGAGAGCCACAGTGGTTGAGGTGGACCAGACCCTTGAATCTAGCGATGGCGGAAAGTCTCACCTTCATTACCCGTTTGTGGATTTTGGAAATGGTTTTGAGAAGCACGATAATGCAGAAGGAGGCGCGGAAGTTGGAGAAGGCCTTTCCGGCCTTGTCTATACCCACCCCGTTTGCGGTTTTCAGCGATAGAAGGTGGCAGCCGAACGCCACCACGTGGCAGAGGAGTTCAACGATGATTGTGGGATTGATAAGGTTGATCCCTTCCCATACGGAGTAGGGGATCCCGTCGGGGCCAGGGGCAGAGGAGGGGGTAGACTTGGAGAGGGCGAGCTTAATCTCTTCTTTGGTGAGTGGGACAGCTGAGGGGTTCTTCGTCAGGTGACCTCTGCTAGGTAGGGAGCTTTTGGGGGCCAAGAAGTGGTTCAGTAGCGCTTTGTTGATTGCGACTGGGCCCGCGACGTCATGGCGGGAGGGAAATCTGGGGCTCTTTCTTGGGGCGACCAGTTGTTTGGCCGTCCAGATATTGTTTGGAGAGGTCTTTGCGAGGAAATCACATCAGTAGGAGGCTTTCGCCCTTTTAATGGCTATGAAATAGCCAAGCTTGGACTGCCTTGTTATGGTGTAGGTGTCTGGGATTCGGAGTTTGTTGGCTCTGCGGGTGCCTTTTGGGAATTCCTTCCGGAGGGTGGCCAGGAGTGGGGTCCACCAAGCTTTAGACTTTGGGGAGGGGCGTCAGTGGCGTGCGCTGGCTTCGATCGTTGTTGCCAGTGCGGAAAGGGCGGAGGAGAACCATTGGTCAAGTTGGTTGGGAGAGGGAGCATCGGGGGGGCAAGGACCTAGCCAGTCTTTCTGTTTATCAGTAAGGCTTGGCCAGTCGGCTTCCTGCCAGTGTGGCCTAGGCTTGTCGTTATAGGGGGAGGGGGGGCATATGGAAATCAAAATGGGGGTATACTCAGATCCCGTAGAGGGGAGAGAGGACGCATCCCAAGAGCGAAAGGCTGGAAAGATATCTGG
>Ga0307507_10003364_pt1 | contig 31229 bp, 10 predicted proteins | sample 7_EM_MG_FD_207223 | JGI IMG/M metagenome (GOLD analysis project Ga0307507, IMG submission 207223) | Populus trichocarpa ectomycorrhiza microbial communities from riparian zone in the Pacific Northwest, United States - 7_EM | ecosystem: Host-associated > Plants > Roots > Unclassified | place... | reverse complement strand
CTAAAACCAAGAGGATCTTATTAGCCTCTATATTAAGATAGGGATGCCTGTTGCCTATACCCTAAATATGCGAAGCAGAATTAAGACGAGAAACGTAGAAGGTTTAACGCTTTAAATAGAGTGGCCTAGTAATATAAGCTAGGAATTTGCTTACGTTATTACATTAATCGCTAATATTTAAATTGGAGATCAGATTCTATTTATAAGGTAGGTACTAATATATTAAGTTATTCCAAGATTCTATATAACCCATACTCCCTCCCCTAGGGATGTTAGAAGTAAAACACTTATACACTACTATTATTTCTCTCTCTTCTACAAGAATCTTTAATATAGCCCCTTCTAATATCTGGCTGCTATATTGCTATGCTAGAGACGGCCGAGGTAAATATCTATTTAGTTAATCAATATAATCCAATGCTGAGTTTTGCCTATAGAAATTATAGGAACATAAGCGTATAAACTAAGCCCGTTTTCGCTAACGCTAGAGAGAATTAATTAAAGACCTTAAAAGAAAAGTCAAGCGCCTATTAGAAGAGAATAAGAAGCTTTAAGGCTTACTAGAAAAGAAAGGAGCCTCTAAAGACAAGATAAAGAAATACAGTTTATAAAATTCTTAAAATCCAAATCAAGAACTTTTGGTGCTACTAGATAAGGGCCTAGAGCAGTTACTAAAACCAATACAGAATACGGTACATTCTACGGATATATAGTATTTTATGGACGGCGGGTTTACCAACTCTTCTACCAAATCTTCTCTTTCTTAGCAGTGTCCTTTAACTCCTAAAGAAACTTCTATTAACGGCTCTTAACCTAACGCAGAGCCTATTACTTTGAACATAAGGTAATATACTAGCCGGAAATGAACTGCCTACCTTACTTGCTAGAGATCTAAAGTACGTTATAACAGAGCTTATCCATGCAGTATGTGTAGAGAGAGGAATAAGGATTGTGAGTATAAAGGTCAAGACTTTAGAAATGGCAATAAAGAAGAAGAAGTTAATAAGGAAAGCATCTTAATTAAATATTTAGGGGGACTTAACGAATTATTCTCTACAAAGGAGCCAGGTAACTACAGCTAGGCTATACTAGATATTGTATTCCCAACATATTTATACCTGTACGCTGTATAGGCCAATTCCTTTACCAACCCCTTTACTATTCCTTTAGTTCCATTAGCTTATCCTAGTAAGTATATACCCACCTTAATAAGGAATAAGACGTACTTAATTACCTTAGCGGAAGAGTTCCCTTAAATAGAGATGGAGAGAGGCGAATTATTTCCAGAAAGATATCTAGGAGATTAGTAAAGTAGTCCAACCCTACCTAAGGCCAGGGATATATATATATTGACTAGGATTGGATCTATCTTAATTGCCTGCCCCTTCTATTCTACCTATTTTAGTTACTACCCCCCCTAGGTTCCTACACCTTCCTTATATATATATAGAGGCCCTAGAGCCATATTTAATAGAGAAAGTCCTTATCCTTCTTTTCTGACCTAAGATTTTAGGCCGACAATATAACTATTACGCTATAAGAGCGTAATTATAAGATATATCGGTTTCAAAGTTAGCTAAAAGTAATTCGCAGTAGATTAGATAGGGCAGCCCTCTTTGTGCGGAAAGTGCGCCTAGCCTAATTAACTAAGATATATTTTCCACTTAACGATGTTCCGCCTAGTACAAAGTTAAAATATAAGCCGGACGCTTTATTCTGGTATAACGATGTATAATACCCTAGGGTTATAATCGAAGTTGCATATTTGTAGAAGAGAAAGAGGCTAGGCTAGCTAGCTAAAGATTATCCCCAAGTCTCTTTAATTAGTGGTGGTGGTTATAGTAGCTTTTTAATAGCTACCCAAGTAGCTATAACCTTTGCTAGTGGTAAAATTAGAGCTTAAAGCTCTCCCTCTACTGTACTAGCCTCCTGATCGTTAAATGTTCCTTTCTATAGAGGCCCATATAAGTGCCAAAGACACTTATATATCTATTTACAATCGTAAGCGATAATCCTCTAATAGAATTTAGGAAGCCTTCCGAGAAATAGCCCTTATATACAATGTAATACCTACGACCGGTCAAAGTTCCTTGAAGTTGCTAGCGGGCGACTTCCAGCGGTAGAAGACGGTGGTAGAACAGGTAGGAAATAGTAGGAAAAGGGTATCACAGTTAAGTCCTATAATAGCAATTTAAAATAACGCCAAGAGCTCCATTTTAGAAGCTATATACGGTAAAGTTGCCAATATTTTAGCGTACTATTCTAGCGTTTTGCGAGCGGTAAGAGGAACATTAAAATTTTAAGGCTATGTAGATAAAATCACTCTAAACTACTATATTATAAACTAAATCTAAGGCCTCTATATTACGACCAAACAACCCCTAATATATTTAGATAGAGAGCTTAAAGGATTGCTTTAATACACGTATTATTTAACTTCATATTATCAGCTATAAAATACCCAATATTTCCATTAATATCGTACTCCTTAAATAAAGCAATAAGTACGGCTGCTTAGTTCTTACTACTATACTTACTAAGTACCTCTTAAAGGCCTAAAATAGCTTACTGACGCCTACTTTTCCTATTAATAAAATAAGCAACTATATTAAGAACTATATAAAGTTACGATTAAGTTTAAGCAATTGCTATACTACTAACTAGCTGGTCTGCTTAGTATTCTGTTAGAGATCTATTAAGAAATCTACTGCTATTTCCTTATCCAACAAAAGCCAATTGATTTGCACTTCCTTAACTTCCACCCCGGCTAGATAAATACTATAAGTGGCTTAACATAGAGAGAAACACAGCCATTTTTATATTAAGGCAGGTTAGCGAGGAAGCGCTAGATATACTTTATAGCTAAAATATCTTTAAGGTTATTCTTTATGGGGGGGTTAAAATATCTTAGGTTAGTTTGCACTAGCTAGACATTTTTAGATTCTTTACTTAAGGGTCCCGCTTTAGTAGACAGATATCTATTAATATTTAGCGAAGTTAAGGCAAGAAGTAGCAGTAATACTATAAGAGCACCAAGGCATAAAGGTAGAGGAAGAGAAGCATTATAGGAGATAGCAAGATCTAGAAGAAAAAGAAGGAAAGAAAAAAGGGTAAAGGAGAAGACCTTATTAATAGCTATAACCTCTATTCCTGCCTTAAAAACCGCATATTATCGCTAGCTTAGAATCCCTACTCCTTCTAAAGGGTGACAATCCTGGCCTTGTTTAGGGAGTTGCCCTAATAGCACTTATTCCCACTAGAAGCATCCTCCTACACGTCCATTAGCTCCATATACCGCTAGCTAGGTAGAGGGGACTATAAGTACGCCTTTAGTGTTATCCACAATCTCTTATAGAAGCGAACCTCTAAATCAGTTCTAATATACTTATTACAGACCTAGACGGTGTCGGTTTTAGCGTTATAGTAGGCAGAGATATTGTTAACCACGTAGTGGACTTTAGGTGTGATATTAGCTGTATAGGGGAAAGGGCTAATAAGTTTAGTGTAGAAGCTAGCGCTAATATATATAGTCTTCTTAGGCGGAGTAGAAGCGCCTTAGGTACTAACGGCGGCAACTATATAGTAGCTCTTATTAATAGCCCAAGCAGGTTTCTAGAGCGCAGCCATTATATTTGCCGTCTATCTATTTTATGCGTTAGTCGATTAGTCCAGCCCTAGTAAGCGACATAAGAATAATATAGGCTTACCTTTGTTAAAGAAGGGTAGAAGCTGGAGGTCTTTAAAATCTAGAGAGAGAGCGAAAGAGCAAGCGCGAGAGAGATAGAGAGATAGTAGGAAGAGGCAGCAGCAGCAGTACAAAACAGCTATTAAGACGTTAGTAAACAGCGCAGGTCGCTCTAGGAGAAAAGGTTAGGTAGTTTACTTATAAATCACGACTATAGAGTACTAGAGGAGGTAGTAACTAGTCCTTAGGATAACAAAGAAGAGGAAAAGGCTGCTAGTATAAAAGAGGGAGAAGGCCAAGAGAGCTTAAAGAAAAGGTGTCGTTATTGGCAGAAGTTCTTCTTAAGTATTAAGAGGTTAGTAAGTGCGACAAGCGCTTACGCAGTAAAGCGCGTTGCGGGGTTAAAGCTAAGTCATTAATTCTAAACATAAAGGAGATATAGAAAAAGCAGAAACGTAATAAGTTATTAAATTTAAGGGTAGGTAAGAATAAGAAGCCTTAAAACAAGTAAAGACAAAATGGATATTAAGGAATATAATAGCTTACCAGTAATTGCGGCGGTTAGAAGTCTTAAGAAGAGGCAGTAAGGCTAGGGAGAGCAAATAGAGGTAAGCTTGCAGTAGAGAAGGATAGAAAAGGAAGAAGGTTATTAAGTAAATATAGGCAGCGCTAGCAAATAAGAAGCTTTACTAGAGAGCAAATAACCTACAAAGCCGCTCTCTATAAAGGGAGGAGAGAAGGAAGCAGTAGTAGGTAAGATAAAGGATTTAAGCTTAATCTTAATTTTGATAAAAAGTAAGGCTTAAGCGATGTATAAGGTCTTTAAATAGCTAAAATCTAGAAGAGGATAGAGCTTTTATCCGCGTCTATACGTAACCTATAGCGGAATAGAAACTTAAGTAGGTAAGTAAAGACATTGTTTTTAAGGCGGCGCTAATAATAAAATTAACCCACCTGAGCCCTATTATATGGATATATTATCGCGCGTGCTTCTTACCTTTAATACCTTTACGCTTCGTCAATTAACCCTCCTTTAGCCCTTAATACCTTTTATTAACCTTAATATTAAGCTCTAGAGCTAGTAGCTTCTAGATCTTACCTTAATTTTCTTTCCTTTACCACCTCTAGTGTCTAGAAAGCTAAATAGCTTTCTACTATTACTTCTAGGACGATTAAGCCTATTAGTAGGTTAATAATTTGCTTCTTCTTACTCTTGTATTAAATAAGGGTAAAAAGAACCCCTGCCTCTTACGCGGACTTCTTTTTATCTTATATAATACCGTCTTTAATATTTCTGCAAAGCTCTGTTCTACTTCCTAAAGTTCTATATTACCTTTAACATTTACAAAAACTCTCCTTATAGCCATTATCTTACTTTTATCTTACCTCCCTTGCGACTCTTATCTCTCTCGGCTCTTACTAACTACTACTTACCTCCTAAATTACTCCGCCCTCTATTAAAGCAGCTTCTGCGGCTCCCAATTATTAGCTATACGCCGTCCTCCCTTTAATTAAGCCTCCTGTAGCAGCTCCTCCTCTACCCCTCCATTACAATAGCTCTGCGACGCGCGCTTTAAATGACATCAGCGAAGCTCCCCCTTATATACAAAATAATGGTTCGATTTAACACCGCCTATAAGGTAAGCGATTAGATATAGGGATAGGTTTCTATCTATAACTTAGTTAACTATATCCATTTCCGTAATATTTTACCTTTTGTGGTTCTCGCGAACCTCTCTCCTAAAGACTATGTGCTAGACTTAGGTACGGGATTGATATGGGTGGCTATTAAAGCAAAGCGCTGTATAGGGGACTCCGGAGTCTATATTAATATAAACGTCTATAAGGAGCTAATCGAGATGGACGCTATAAGCAATATTAAGGCTTATAAACTTAAACGCAGTAATGGCGGCCCTGGCAAGGCTATCTACCTAATTATAGGTAACTTTATGGATAAGGCCGTCTTGGACAAGGCGAGGAAGCTACTACTAAAAGGGAAGAACAGCTTTAACGCTATTTTTTTGGCTATAGGTCCTTAACATGTTAACGCCTAAGTAGTAAAAGCGGTTGCTACGCCTAGTATCCAGTTTCTTAGCCAAAGATAGCAGGATTGTTATAGATCTTAATATACTTGCGAAGGGGCCTAAGTATCCCAATAGCACTGAGTGCCCTGCCCTAAAGATCTATAAGGAGTTTCGCCCTATTAGCTATAATACTAAGGGGAGGCTTTAGATGCACCAGAAGGCTATAAAGCACAGCAGGATTATACCAGAGAGGATGTGGCAAGGAGTAAATACTAGAGTTAGCTAAGACCTGCGGGCTTAATGTTGTGTCAATGCATAATATATATAACGGAGATAAGGGTTTTAGCCTTGGTCCTTTTTAGGACAAGTCTTCCGCCATTATAGCAAGGATAGAGGGAAAGTGGTAGCTAGACGCGTTATAAAAGGCTAGAGGTGCTACTACGGCCAAAATAACAGACCTATTCGTGGTCTAGAAACTCCAGCAGATAATAAAAGTAGAGGAATAGGCTCTATAGAAAAAGTCTCCCCCAGAGTTTCTGGACTATAGGAATATAAAGGTAGCTGCGCTCCTTAGGGCCAGCAGCGAATAAGCTCTATAATTCTTCTATTAGCCTACCTTACCGTAGTTCTTTATTCCTCTTTTCTTTTTCTTCTTTACTGCTATAAGGGCATCTCCTTAGCTTTTACTGTCCTGTCTTCTTCTACTCTAGCCTTTTTGTGGCTAATATACTCCTTTTCCCTTTCTCTATTATGGGCGCTTTAAGCCTTGTTTATTGCTGCGGATAAATCCAGCTGCTCTTTCTTATATAGAGCCTCTTTGTAGGTAAAAAATTGGCGATTAATAGGAAGATAGATTAAATTAAATACTATATCTATATTAACCTTATAAAATTCCAGCCCATATACTGTACCTTGCCCTTAATATACCTAAATAGCGATTTATCCCGCTTAAGCCGGCGTTCTAACCTATTGTATTCCTCTCGTGTAAGCTAAAATTCTGTTTATAGGTGTTACTTAATATGTTTCTCTGCTTCAATATCTTTAAAAAGCACGTTATCTCTTAGGAGCTTATATAAAGACTTTTTTATTAATTGGCGGAGGCGTTAAAGGCGTGCCTATAAAGCTTAGAGGTGGTGTGATATGCTAATAGTACTTCAGAGAAGTCTGCAACGTAGATATAGCCGTATGTTATATTATAAGTTGGGCCACATCGCGAAGTTTAATGGTGATAGTCGCTTAGTTAATATTTTAGTTAACTTAGTAACTATGCCACTTATCTGCCTTATATAATTTATAGGCTAGTGCTTAACCGATAGTGGCAAGCCTATAACAGTTCTTTATTCCAATACTATAGCTGCCCACTTTCTCTACTTTCTCTATTCTTAACCTTAAAAAGTAGGGCGTTATAAGGGTATGGCTAGAGCAGGTCGGCCACCCTCCCTATATATAGTGGCGGTATCTAATACTAAACCACTTTTATTATAGTCCGATATTACTTATATATATACTTACTCTGCCTAACCGCTCCGTATTTGTACTAGCTTAAAATTCTACTAAATTAGGTGGTATTAGAGTTCTTATCTCTACGTCTCCCTATTTAAAGCTTTAAGCGACGACTCTATATTAAGATAATAAGGGCCAAGAATCCGTTTCTAGAACTAGATGTATATTTTTGTTAGTAAGATAGTAGCTTTAGCACTAAAGCGTAAATGCCAGATTGCCTATCTAGCCAGTATATCTGGATGATCTTCCCTAAGCACCCTCTTTTTTGTCTCCATTACTTGCACCTCCAACTCTTTAGCCTCCTTTTATTGTCCTTGGTTTGCTGTAAGGGCAGTAAAGTATAAGCGCCCACCATTAATATCTAGAGCCTTAAATCCCCATTTATTAATAATATATAAGTTCTCCCTCACCCAATTATCTATATAATCCTCGATAATAATAGCTTCTATATATTTATCCTCGTCCTGTATAACGCAGAAGAAGGAGTATATAGAGATATATATACCAACTCCTACTATATATATAATAAATATATTCCTACTATCGTCGCTACTTGCTAATATGTCCAGATTATAGGTCTAGGTAAAGCCGAGGTATACTCTAAGAGCGATAAGGAGGGAGATAAGGGATGCTAAAAGGAGCATCTATAGTGCTAAGATAATTATAACCAATACCACGCTGGGGTGAAACATTGTGCTTTTAGGTTTCTCTTTAAAGTAGTAATGCTTAATAGATGCGCGTTAAAGTCTTTAGGATCGTATAGGTAAAAGTTGCTTTAGCTGCCTAAGATAGGCTAAAAAAGGAAAGAAATATTAATTCGGCTTATATCCATTATATATAGTGACATTGGATTGATAGCTCTATTAGTTGTATTTAGATTCTGTCGTTCCTTATTAGTTCGATTATAGTAAGGTCTCACATTTCGCTTTTACTTAAGCTTTATTATAAATAACTCTTGAAGCTGTTTAAAAGAGGGGACTATTTACGCATTATTAAGAATGCCTACGCCGCCTCTAATCTATAGGTAGATTTGAGGGGCGTATAGCAAACGACCTATAACCCACTATTGCGTTGTGGCGTAGAAGACGGCTATAAGAGAACTCGCTAAGCTAAGGATGAGTAGTCCTCTAGTGGCCTAATATGTTTAGCTAAGGGCGCTTAGGGACAAGGCTGTAATAGAAATCTGTGCCACAATAGCTGCCTAATAGTGGGTTATTATAAAGTCAATTTCTACATAACTAAAAGGTTATATAAACAGCTATAGAAACCATAGTGCATTTATTCTAAATATATTTTTTAAAAGCTAATGCATCTTTATTAATTATCTAACTAAGAATCTAAGCTTCTATACGCCAAGTTATCTTGCTCCTAAAAACGAATAAGAATAAGCTAGGTGGACCGTATAATTTAAGTAGCTAAAAAGCTCGTAAGCTATATCTAGCTCTAAAATTAGCTGTATTAAGTGTGACCCTAAGCAATTTAGTAATTATCATAATAACACTAGCGTCAGCCATCTTAGGTAATAAAAGGGCTGCGGGGTACGGTTTGTGTGGTAAAGAATAGCATTATAACGGTTATTATTAGTTACTTCTTAGAATATTAGTTACAAGAGCAGTATAATTTAGTAAATGTCCTTACTTACCCTATAAAGTCTAAGCAATAAAGGTGGCAGGTATTATTATCAGGAGTAAAGTTACTAAGTGATTGCGCCTACTAGGTGCCTAACGCTAGCAATGTAAGCACTGGAAGCACTTATAGTATAGCCACCCTTACGTAGGTTATACGCAAGTTGATACTTTAGGCAGCACTTACGCTTTTTATTTAGAATGCGTCTTACCTATACTAGTAGAAAGGGCGGCCGACCTATATTAGCTATACCCTTATCAAGATGGCGAGAGTGTAACTAAGGGTTTAAGAGCAATAGTTATTATAGTGGCGTTCTTTAAACCGCCATTTCCTAATAATTACTTATAAAATGATCCCGTTTCTAGCTACTACCTTAACTACTTCTTTAGTAATCTTGACCTCATTACCGCGCTTATTAAGGTATATTTTTATAGCTAGCGTATTAAATAATTCTATAAGCGCCTGGATTAGCTAAAGGGTGATTATAATCCTATTACCGCGCTAATTAAGGAGCAGTGCTATTACTATCTTGCCACTGCCCCTATTCTTAGCTGCTGCCTTAACCACCTCTTTAGTAATCCTGACTTCATTACTGCGCTAATTAAGGAGCAATTCTATTACCTTATTACCACTTCCCCAGTTCCTAGCTGCTACTTTAACCACCTCTTTAGTGATTTTGACTTTATTACTACGCTGATTAAAAAGCAGTGTTATTACCTTCTTACCCCTTCTCTTATTCCTAGCTGCTGCCTTAACTACCTCTTTAGTGATTTTAACTTTATTACTGCGCTAATTAAGGAGCAATTTTATTACCTTATTACCACTTCCCTAGTTCCTAGCTGCTGCTTTAACTACCTCTTTAGTGATTTTGACTTTATTACTACGCTGATTAAAAAGCAGTGCTATTACCTCCTCGCCCCTTCTCTTATTCCTAGCTGCTGCCTTAACTACCTCTTTAGTAATTTTGACTTCATTACTGCGCTGATTAAGGAGCAGTGCTATTACTGCCTCGCTATTGCTCCAATTTCTAGCTACTGCCTTGACCACCTCTTTAGTAATTTTGACTTTATTACTGCGCTGATTAAAAAGCAGTGCTATTACCACCTTACCACTACCCTTATTTTTAGCTGCTGCCTTAACCACCTCTTTAATAATCTTGACTTCATCACTATACTGATTAAGGAGCAGTGCTATTACCTCCTTGCCACTTCCCCTGTTCCTAACTGCTGCCTTAACCACCTCTTTAGTGATTTTAACTTCGTTGCTGCGCTAATTAAGGAGCAGTGCTATTACTGCCTTACTACTTCCCCCGTTTTTAGCTGCTGCCTTAACTACCTCTTTAGTGATTTTGACTTTGTCGCTACGTTAATTAAGGAGTAATGCTATTACCTCTTTATTACTGCTCCCGTTTCTAGCTGCTGCCTTAACTACCTTTTTAGTGATCTTGACTTCATTACTGCGTTAATTAAAGAGTAGTACTATTACCTCCTTACTACTACTCTTGTTTCTAGCTACTGCCTTAACTACCTCTTTAGTAATCTTGACCTTATTGCCGCACTTATTAAGGAGTATTTTTATAGCTAGTGTATTAAATAATTCTATAAGCGCCTGGACTAGCTAAGGGGTAACTATAATCCCATCGCCGCGCTAATTAAGGAGCAGTGCTATTATTACCTCACTACTACCCCTGTTCTTAGCTGCTGCCTTAACCACCTCTTTAGTGATTTTAACTTTATTACTGCGCTAATCAAGGAGCAGTGCTATTACCTCCTTGCTACTTCTTCTATTCCTAGCTGCTGCCTTAACTACCTCTTTAGTAATTTTGACTTCGTTACCGCGCTAATTAAGGAGCAGTGCTATTACCTTTTTGCCACTGCTCTTATTCCTAGCTGCTGCCTTAACCACCTCTTTAGTGATTTTGACTTTATCGCTATACTGATTAAAAAGCAATGCTATTACCTCCTTACTACTTCTTTTATTCCTAGCTGCTGCCTTAACCACCTCTTTAGTAATTTTAACTTTGTCGCTGCACTAATTAAAAAGCAATACTATTACCTCTTTACTACTTCTTTTATTCCTAGCTGCTGCCTTAACCACCTCTTTAGTGATTTTGACTTTGTCGCTGCACTAATTAAAAAGCAATGCTATTACCTCCTTACCACTTCTTTTATTTCTAGCTGCTGCCTTAACCACCTCTTTAGTGATTTTGACTTCGTTGCTGCGCTAATTAAGGAGCAGTGCTATTACCTCCTTGCTATTTATCCAGTTTTTAGCTACTGCCTTAACTACCTCTTTAGTGATTTTGACTTTATCGCTGCGCTAATTAAAAAGTAGTGCTATTATCTCCTTGCTACTTCCCCTGTTTCTAGCTGCTGCCTTAACCACCTCTTTAGTAATCTTGACTTCATTACTGCGCTAATTAAGGAGTAGTGCTATTACTACCTTGTTATTGCTCTAGTTTCTAGCTGCTGCCTTAACCACCTCTTTAGTAATCTTGACTTCGTTACTACGCTGATTAAGGAGTAGTACTATTACCTTTTTACTACTTCCCTTGTTCTTAGCTGCTGCCTTAACTACCTCTTCCGTAATCTGCATCTTATTTCTATATTGGTTTAGCAAAACTTTAAGTAACTAATAACTTCCGTATAGTACTAAGATGTGTAGAAGACTTCGACCCTGCTTGTTTACAAAGTATACTTGTGGAATCGGTCCGTATTTTAGTATTTCTGGAAGATTAAAGGCATATAAAATAAACCAAGCTACTGCTAGATCTAGCATTACTATAGTATCTTCTAGTCGGCGCTCTAAATCCTATATAATATTAGAATTTGCTAAGAAGTATAGGAGCCGAGTACTCCATAGTTCAATAGGATAAGGCGTACTGCTATTACCAGATATAAAAAACTGAAAAATGCTTTTTAGTTTACCTAAGGTCCTATTATCAGCCGCTAGTTAACAGTGTATAGCCTAGTAAATATTAGAGTATTTACCAAATCTATTAGCTTTAGATAACTTTGCAATTAGATACTGTTTGCGTGTAGAAATAAACTTGTTGGTTATAGGGTTTGGATTTATAGAGACTAAGTCCTAAAGACATGCTTTTGCTGCTAGAGCATTGGTTACTATAATTGTATATTCTTGCCGCTTTTCCAAAAACTCCCTAACTGATAGATGGGCGAAGCGAAATATATTTAACTGGGCGTTAAAGACAACGAAGTTGTTGTAAAGCTTAAGGACTAGATCTTTAGGAATAGAGCCTATGTTATTACTACTTTATAGAATTGTTAAGACTGCTGCTAGAAATTCTGTGGTCTTTAGCGTCCTCTAGGCGTATAATAGCTAACTAAGTACGTTCCTAAAAATGATTCTTTTATATTTACCAGGCTTGTTTAAAAGGATGTTATAAAGTTCTGTGTAGAGAGTATCTAAATCAGGAGGAAGCTAACTAAGACTTTTACGGATATTAGCGTCTATATTAAACGAGTAGAGATATTGCAATTGTATACTTACCCAGCGGAACCTAAAAATGAGATTAATATGCTGTTAATTTAAGTCATAGTTAAGAAACTTACATTTTACTAGTACCTTTGATTACCTTTTTTATAATAAGCTCCTTTATCTCCGTCTAAGAATTACTATATTGCAATAGTTCTCTGTCTTTAATAAGCCGTTCTGTCTAATCCTTTACAAAGACCGTAATGTTATCGCTATTCCTATTAGACTTAATCTCTAGGTTTAAATAGCGCTGTAAATAGAGGACGATGTTATGATTATTGCGACTTAAGATAAACATTTTGATTAATCTAGAGGACTTCTAGAGAATCTTTTCTAGTTCCTTAAGTAAATCGCGCCACTTCTTTAGGTTGTATTTATCAAGGGCGTCTATTACTATGGTTGTTAGCGGATACTGCTTAATAAGTTGGATAATAAGTGCGCGGCTTTTCTCTATCTGTAGCGACCTAGATATAAATCCTTCAGTTTCTTTCTGCTTATAGAGATTAAGAGTGGGCTTTAGTAGTGGCTTTCTAGGTTTTAGAGAAGACAGCTACCTAGCTAGGCTAGCAAGTATTGCTATAAAATTTAAACACTTAGGTTCAGCACTATTCCGCGAAAAGTAAAAGAAGACTAGCTATGGATTATAGCTGGTGTAGAAGCTATTAAGAGCGTCTTTAACTACAATTGAGCTGGAAAACGTTAACATTTAATATAATAGCTTTAAGTTAATACACAAATAACTTATACTAGCTTGCTCTTACCCAACCCAGGAATTCTATAAATTTATAGGATAGAGAACACACTCTCCTTCTTCTATTTCTTAAAGATAGGGTCTAAGAGAAGCTATTACCTGGTTCCTAAAAGTACACCCTGCTTTGTCTGCTTATAATATTAAATATATAGTTTAGGCGACACCTATAGTAAAATCTCTATACGCTTGGATGCTAGGGGCTATAAGCAAGTGTCTTATTCCCTTAGTAGACCACTTACCTTAAAGATTATTTTGAATATCCTTTAGATTGTCGTCTATTCTTTATAAGGGGGCATTAATATCTGCTAGTAAACACTTTAATTTCGCGTAGTTATAGATCTGATCTAAATATACACTTATTAGTATATAGGGATAATTTAATAGCATTTATACCGACCATGTCTGTTAATAAGAGATGTATATTGGCGAATACCCTCTTATACTATACAAATATTGTTTAAATATATAGTAAACTCTAATTTGGTAAGGAGTCCGCTCTTAAGAATACGTTCTATTTATTAATCCTATTAGTTAATATTCTAAACCTGTAAAGAGATATACTGACTTACGGAGCCCTATTTAAGATATTGTTTCGTTTTGGTTAGATAGATTAAGATGTCTATATATAGTGTAACTAAGGCCCTTTGTAGCTCTTCTGCAGCTTTAGATGTCTATCTAAGATAAAGATCTTTAAAAACGGCGTGGCGATAGATTAGCTTTACTATTTATGCTAAACCTTCTACTACTCCACTAAACTTGTTGTAATCGTTAATAGTAATTTATACGGGCCTTAGCTACTTTCTCTTTTAATGGCTCCGTGCTATATAAATTTGTAATACAAAATAGATCCCTGCCTAGGGAAGTGCAGTATACACTAGATTGTACTAGACTGTAATATCCCCTATTTACTTGAAAATGTTAATCTACCTAATAATCTTATCGAATACGTCCCTTAGTATAATAGTCTCTCCGCTTATATAAGTGTACTCCTACCTTTTCTTGATATATTCTTGCTTTGACTTTTTAGTAAGTGCGTGCAAGTTTGTAAAGGGTTTGAGTTTGTCTAGGTGACTAAAGTCTATATTACGCCTATCCTTGTTGTTTAACTGGGCTGCTACAAGTGCCCAGAGATTGGTACTATAAATAATACAGAGAATTAACAAACACGGCGCTTAGTAAAGAGACTCTATATACATACACGCTCTTCTATGGTATAGTTAGTAAAGCCATAATATAAGTGCTTAAGAGAAGTTATATAGGCTAGGGTAGGCAGAAACGTTATAATCTGGTAAGTATATAGGCTTGCACAGCCTTAGCTTTATATAAGTACATTATACTATATTACGTAATAGTCGTTAAATTCAGTGGTACTATTTTAAGGTTCTTATATCTTATAGGCGCTAGTAGGGAGGATAGCTAACCTATACTAGCTATACCCTTGTTAAGGTAGCGTTTCCTAGACATTAGCGGTTAAAGCTCCAGCGCAATTATTATATAAGGTGTTATCTATTTAACTAAAGCCTCTTTCCTTAGCTAAAGAAAGGTAGCCGCTATAAAGTTAGCCACTATAATTATAGAAGGTGGGTTTATCTAGGATTTTAAATATATAGCCTAGAGCAATTATTATTAATAATAGTTATTAATAGAGCTATTGCCCTACAAGGCTAGGTCTGCCTTTTATTACTTAAAATATTTAGGTGGTTAATAAGCCGAGACCTATATCTCTATAGGTGACTTTGTTCTGCCACCTTCTACTTATACGCGTAAGTGTAGTGTCCGCCTTTAAACTATAATCCCCTTACTTGTAACAAACCGACTCAAGGTATGCCGATTGATACTATTAGTGCTAAGATAGAAAATATATGCCTTCTTTACTTCCCCCTTTATATTCAATTTTCATAACTAATATAGCTATTATAGGAAATTATAATCCTTTAATATAATGTCTGCTTTAAGCTTAACTAGCTCTTGGATATAAATCTAAAGTATTCCCAGCTAATCTATAATTAGGCGCTTATGCTTTCTATAGCTATTAATTCTATAGCTATATGCTATATTGCCACCAGAGACTTATTTGAAGAAGATTTATAGAATTATAATAGTGATTTTATTAATCCTAGCAAGCTCCTTTTAGCTTCTAGCTTATCCCCTTTACCTATAGGTGAGCTAGCTAAATAGACTAAGGCAAGCACTGCTAATCAGTTTTCCTCTTATAATGGTAATTTAACGCTATTTTAAGGCGTTAACACAACCCCCTAAAAGTCTCCTATACCTTCTCTTTAACACCCTTTGTCCTATACGGAAAACTAATTCCCCTTTATAGCTACAAACCTATTAATCCAAAGTGTGGAGACATTGTAGCAAAGTCCTAGTAGTTAACCCTATAATTATACAGATAACTAGAAAGGAGAGAAAGAACAGTCGCTGTCTTAGGTAGATAAGCAACACTGTAAAGAGCCTTAACAATTAATTAACCATGATCTCTAATATATAAGGCGGGATAACCAAATATAGGCGCGTAAAGAGGGGCAGGATAAGGCAGAGTTGGATAATATTTACGGATAGGATAATGTAATAAAAGAAGTTAAATGCGATCCTAAACCGCAAAGCAAAATATACTAGAGAGAAGGAGCACAATTACCTATAAATAAAAAGCAACTATAGCGAGCTAAGCCTACTAAAATACCAAATATAGCAATTACTAGGTCTGGAAGGATGATATTAAAGCGGCTTTAGAGCAAACGAAAAGTTAACAATTAACACTTCTATAAGGTCAAGAGGCTACAAAAATAAACTCTAAAGGAGATTCCACCTATCTATAACTATAAATTTCCGTTAATAGAGATATATTAAACCTTTACTAACTATAGCTTGTTAGACAATTCTAATAGGCTCTGGCTCCTTACTTGCTTATTCTTCGCGGTTACTAGCTAGGACGCTTTTATATAGCTATAGAATTCCTATCTTACTATTTAGGAGAGTATAAGTATAGTTATTCTTTCTTCTAGTAATATAGTATCCGCAAATATAGAGTCTCTGGATTAATTAGATGTCTCACTTACTATAGCGTTTGTTATAAAGCGATTCCACCTAATTGGATTGGTGGAAGCTTATATACGGCTAGAATAGAATTACCGGCTTTAACCGGTCTAGCAGACTAGACATTAGCGGAATGAAAAGCGAATATTAAAACTAGGTCATTGCGGCTAGGCTACTTCCCGCGCTTTAGACGATATACTATCCCAGGCGTATCCTAAATTTATAAGGCATATAGTTAAGTATAATAAACGACTAACCACCCTAAAAAATAGACTTAGTTAGGGACGCAACTAGTATATACTAGCAGCTCAATTTAGTACTGGTATTCTTGCTTTAGTCCCAACTAATAGTAATTTTAGTATCTATAACCGCAAGTAAGCTTCCTTCCTGCTAGCAGAATCTATACTAGGCTAACTTCCTATAGTATTAAAAGACTTCTAGTAGATGATTTTAAATTACTTATTAATATTTTAGATGAAGAACGTGGTAGTTTTCTCTATAAATATAGTTAATAGATAACTTACTTTCTTAATCTTCTCTTAGGACCAATTCTAGAGAGAAAATATATGCTTAAGGATACGGATGGATCCCTTATAAAGGAGGAGCCATTTAACTTGCTAGGTTTAATAAAATACCTAAAACTAGATAGATAAATATTGGCATAGATTTTTGCAGTATATAGGGATATATGTTAATTATATATATAAATCATTACAACTAAAAAGCTTAATATAGCTCTTACTATATATATTCATAAACTTTACGCAAAGACAAATTTAATAGGCATTATATTTAGGTTTAGGGCTTCTAGGAGGCTCTTAATCCTAGGAAAACTAATCTTAATTACCTATTCCTACCTTTATTTTCTAGTATAATCACTATAGAGGAACCATGAACAGTGTAGATAGTAGTAAAAGAATAAAAGATTAGAGATATAGCAAAGTATAAGGCTTCGCACGCCTAAGGCAACACCAAGCTAGGTGCCTATACTGCGCTATACCGCGTATAGGGCCGGGATAATAAAACATGCACCTCACTCCTTATAACAAGTAATGACTAAGGGAGCACCTAACTAACCTAAAAAAGTCTTTTGTTTAACGCCTAAAATTAGGTATTTGATTTTTAAGGTTTACTTAATCCCCTAAACCTCCTTAACATTATCGCCTCCTCTCTAGCGCTTGGCCCTGAGTTAGGCAGCAATGCTAATCATTTAAGTGATAGGAAATTCTATTAATAACTCTCTACTCCGCCTAATTGCTTTTATAGTATCTTAAGTCCGAATAAATCTAAAATGTCTTCTTAATAGGCATTCTTGTCTTGTCTTTACGCTTGCTCTAGTTACTCTTATTTATATTAGCCCCAATCTCGATATAGCGCTTAACGGCCTTATTTCTAGTCTGACCGCTACACTTAATAAGAAAGGGAACAAGCCTCGCCATTTTACTACAACGTATAGTCTTGCAAATATTACAATACTACTTAATTGCTTTGAGCCCGGCAAGGATATATATCTCCAACTTCTACAATTGCGCCTCCAAAGTGGCATACTTATAGTATACACTCTTAAAGATACGAATTTCTTAGGGCGTATTAACAACTAACTAAAAGTAATCTATAAATACTAACTAAAGCTAGAGGTTCCTTTTAGATATATTAAAGACTGGCGCGGATATAGACCTAGAGATCACCCTATTTATATACAAATAGTGAACGCTAGTACCTCCCAGGATGTCTGGCAAGAATTTAAAGCCACTGTAAGTACTCTTAATCAAAGGCTCCTCTAATAGATATTTAGCTAACAATACCAAGTTAAGGAAGAACCGTTTAAAGCCTAAGAAGGGGAAATGTCTATTAGAGGCAGGAGATATTAGCTAAAATAACATAATAAAGCGTCAATTGTAGACACACAGTAATTTGAGAGATGGAGTTAAGAAATAATATTCTTAAGTTTTTCTATCTAAGGCTGGAGGAATTTAGAAAGAGACTAAGGTTTTATTTAACTTGGCTACATTTGTAACTATAAATAAAGAGTGCTACATTAGGCACTTCTAACTTCAAAAGGCTTATTATATTAATTCCGGCGTCCTATACTCTAAATTACAGCCATATATACCCTACAATATCCTTATATTCCAGACATTATTTGGATTGTTTTCCGCACACTATATACTGTTTTGTCTAGCCGTATTACACTTGCGCGTGCACTTATTAGAGTGAAAGTAACTATAACTATATAAGAGTGTTTCCCAAATATATATAGTATGCCTTTAGAGACAAGTTAGCTGCTTTCTATAAATAGTAAGAAACGATCTCATAAATTTAAGGCAGAATGCTGGCTCTTTATAGGAATTTATAGTTTTATAGCCTTTTATGGAGTAATATTTCTTAAAACTGTTAGTATGGAACAGAGCTAAGGAAAGTGGACTTTAGTAGGTATATAAACTATTAATACTTATCTCTACTTAAATAAGGCTGGATTTATGCATATTAGTGTAGATATATTGGCAGCAAAGATATATAAAAACAGCTGTATATAGTAAGAAAATGCACTTAGATATTTAAACTATTCCATTTTAAGGTGCCTGCGGTAAGGCTCTAAGATATTAAGTAGTAGCCTTATAGGTATCAATAACTGGTAAATATAGATCCTTTTATATCTCAGACATTAATATCTAGTAATACTACTTATAAATCAATGTCTAAAACGCAGCGAAAGTGATAGTATTCTGTAAATAAAATGAAGCAGGGGCGCTAAGCAGGCCATTCCACTATAGGCTTAGTGGGGGTATCCTAAGAGGATATTTTTCTGTAGATGCCTTTGCCAAAAGGATAGTGCCTAGAATATGCCTCTGAGCGAGCTTATATAGTATAAACTGCCAATTTGGCAGCGAGATAATGAATATATACGCTCTAGATACCGCCCTTTATCTAGCTCTTTTACCTATCGCTATAAAAGCCTTTATTTATATAGAAGCTCAAAAGCGCTCTACTTTAGTACAGCTAAGTAGGTATATAAATAACAAGTTAATTCCTCCTGCTATTATAGTTATATCTATCCAACTAGTATTATTAGCTAGTGCCTCTTCTCTACCAGAGGCTATATACTATATCTTGTCCTTAACAAACCTAAATAGCGACTTGCCTTACCTAAGCCAACGCTTTGTCTTATTATATTCCCCTTATGCAAGCTAAAAGGATGTCTATGGATTTTAATTGCTGTGTCTCTAAGAAGTGCGATAACTTGGGGAGCTTAGGTAAAGGCTTTCTCGTCAGTTTATAGAGGTGTTAAAGGCGCGCCTATAAAGCTTAAAGGCAGTGTAATATACTGAGATTCTTTTAGAGGAGGCTGTAATATAAACATAGCCGTATATTATAGCATAAGATGGGCTGCATTCTGAAGTTAAATAGTGGTTATCTTAAGGACTAGTGGGGGTTTTAGTATAGTTTAGTTAACTTAGCAACCGCGCCAAGCTAAACGCCAAGCAGCAGAGGCAGTGCATTACCGCTATAACGCTACACTTAAAACAACACCAACTATAGTTCCCTAGGAAGTAGACCCTTAACAAGGGTGTAGCTAATATAGGTTGGCCGCCCTTCTTACTTATAGTGGCGACATCTAGCACTAAATTACTTTAATTATCGTTATATATAAGCTGTAACTATGCTTATGTAGCCAACCACCTCCATATTCGCACTAGCACTATCCTTGTAAATTTTAGACCTATTTTAGACGCTGCTATAATCCCTAAATGTATCCAACCTAGCAATATCCAACATCGGCTTTAATAAAATGTCATATTGACTTTTGTTAACCTGTTGCCTATCTATTAACCTAGTGCCGATTACTACTATATTAGGGTTAGTAGGGGTTCCTATAACTTATCTACCGTGTATATATAGCCTTATTTTCTTTATAGATTAATCTTAATATAAGTTTATTTAACACTATTACCCTACTGCCTACTATCCTCTTATTGCCTACCATCCTTTTATTGCCTACCATCCTTTTATTACCTACTACTCTTTTATTGCCTGTACCTACCTTATATATATATAGTCTCTTTTCCTTTATAGATTAATTAAGACACGAGTTCCTAACCTAATATTTCTGGTTAATAACTTTATTATTATATCTTAAGTAGTGTTAATCGACCGTATAAGAGTCCATTAAAGAGGTTATATAAAGCCGAACGGCACCATAAAGTAGTATAGATGCACTTAAGCAGCGTAGAGGGTAGAGTAAGTAGTTCAGTCAGGTATATATATAGGTAAGTAAGAGTAATTGCTAAGGTTTTATCCACAACATAGCGCGCGATAAGAGGATATAATAATGCATATATAAAAGCTATGCAGCGCCAAGCATATTTCTTAGCAGAGAGGGGCCTATAATTTGTCTACGCCCTACTTTATATAGCTTCAATGCTTTCCTAGCTTGTATTAGCGTTGTGCGCATTATAGAGAATTAAGTGCTCCAATATTAAGGATGTAGTAAGCGTTAAGTTCCAGAGGTATTGCTGTCTTAGCCAGACCTTACCCCGTATAATAAAACCCGCATAGTCCGCAATTATAAACTTACTATGGTGTGATTTAACACTAATTGCTAGAAAATGGCGTTTATATAAAATTTAGGTGGTCAAATACTCCTTATAGCTGTCACCCTTTATAAGTCCCCTATTACTTCTTCCTAGGCAACCCCTAATATTCCCTAAGGTTTAGAAAGCAGCCCTAGCAGTAGCGGCCTCTCTATAGGCGCTAAAGCCGGTATTAGCATTAGAGTCGCCTTTATTATCCTTCTTACCCTACTCCTTATTGACCTTCTTCTTCTCCGCCGCAAATGGTGTACCTTATAACCACTACTATAACTATATACTCTATAGGAACAAGCTCTTTCTTAGATTTATAATAACTTTATAGATATATGTATAGAGCTTGGCTATCTAATGCTAATTCTCTAATAGTAATCCTAAAATATAGGAGGTATATAACGCTATATAAAAAGAAGAATAACTGCTAACCGTGGTCTGCTTATTAGTGTAGTGGGTAAGTTGACCTATTTGAAATAAATAAGATGAGATAACTGCTGACCGTGGTCTGCTTATTGGTATAGGATGTAAGTTAACCTATTTGAGATGGATAAGATATAATAACTACTAACTATAGTCTGCTTATTAGTGTAGGATATAAGTTAACCTATTTAAGATAGATAAGATGTAATAACTACTAACTATAGTTTACTTATTGGTGTAGAGAGTTAGTTGACCTATTTAAGATGGATAAGATGCGATAACTGCTAACCATGGTCTGCTTATTAGTATAGAGAGTAAGTTAATCTATTTAAGATGGATAAGATATAATAACTACTAACTATAGTCTGCTTATTAGTGTAGAGAGTAAGTTAACCTATTTAAGATAGATAAGATGCGATAACTGCTAACCATAGTCTACTTATTAGTATAGTTTATAAGTTAACCTATTTAAGATAGATAAGATACGATAACTATTAACTATAGTCTGCTTATTGGTGTAGTGGGTAAGTTGACCTATTTAAAATAGATAAGATACAATAACTGCTAACTATGGTCTGCTTATTAGTGTAGTGGGTAAGTTAACCTATTTAAAATGGATAAGATGTAATAACTGCTGACTATAGTCTACTTATTAGTATAGGATATAAGTTAACCTATTTAAGATGGATAAGATGCGATAACTGCTAACTATAGTCTACTTATTGGTGTAGAGAGTAAGTTAATCTATTTAAGATAAATAAGATATAATAACTACTGACTATAGTCTGCTTGTTAGTGTAGAGAATAAGTTGACCTATTTAAGATAGATAAGATATAATAACTGCTGACTATGGTCTGCTTATTGGTGTAGTTTATAAGTTGACCTATTTAAAATGGATAAGATATAATAACTGCTAACCATGATCTGCTTATTGGTATAAAGAGTAAGTTAACCTATTTAAAATAGATAAGATGCGATAACTACTAACCATGGTTTGGTTATTGGTGTAGTGGGTAAGTTAACCTATTTAAGATAGATAAGATGCGATAACTACTAACTATAATCTGCTTGTTGGTATAGGATATAAGTTAACCTATTTAAGATGGATAAGATGTAATAACTACTAACCGTGGTCTGCTTATTAGTATAGAATGTAAGTTAACCTATTTAAGATAGGTAAGATGCGATAACTGCTAACTATAGTCTACTTATTAGTGTAGATTGTAAGTTGACCTATTTAAAATGGATAAGATATAATAACTACTAACCATAGTCTGCTTGTTAGTGTAGAGAGTAAGTTAACCTATTTAAGATAGATAAGATGCGATAACTGCTAACTATAGTCTACTTATTAGTGTAGAGAGTAAGTTAACCTATTTAAGATAGATAATATGCAATAACTGCTAACTATAGTCTGCTTATTAGTGTAGTTTATAAGTTAACCTATTTAAGATGGATAAGATATAATAACTGCTAACTATAGTCTGCTTGTTAGTGTAAAGAGTAAGTTAACCTATTTAAAATAGATAAGATGCGATAACTATTAACCGTGGTCTACTTATTGGTATAGGATATAAGTTAACCTATTTAAAATGGATAAGATGCGATAACTGCTAACTGTGGTCTGCTTATTGGTTTAGGATGTAAGTTAACCTATTTAAGATAGATAAGATGCAATAACTGCTAACTATAGTCTGCTTATTGGTATAGAGAGTAAGTTAACCTATTTAAGATGGATGAGATATAATAACTGCTAACTATAGTCTGCTTATTGGTGTAGTTTATAAGTTAACCTATTTAAAATAGATAAGATGCGATAACTGCTAACCATGGTCTGCTTATTAGTGTAAAGAGTAAGTTGACCTATTTAAGATAGATAAGATATAATAACTACTGACCGTAGTCTACTTATTAGTGTAGTTTATAAGTTAACCTATTTAAGATAGGTGAGATGCGATAACTGCTAACCATAGTCTGCTTGTTGGTATAGTTTATAAGTTGACCTATTTAAGATAGATAAGATGAGATAACTGCTGACCATAGTCTACTTATTGGTGTAGTTTATAAGTTGATCTATTTAAGATAGATAAGATGTAATAACTACTAACTATAGTCTGCTTATTGGTATAGGATATAAGTACTTTCTTTTTAGGTCTTTAATTTCTTTATATATTATATTGATTTAGGGCTTGACTTTAGATACCTTAAACGCCTTCTATTAATAATTAGTTTGCTATGAGGTTTTTTAGCAACTAGCCCTAAAGCATACTTTCTAAAAATCCCATCTCTGCTTAATTGTGTTTATACTGCGCAGATCTTATGTCTTTAGACTACCCTAAAAGTGCCTTTAAATTACGTACTCTAGGAAATAATTATCTTCTCTACAACCTGCTCCTTAATATAGTCCGGCGTAATTATAGTAGAGATTATTAATAGGTTTCTATAATCAGAGATAATTTAACCCTTATAGTTACTACAAATAGTCTATATGTTATTTGCCTTTGTGCTAATCTAGGTTCGTCTCTACCCTCCTTTAATATATTTAACTATGTCGCTTACTACTTTATATTGGCAAAAGAACCATTAACAGACGGTAGTTATGGTATCAAAATTGGACCTCCTATTTTATAAATAATCAATCTCTTCTAAATCCCTAGTGCTTTATACTTCCAATTACTGCGTAAATGGCTTCGGGAGTGTAACTAAAGTCATATATATAACCGGCAAACATAATACTGGCCGACGAGAGTTATCTTTATTAGAGGTTCAGATCCTAATAGATTGATACTCTAGAAGCAAGCAAGTGGAGAGGACTATTTTATACTCTCGTACTGCTAGGGTAATCCAACGGATGAGGAGAAGAAGCGGTTCTATACCACTTTAGAAAACTACTATAATTAAGTAGAGGAGGGATTTAGCTATAATAATCTACTAAAGACATTTTAAGATGCGGTTTAAGTGACTTAAGAACTTAGCAAAGAGTACCTCTAGATTAATTCTCTTTATATAATTTAAGGAAACAAGGAGGATTGGAAAAGAGAAGCTAGGCGTATAGAATAGGTCTTTACCTCTACCTACTGCACTATTGCCGCGAGTTCGGCGCCTTATTGGAGAGATAGCTTCCTTAAGCGGAATTTAAGTCCTTAGTATTTTTAGATCTAAAGTAGCTCCCGTAAACAGGTTTATGTCTATAATAACACGCATAACTATAGTAAAGATATAGATAAAAGCCCCCTTAATAAAAGAGCTTGGGTACTATAGGAGCGAGTGCTGTCCTATAGAACTATCTATTTTTCTACAAAACAGACGTATTGGGAGTATGCGAAAGATATACTTTGCGAAAACTTTATAAGACTATAATAGTAAGGCTAAAGTTAAAGGTTATAGTAGAGTGATATACTCTAATATTGTATTCTAGCCTACTAGGAAGGGAATATTTTATTCTTAATTCTAATTTTCCTAAACGGCTCATGGAGTTAGGGTACGATTGTATAGTTAACTTTATCTAAACTCTTTTTAAGAAGTATTTATAATGTGGTCTTACTAATAGATCCAATAGGGATACTGCGATCTTTAGCTTAGTTAAGCGTATAGAAAGTGCCTTAGAGACTAAAGGAAGATATAGAGTATTTTACTATTTTTTCTCTAAACTCCTTCTGTGGAAATAGATCGACAAGGAGAAGACAGATCCAATTGTTTATGATGGTTAAAGGGTGCCATCCTGGTCTTAGATGGCATATAATAGAGGAATCGATTTTATATCGGATTTGATACTTAGAGTTCTGCGCTCTAAAGATCTTAGATTTAACACCAATCGAGAGGCATTAGTTATAAAAATTAGACAGTTTGAATATTATTAAATAAAACAAGAAGAGAAAAAGCATGCCATTTTTACTAATTTAGGAAGAGTGGGGTCTTTATAGTTTAATATAGCAACCAAAATTGAGTTTAGGTATTGTGTTATTATTAGAATACGTAAAGACTAGGAGGAAGACCTCTAGAAGACTTACTATATACTAATTATTTAAGAAAAACCACTAGGGAAGGAGTATGAAAGACTTAGGGTTAGGGAAGTTAAAGCACGTTATATATTAAAGGAGAGTGATACTAGGAAGCTTGTGTAAATTTGTTATTAGTTTATAAGTTAGTAGTTTTCTTATAAGATATAATATAAGAGTATAAATATTAACGCTTCTAGGTTGTTAGCTTTAGTAACCCTTAATTAAAATAATATGGAGCTCCTCCTTTATAAAGGCTTAGTTAAAAGAACAAGATCTATTAGTAGCTAGTGAACTAGAATTCCAAGATGAGGACTAGAAGAAGGTCGAGGAAAGGACATATCTATATATATAGCGCCAAGGCTCGGCCGAGCCCCTAACTAGGGTCTATAATAGTGCCATAATATCCTTTACTGGTATAAAATTGCCAGTTCTCGTACTCCTTAAGCATAGGTAATAGGTGAGCTTTAATACTAAATAAGTATTGCCAGTTCTTTTTGACAGCGAATGGGGCTTATATATACCGTTTAATAAAAAGTCGCTTGTTAAAAGATAAAGTATATGGTTAGATATATAGACGGAACATTATATTTAAGGATAGCGGCAGCGTCTAAATTGGTCCTTAAGTTTATAGGATAAGACTAGTACAAATACGGCGCTAGTTGGCTATATAAGCATAGTTATAATTTATATATAACGGTAATTAAAGTGATCTAGAATTAGATGTCGCTACTATAAGTAAAAAGGGCGGCCAATCCGTACTAGCTATACCCTTGTTTTTATAGCGTTGGTAGCAGGAAGTGTTTAGCTATAAAATAGTAATACAAGCTTTCTCTATCCTTAGACTTCCTAACCCTTAAAACAAGGCGTAAAGCATCTATTTTTAGAGGTAGATTTCTTAACAACCAGTTTATGGCTAGGGTTTAATACATACTTAGATATACGCCGAGATATTATATTAGCATTTTTAGCGTCGTTAGTAAGCCAAAAGTATAATTTATACTTTTGGTTTACCCCGCTACCTAAATATAGTTTGTAAGTTCGGTTAAGGCACTAAGGCAGAAATTATTAATTAGGCCTATACTATTAAAACATAAACCAAATTAGCTAAAAAAAGCCGTAAATATAATAGTAAAGGCCTTACTTTAGCCCTGTAAAATATAGATAATGATAAAAAAGGTCTTTATTATGGATATATTAATAGCAATTTAAATTTGGTAGGTGTGGCAAGACCATATTTACAAACTATAACGGAACCTTATAGGGACACTATAGTAGATTCGTTAATGGGCTAGGTATATAGATATTAAACTTAAGTCAACAATATAATAACTAGTGGAGTAGTTGCCTAATAGATTAACTCCAATTATATTCTAAGATTTACTACGAGGAAGGAACTATCTAGGTAGGGACTATAGTCCTTTAAATACACATCCGTACACCTAAGAAAGTTGTTGCTCTATCTGCTCTGTTTACTCTATTCGCTCTATAACAGACCTTATAGATTATATAGATTATATAGATTATATTATATAACCTAACTACTATTCCTTATTACATGGTTCTATAGGTTCTATTTTGGACCGTGCCTATATTAACTAACTAGCTTCCTTTAACTCTTCTCTAAGTAGTTGTAACCCTTTACTTAAAGTGTCCGTAATACAAACTGCACCCTAGTGCCGCGCGTATAAGGGCAGATCTTAGCGAGCTTAAAGGCCAAGGGGAGAGAAAGCGTAGGGAAAGAAGCCCTAGGGGAACAAAGCCCTAGGGGAATAAAGCCCTGGGGGAACAAAGCCCTAGGGGAATAAAGCCCTAGGGGAATAAAGCCCTAGGGGAACGAAGCCCTAGGGGAATGAAGCCCTAGGGGAACAAAGCCCTAGGGGAACGAAGCCCTAGGGGAACAAAGCCCTAGGGGAACGAAGCCCTAGGGGAACAAAGCCCTAGGGGAATGAAGCCCTAGGGGAACGAAGCCCTAGGGGAACGAAGCCCTGGGGGAATGAAGCCCTAGGGGATTATTCCCCTAGGGGAATAGGCGAAGCCAGTTTCGCTAACAACTGTTAAGGCTTTAGGTGCCCGTTTTGGACGCCCTATAAAATTCGCCTCCTAAAAATAGAAGACTAAATTTAGTAAGGGCTAGATTTTAACACTCTAGGATAATATACCTAGTATTCTCCTTGTACTTTCTATACCTATTAAGCTCCTAGGATTAAGCTTTAAGGAGCCTCTAAGTCCTAGAAATAGTCTTCTAGAAGCTTCTAAGTCCTAGGATTAGTCTTCTAAGATCCTTAAACTTTTAGGAAGTTTTAGGTCCTAGAAATAGTATTTTAGGAGCCTTAGACTCCTAGAAGCTAGGTACTAGTAATAGCGGCCTATAAAAAATATGCAGCTTAAAAAATATGCCGGCTATAGAAAGTATGCGGTTGTGGCGCCTAGGACTAACTAGTGGAAATACCCTTTTAGGGTGTCCCCCCTAAACCTATAGTGGGATGGTCTACCTGGCATTGTGCCTATTATTAGTGGTTATGTAATAGGGTGATACGTTCCTATGGCTTAGATTAAGGCTCTGCACTCTATTAAGCCATATTAGGCAAAGTTTAATTAGTATTATATTCCTAAGTTGTTTCTTAGCCTACAATACCTCTCTCGCTTATAGGCTTAAGTAGTCCGTTTTAAATTAGTCCGCTTTAGAGCAATCTCTAATTAAGCTTTCTAGTTTCACCTTAGCTTGCTATTATATATAGTTGTATGCTAATCAGAACAAGTATAATTTTCCCCTTATTTACTTACGGATTGGAGCTATATTATCTATATAGAATTCGAACTCTAATAGCTCCTTACTAAAACTAGTTTACCTAAGGTAAAGTATATAACCACCCCTTACCCTACCTTTTATTTTATCCTTTACCTTATTCTTTACCTTACCCTTACCTTACCCTTATCTTACCTATTACCCCTTGCCCCCCTAGACGAATTATAGAATCCTAGTCATTGCATCTATTCTACTAAATACTGGAACAGGATTGGATGACAATAGACTAAAATAAAATAAAAAGTGGCAAAGAATAATAAGATAAGCGCGCAATAACTAGGAAAAGATCCTATATATACTATACGCATGGTTCTAAAGATGCATTTTATGCTTAAGGGTTACTTTGTAAACGTTATATTTAATCTTACCCTACTTTAGGAGTCTAGAGAGATGCGCTTATTAGAAATGCTTTATAAGAGTAATTGGAGTGTAGAACCTATATATACGCTTACTAATTACGAGCTTTTTATTCCCAAGGTAGATAAAGTATATTTTCGGTCTTTTCTCCTTATATAAGGATGACTTTGCCCTCTCTAGCGCTTTAGCCGCTTCTGAAATCTTAGCATCTTCTTTAATCTTAACTTGGCCAAGGGCGATACCTATCCTAGACTATCTCTGGCGATAACTTAGCCGATACGCTCTGCCTTTCTTAACATTACAGTAATCTACGACCGCATTAATGGCATTATTGCGTCTGCGTATCTTATCTTCTAGTGACGTGCTAGGTAGCGTCATAATCACTTCAATAAGGCGTTTGTATTCGACCGATCTATTATCGCTGGATTTTAAGGTTGCTTTAATATCCTCGCTAAATGTAACCCTGGAAAGTTGCTGCTTAATATCAATTATAGCTTATTCGTTGTCCTAATTCTTCTTAATATTTTCCAATAGCGCATTTCTCTGACGTTGCCTTTTATTTGTGATTTCTTGGCTAAGCTTTTGGTATTCTATACTTCCTATAGTTTTGCGCTTAAGGCTAAGCTTTAGCTTATTTTAAACTTTAATTAAGGAACAAATACGCGGGTTCTTGTTTACCGATAAGGATTATTCTGTTATTAGGTGCTATGGCCGCCACAAGTTAATTGATCAACTTATTTAGTATACTGCTTTTATTAACTTTTCTTAAGGCTTTAAGCCTCGAACGATTGTCTATATATCTACGCCAACACGCCGCGGAAGGTAGTGCTTTAGGAATGTTCGAGCATCGGCATACTACATTATTAGGTTCTAGAGGGCGTCACTTACGTTACCTAGGTAGTATAGGCGTTAGAAAGGTTTTAGTAGAACTAGCTCTATATAATAGAACTTATTATTCTCGTCAAATGCCTTGCCTGCGCCGTAACAGAGACTATATAGGCGCGCAACCTGCCGAAATCCCGTAATTGCGCCAAGGTCCTTGATCCAGGGCAAAAGAGTTAAGTATAGCAAAGGCTGGTCAAGTGAGACCTTGTGGCCGTAGGGGGTTTTAATCGATCGCTGAAATATGGGGATATTATCTAGGTCTGAACAGAGTGGTAGCGGCAACTCGTTACGCCTAGGCTCGATATATAGCTTGCTAAGCTGCTCTATAGACGTTAGATTAGGGGCTGTAAAAGCTTTATTGGCAAAAAGAAGGCCTAGGAGAAAGATGTAAGGGCTAAGAATAAGTAAAGGGTTGAAGATAATCTTAGAAATTGGGAAAGTATTACTGGTTCTCCATAAGTGTAAGGAGAGGAATAGGGTAAAAAGGGAATATACGCTTCTTTTATACCAAGATATTCCTTAGTGAATTTAAATATAAACTTAGGCACGATCTTGTAAGGCCCGCCTTCTGGGTTGTGAATAAGTGTAATTATTATATGTCGGTAGTATAGGTTAAGAAGAGCTTTAGGTCGGCTTATAGTGCAAAGGCCTAGCTATAGCAAGAAATAGACTTGTATCTAATGTCGCCTAACTGTATATCTCTTTCTAGTTATAACTAAGTTGGTTTTAAGAACTAGGGCGAGATCCTCTGCGTCTATAATAGGTTTTTCTCGCTTTTTATCACTTAAGCTATGTTTCTTCGCCAGTTTCCAAAGTACCTAGAAAAGATATTTTAGCTCCACCTTACTTTACTAGGCTAAAGGGTTAACTAGGAATGTAATTACCTTATATATCTAGCGGGTTAATTTGCCAGCAATTTTCCTACCGGTTGCTCTCTTATATATAAGGCGATAGTACTTTTAGTATACACCAAGTGAGCTAGAAAGCTTTGTCCTATACTATTTCCTACCCCCCTTCCCTTATTTCTGATTTAGGAGCCAGTTAAAAAAGCTATAAAGTAGCCAAAGCAAGAGGACTTGGTATGTTTTCTTAGGGTCTTTCCTTATATAGGTATAGTATCTGGGAATTATCAGCTCTAGGTCAAGCCTAAGAGAAAGTTGTAGAATAGGTTATTACTTACTAATACCATTAATCTTTAATATAGTTAAGGAGATTCGTACTGCTATTAGCGTAGTCCTATATCGTAAAATTGGATTCCTTAAACTCTTCTAATTGTTTAAGGTAGTATTCTGGTGGATGGTCTTGATCCTTATAAAGCCATGCTTAAGCGGGTGCTTTGTAAGCATCGTTAGATCCAGCAATGCTATTAGCGTTACAGTTAATGCTATTGTCGGCGTCGCAGTCGGCGTTACTATCGGCATTACTGTCGGTATTACTATTAAAGACGGTCGGTTTTGTCCCGTAGCTGTCACCGTCGCTATCCGTGTCCATATACTTATTGTCGGTGACGCTAGATAATAAGCTGCGATCTAATAATTGAGCGCGCCGCATTCTAGGGAGCTAGAGGAGAACTTAGGGTAGTAACGGTAGGAGGGACCTAGAGGGTAATGACAGCGGGAAGGATCTAAAGAGCAATGTAGGGTTAAGGAGATAGGAGGGTAGAGAATAAGAGAAACAAGGCCTAGATTAAACGGATTAGAGGTAGGAGCTATAGAGTATATATAGCTTCAGTACCAGGCGTGTGGAAGGATTATAGTCTGCCTGTTAAAAAGCAAGGGGCATAGGGCGGTAAGCGAGAGGCTTAACGTTAGACCGGTAAGCAAGAGGCTTAGGGCAGTAGGGAGTTTTGGCAACGCGACCTCTAAAAACGGCGACAGAACCCTCTAAAAACGGCAGTTAGATCTCTATTTTCTTTTTTAATAAAGTAAAGTTATATATATTAATTAACTAGATCTATTTAACTGTGGGTCCTATTATATTAATTTTAGGTTATAGTTTAAATCTAAGTTAAGGATTTTATTTATAGGTTATATAAAATAGTATTATGCCT
>Ga0307507_10003363_pt1 | contig 31235 bp, 12 predicted proteins | sample 7_EM_MG_FD_207223 | JGI IMG/M metagenome (GOLD analysis project Ga0307507, IMG submission 207223) | Populus trichocarpa ectomycorrhiza microbial communities from riparian zone in the Pacific Northwest, United States - 7_EM | ecosystem: Host-associated > Plants > Roots > Unclassified | place... | reverse complement strand
ATTGCAATAAGTAGTTCTGGTTCTTGGTTTATTCGTGTCTGTCCTCGTCTACCAAAGGAGAAAGAAAGGGGTAGTAAAGGTCGGACTATCTATTGGGCCGTAGGTGGTCAGGTGACCTACGCTACGCTATATGGCCCCTGCCGCATACGCTCTGCGCATAATTTACAACCTCTACTTATACAGACACTGGCGACATTTATAAAAAAGGAAAGAAAGGGCTAATAACTAAGCATCTGTAGTCCTACCCATTGTCGTTAAAGTGGCAGTCAAGGAAGTCAATATTAACGGTAAGGTCAGGAGGGTTATTGTCGTAGAAGTAGGTGGCGCTCTTGCCCTTATTATTGCTACTCCTATTGCCATTATTAGGTTCCGTACCACTAGGTTCTGCGCCACCAGTGAGGCTATAGGCAAAGGCGTTATTGTTTATAGACATAACTATTTTCTTAGCGGTTTTAATTGGTATTGGTCCGTTCAAAGTTATAAAGTGCTTAATACCGTAGTCGTTATAGAAGAAATTACTGCTAGGAGTTGATATATTAAGTGCTATGGCCGTTATATCCTTGTTAAAATCGTTGTTAATATTATTATCTATAAGGTACTAGTGGACACGTCTCTTAAATCCTTCTCCTACTTTGTCACGTTCTTCTTTAGTATGCTTAGTTAACCAATAGTCTCCTTTTTTACACATAAAGCACGTCCTAGCGTTATTGCTGTAATGATTATTTAATAAACTTAGTCAAGACGTCGGTTGGTAGTAGCAACGGTTAGTAAAGAATACGTCCGTAAGCTGTTCTATAGGCTGTAAGAACACATTAGCGGGTTGTCCTATAGTACTATTAATCTTCTCATAAGTAACAATTAATAATCGTAAGCTGTTTATAAGGCCAGTGAGTGTGGTAGGTAGGTTAGAGCAAGCTGCCTAGTAAGCAGCGACGTCTTAACAAGCGATAATAAGCTTGTTATATAGGAAATTATTATTATGGAGGTTAGCGTTAAGACCATACTATAAATAACAAAGGTTATTAAGTAGTAGCTATAGACAGTCCCCTATAGACTTGCTTTTATTTTTTATTATTACTGTCTTAAGAGTAATAGCATTCCACCTTATTAGAATTCCACGCTTATATTTTAGTCCTTTAAAATGGTTGCGTACGGCGTTACAGATATTGTTAAAGGTGGTATAGGTTGCCTTATTCTCGTAATAGAAGTTAAGAGTAATACCATATAGTATTATTAGAAAGCCTTTAATCTTTGCCTCTTGCGGTATACCAACTCTATTATAAAGGTCGTTGAAAATCGTGAGCTTGTAGTTAAAGTTGTTATCTTTTTCACTATATTTGCTTTCCTCTGTATATATCTTTGCTAGGGTTGCTAAGTCTCTACCGTAGTTGACGGCGGCTGTAGCTTTTGTAGAGGGAGCTGTGGCATTTATAGGGGGAGCCGTGACGTTTATAGAGGGAGCCGTGACGTTCGTAAGCGAGGGAGGCTCGGCTGTAGGGGGGTCATTTAAGACAGCTAGGGTTAGGGTAGATAACGTTAGAGTTAATAAGCGTGATTTAAGGCAATGGTTAATAATATATAAATTAAAGGGTCCTTTATTGTTGATAAATAGCTTAATTTCTGCATCTAACCATTCCGTAGTATTGTCCTTGTGGGCGACGTTATATAGTGCTTATAGTACTAACTTGCTCTTCTTATTAAAGACCTATACTCCATTATATTAGAGCAGTTGTTTAAGTCTTTTAATTGTAGACTTATTAGTGTCTTTAAATGTCTGTACCTTAAAATTATTAAAGTCCTCTTGGTATAATTCCCATAGGCTTTTATCCTTAAAATTACATTTGGTATACTCATTAATTTTAAAGTTAATATAGTTAGTGATATCTTCTATAGTAGTCTCATTGGTTAGGGTAATTCCGTTGCCCTAGCGTGGACGTTGGATTCCTGTGTTGGACATAACTGACGTAGGTCGTGGTATAGGTAGGGGTGCTGGCACTTAGTAAAGAGGTCGTACTAGGTATTAATTTACGTGATAGACGCAAACCGGACGAAGCCTTGGTAGGAGCCAGTTCTTTAAGTTCCTAGGGCCTTGGTAGGAAGGGTTCTCCTTAGCAAACGCGACGTGATTGATGGGCCTTGGTAGGAGCGATCGCGTGTTATCTCTCTTTGTAATAACACCAGATTCTAATCTGTAATATCACTAATCAGTGTCAGTATCACCTAGGGGGTACTGTAATTGTAATAAGTAGTTCTGGTTCTTGGTTTATTCGTGTCTATCCTCGTCTACCAAAGGAGAAAGAAAGGGGTAGTAAAGGTCGGACTATCTATTGGGCTGTAGGTGGTTAGGTGACCTACGCTACGCCATACGGCCCCTGCCGCATACGCTCTGCGCATAATTTACAACCTTTACTTATACAGACATTTACCTAAAACTGCTATAGTCCTTATTTATTTCTTAAAATCTTGGTTTCCTTCTAACGTTCTTATTTATTCCCTAAACTTATAGTTCTTAAACTTACGTTCTATACTTATTTATTTATTACTAAACTGAGTTACTGCCCTTTTCTATTAGTTTTTGTCTATTATAGGTTCTTAAGCTATTTTTATTATGTCCTATAAGTCTAGAGCTTTTCTTGTCTCTTCTTAAGAATCTTAGACCTATAGCCTTTTGCCTTTTATAAGCGGTAAGCTAGCACTAGCAGTCGTCTACTTACTTAATCTTCTCTGGATATTACTCCTTCTATCTTATAAAGTGATGGATGCTATATCTAACGGTATTATAATACCCGTTACTAATCTATATTTTATAGTGGTTTCAGTCTCTGCTTCTATTGCATTATTAAGGTATAAGTGCTCCTAGTTAGCCTCTTTTTCTTTCTTATTACTATTAATTAATAAGTACTCTAACTCCATTATTATTATTACTAATCTTTATCTATATATTACTTTAATATCTTAATCTAGCTTATAGAGTTAATCCTATTCTTTATCTAACTTTCTGGTTTCTTTAAGCCCTTTTAACTCTAACTCTTATAGCCAATAGCTTATGCCGTACTTAGCGTCCTTATAAATTCGGCATGCGTTATTATAACAAAACGTAAAGTGTTTAATCAAACACTCCTTAGTCCCGCGCAATATCTTTATATCTATATTATTGTACTCTAATAACCTAGTGCCATTTACCGCGTAGTTACTCTAAACACCTCTATAGTCTCTAGCGAAATAACCCTATTTTCTACAATTTATACAAGCTCTATCTTTAAACCATTTTTCTTATTATAGAGTCCGCCTAAATGTCTTCTGCTACTAAGATCCCTGGTTTAGCCTCTACTTCCTAGTCCTATAATTATTTAATCCTTAACCTCTAGGTTTCCATGGTTTCTTTATCTATCTCTTAGATTTATTAGTACCGCTTAGGTCCATTAGCTCTGCGCCATTCTATAGTTTTTAACTCTATATATATTAATGCGTACTCTGCGCCTTATATAACTATAGAACTCTGTCTTGCCCTTTCTTAGCTTATTCCCTTTAATAGATCCTATTATTAATCTTTATTAACTAATCTATTAAGTCTTATAGACTTTCCGCATCTTCTATTAGGATAATTACGTCCTAGACTTTAGCCTTAAGTCCTTATTTATACTGTGCTATAAGCGCTTTATTATTCCACTTAACCTATATTATAAGTGTTTAAAACTATGTCGTATACTCTATTACTAAAGAACATTGTACCAAGTTTTAAAGCTTTTGTTTTACTGTAGTTAATACTTCTAGGTCTCTAAATATCTATATTAGTCTCTCTACAAACCCGTTCTAACTAATAAATATAAATTGTACGTCTTAGTTAGTAGTTGTTATACTACTAACTTATATTTCTATAAGGTAAGGTTTAAACCATTCCAGTACTCTTCCTATTAAGAACAATCCTATATACGCCACTTAATTTATAGGTATTGCCAACTTTACTCCTTCCTGTATAACTGTCGGTAACACCTAAGTGCACTTGATTGGCCTATTAACTGATGGATTTGTTCTTGTCTAATAGGTACAGAAAGCAGAGGATCGTAAGGATCGCGGTGCCTAAGTAGGGGGCTGATGAGTCATCATAAGGATGACTAATCAGAGACACGAACGACGACACGTAACCACGTAACTTCTGTCCATATATTCCGACAATAACCTTAAAGTGTATTTATATAAGGAATCCCTTAAGTTTTAACCTTTCTCCTAAGAATTATTTAATTAACGGTAACCTAACCTTTGCTGCTCTAATTCCATTAATGTGTTTCTTTAGTATCCTATTATTATCTAATAAGCGATTAACCATTTCCTGTAACTAACCTCTTATAACTACTTGTAAGTCTATATCTGCTATACTAGTGTCTCCTAATCCTAAGGTAGTTGTTGCCGTTAATGGCATTGCGACTAGTGCTTTGGGTGGCATATTATTTAACTTTATTAATACCGTAACTAGGTAGTGAATATGTAACGGAACCTTATAGTAAGAACTACGGTGGGTCCTATTATTAGGCTAGGTGTGTAGGTAAATAAGAAGTTAATAATATAGTAATAACTAGTGGAGTGGTTACCTAATAGATTAACTCCAATTATATTTTAAGATTTACTATAAGAAGAGAACTATCTACGGTAGGGACTAAGGTCCTTTAAATATATAACCATACTCCTAAGAAACCCTCTCTTGTACGTAAGGTACGTATTATATATATTATACACGGACGTACTCTGCGTATACTATATACACTGCGTATAATATCATGTGACTCGCTTATTACTCTTTGTTATATAGTTCCACCGGCTTTATCCTAGACCGTGCCTGTATTAACCAACTAGCTTCTTCCGACTCCTCTCCAAGTAGTCATAATATTGTACTTAAGCTGTCTGTAATATAGAGGTACTATAATTGGATCCACACTAAATTCGACCTTAAAATTATTAGAATTCGTACCAACTACAGAGCAGAGCTCCGTAGCAAGAAAGTAACCACCTAGATAGACGATCTAGGTATAGAATTCGAACCTACTACCTTATATACTTAGGAAGAGAACGGAGTAGCAGAGCGCTTGCAGCGAACCTCTACCGAGATTACCCGCTTAATAATCCTCGCCGGTAATATACCAGACTTTCTATAGCCCGATATACTCCTTGTAGCTATATATATTAAAAACAGACGCCCTATAAGAGCTCTTCTTAATGGCATATTACCTTACGAAAAGCTTAAGGGCAAACCTCCCTTAGTATACTATTTAAGGGCTCTAGGATCTACCGTCTACTCCCTTATAGCTAAAGAAGATCGCGTGAAATTAGCTAGGTTCGCTCTATAAGCAAAGAAGGGTGTTTTAATTAGCTATAACAGTAAGACAATTTATTGAGTTTGGCTACTAGATAAATAGAAGATTAAGCGTCTTAAAGACGTTGAAATCTACAAAGGCGATATTAGCTTAAAAACTACTACTATATTTATAGAAGAATCCGTTAACTTATCTAATAAGCAAGGGAGGAAAGACACTACTACTCCTTAGCTAAAGCCTCTATTAAGAAAAAGATAATAAAGAATTAATTAAAAGGAAGGTTGCAATAACTTGCCCTATAGGCTTGAGTCTCTGCCTAAAAACCTTACTATGACCACTACTTAATTAGGCCGCTAGATATTAAGAGTTAACCTATTAAGTAACCCTACTGCATTCCTTATAAGCCTTATAGGTACAGACTAAAGCTTTAATTAATGGGCTGATAATATTAATAAGCTACTAAGTAACTAGAATAACAAAATAGGTGATGAACTAATAGCCCTTTTATTTACTATTTCTTCTTAATCTACACCTTAAAACCCTTACTTAAATAATCGCGACGTAGTTGATCCTATAGCTCTACCAGCCGGCTATATTTGATATACTGGCTCACCCGATCTTGAAATATACACATCTACTACCTTAATTAACAAAGATGAGCCTTATATGTATAACTAAGCAATTAGCGGCCTAAATAGCAAAAAATGGATAAAATTAATGATAGAGGAGGTAGGGTCTCTAATTAAGAACTAAATATAGGAACTTATTAACCTTGCCTCCCTTAAGCCTCCTTATAAGCCTCTTGCTAGTAAATGGGTATTTAAAGTTAAAAAGGGAAAGGATAGTAAGGTCCTCCGCTATAAGGCTAGATGGGTTGTTAAGGAATATCTACAGCAGTATGGTATCGACTATGACTAGACCTTTGCTGCGGTAGTAAAACCTATAGCTTTTAGGGCTCTATTCGCGATTGCTGCCTACTACAACCTTAAAATTGAATAGATAGATATTAAAACCGCCTTTCTCTATGGACCAATTAATTAAGAACTCTATGTTATTATGCCAAAAGGCTATAAAGAAGCTGGTAAAGTCTACCGCCTTAAAAAGGCCCTCTATGGACTAAAACAGTTACCTTAAATCTAGTATAAGACGCTCTTAAAGTTTCTATTCGAAAAACTTGGACTTTACTATCTATACGCAGATTATAGTATATTCGCCACTAGTAAAGGATGGAAAGGTTTAATTATTTCTACCTATGTTAACGATACTAAGATTATCTATAAGGATATAGTAATAGTTAATTAGGTAAAAGTAGAGCTTAAAGCAGCCTTCTAAATAATAGATCTTAGGCCAATAAGCTTTTACTTAGGCATAATAGTTGTAAGAGATTAAATAAAGAAGAAGATTATACTTTTATAGCAAGCCTACCTTATTAAAGCTCTTAAACGTTTTGGATTATAAAAGGCTAATACCTTACCAATACCCATAAAGTACTTAATTAAGCTTATAGCCAATTAAGAAACTACTAGCGAGGATAACGTTAGAAGATACTAGAGTATAGTTGGTTTAGTTATATTTCCTATGATAGAAACAAGGCTAGATATTGCCTTTGCGGTATTAACAGTAAGCCATTTTGCCTATAATCCTACCTCTACCCATATAACGGCCGTAAGACTTATCCTTTAATACCTAGCCGGCTTGCTTAATAGAGGAATTACTTATAGAGGCGATAAGAACCTAGACCTTATACTAATTAGCTTTAGTAACGCTAATTAAGAACAAGATAAAACCACAAGACGCTCTATATTAGGCTTTATATTTATATTAAACAGAGGACCAATCTTATGGAAATTAAAGCTATAAGCTACCGTTTTACTATTAATATATTAATTAGAGTATACGGCTCTAACGGCTGTAGTAAAAGAGGCTATATGGCTTTAACTTTTACTTACCAAACTAGGTATACTAGACTAGAGTAAGCAGTTTGCTAGGATCTTAATTAAAACCAATAACTAAGCTATAAAAGCGTTGGCTAAAAATCTAGTTTAACATAATTAAACAAAGCATATTAATATCCAGTTTTACTATATAAGAGATAAGATAAACAGTAATAGGATTAACCTTATATATATTGCTTTAATTAATATAGCGGCCGACGGCCTTATTAAGCCTCTTACAGGTCCTTAGTTCTACGCCTTCCTTAAACACCTTTAGATGGTGTAGAGACTTAATTAACTACACTAGGCCTTAATAGGAAATCAGTACACAATCGGTAGATCCTTAAAGAGTGCGCTAAATGACGCCTTAAGGCCTTAAAACGAGCGATAGAACTTAACCTTAATCTACTAACCTACTACTCAAACCTACTACCCGAATCTAACGGCCACGATATCAGAGAGGGCTTATACTGGTAGGAAGGATGAATATACTTTAGGAGAGATATAGGGTAAGGCTATAGGGCCTCTAGAGCTCTATAGGCAATATGGGGCACCTGTGGGGAGGTGCTGCCAAAAAATTTTAAGAGATGTTTTACTGAGCAGGCGCTGTCTCTAGACGTTAGGGAGGGCGTAACTCCTTATTAAACACTTATTCTACCTTAGAGGAGCTTCAGCAACCATTATCAAGCAATCCTACACCCCTATATACAGTGTATATAGCGGTATCGTTGACTGAGCTTGAGGGAGGGTGTTGGAAAACAAGCCCGCAACGATATCACGTGATGAGACTTGGGAGAACCTCTTGGCAGGAATCTAACCAATCAGAGAACTTCGACCGCCGGTCGAAGTTCCTTGAAATCTCTTTAACCACCTATATAGAAAATGAGCAATGCACAGAGTTTTAGCCTTAATAACCTCATTTCAACATATAGGACAAGGCCCAAATTATGCTCTGTGCGGAAAATTGATTTGATTTGATTTGCAACCCTGTTAATAAACCGTTTACATAAACCTTTAACAGAACTCTGCATTGACTAGAACAATCTTATAGCTGAACGCTAAAAGCAAAGCCGCCGTAAGCATAACCCGCTACATTGCTACATAGGTTTAATTCCATGAAAAGTACTCTTCAAATTCAAACTCCGAATATCCGAAGTCCAGTTTCGGACAGGCGGAATCATAAGCTTCCAGCCACGCTCCTCCGCTTCATTCAGGACAGTAGTTATTGCCTCCTCAGTATTACTCTCATCCGTGGCACAAATAATAAAGCTACTCAGGTAGAACATTATGAATGGGTATTTTGCATTCATGTAGCAATGGACGTAGTACTGCCACATTCGCTCCGCCCAGGGTCTATCAAACGGCATGAATGTCCAGTGATAAATGTGGCCTTGCCAGGTACCGAAATTCAGCGCAGGCTTCCCTTGTCGGTTGACGATTGGCATGGGCCAAGCGCAGTAGTGTGTTTGGATCGAACCTTTAGCCATGAGTGCATTCGGATGCTTGTCTTTAAAGTTCCTTGCGAATTCAAGGAGACAATTGGGCGAGGGGAGTGCTCTAAAGGATGCGGTGGACTGCAATGACTCGGATAAATTTTCTCTGAAGTTATATGGGAAATACAGGTCAAGGCCTCCATCTGTACCCTGAACAACTAGTGGTCGAGTTTGAGGAGGTTCGTATTCCGGAGCGAGAGTAATTACGCCTTTTTCTTCCATATCCCGAATAACGCACATAATGAAGCGATCTTCATTTCTGGTACGAGACTTCTCAAATTCGGACCAGCGACTAACAAGTGATGCCCTGTCTGAGTCCCAACACCTGAATCTATTGCCCTCATATTTGATATCCTTGGGGGGTGGGTATCTCAAATCGAAGGAATTCTGTAGGGTTATTTCGTCCCAGAATATCTCCCGAACCGCAGGCGGGATTATATCTTGAATGACTCTTCTAGCCAGTTGCCTTGGGGAGAGGTCGCCCATAAGCATTAGCAAAGTATCCTGGACAATGTCAAAAAGTGCGAATGGCAAGCCGGGTTGTCTATCAATAATGATAAATTGCCAAGAGTCCACTACTAGCGGGTTATACATCGGGTCTTTCCTCAGACGAATAGTATTCTTGATATCCTCCAAAGTAACCTCAGTTGTCCACTCAGCGTTTTTAAGTTCCTCCTTTGTCTTCGCCGAACGGCGTCGCTTGATAAAAACATCGTCCTCTGTTGGATGGACTGTGGCATCGGCGCCAGTTCCTTCGTAGACAACAAGTAATAGGCGCCCGGTGCGTTTTTGTAACTCATCCAGAAGCTGATAGGTTAAAGAGTCACCTATGGCCATTTGCCCAATAATGTAATTCCGACACTGGACTTCAGAGACTAACCCATCCTTTTGGTTTGTAGACGGTAGGAGATTCTTTTGATCAACCTTGATAGAAGGTATAAAACCGAGATACACACCAGTAGTGCATTCAAGTAAGATGCTTTTCGGGTGGCACCAATGTTTGTTATACAGTCCTATCATTAATAGCTTACAGATAGTAGTGTAATCTTCGAAGGTTTTGCAAATAGTCGGAAGAGTCCAAGGAGTGAGAAGTTTTGGGAGCCATCGATAGAGTATATCCCAGCACGGCTTAGTCATTTTGAGGCCTTCCGTGTTGGAAGGAATGACGCCACCTAGAATTCTTACGTTCTTGAACTCAAGGGCGGTAAGCGTTTGTGCCCATATGGCGACCCTAAGATACTGCAGAGCATGTGGACGCCATGCCTTTTCAAAGAAGTCAACATAGGTCTCTACCCGACTAGCATGAAGGCCTTGTAAGAACTCATCAATGCTTGCTGCTTTGGTTGCATACTCAAGCACCTCGGCGTCGCTTTCGTTGAAGACCATAATCCGGAACCAGCTACGCAATATGTCGGTACCACCATCTATAGGTGTAGGTCTTACGCCTGAACTGCCAGCGCTACGCTTTGGAGGAGAGTCATTGAGGTCCGGTACGATTTCATAAAGCCGACGAACGGTACTTGCGCAGAAGTCCGCATAGAAACGCTTCAAAACCATAACGGTACTATTATCGGGGATGCTTTGGAGGGCGCTAATACTGATTTGGGGATTGAGTGGAGACTGGAATACTGTAATGGGTTCTCCGACTGCGCTAGTCTGCGTCACTCTCTTTATCTCCGGAAGGCTGGTTTCGGCAAGGCTCGACCCTAGGTATACTGTTAGGAGGGAAGCACTTAATCAAGCTTTATTACGCTTATAGCAAGCAATTTACCCAGGTTTCGGTCAGCAAAAGCCCGTACGTCTTGTTCCAATTTCATAATCCACTGGATACGGTCGGCGATATCATCGCCAGTCCCATAGAAGCGCACACTAATCTGCCTTCTTAGATCAATAGCTGAACGCAGCTTGTCCACTTTCTGCCTGGCCAAGTTAAAGTTAAGGGGGCCTTCGATGTCGTCGGCTTTCTGCTGAGCTTGCTTCCAGTTCGCATTTAAGGATTTCATCTCCTCAAAATGGCGATTGCACCAGGCCTCACCCTCTGTTGAAAGGACAGCATGGCAGGGCTGGTTGTCGATTTCGAGCGCATCGCATGTGGTTCTTTTCATATGTGGGGACGAAGGTGGCTCTGAGGAGTAAAGTAAGCTCCTGGTTTGTAATTGGTTACTGCGCCCACTTGGGCTTTGGGAGGCAGAAATGCGAATTTGTGGACTCATGGTGAATGCTTACAGAAGGCAACAACCGGGCCCTCGTGTTATAAGAGAGGGCAGGCTTAAGAGTTGGAAAGAAGCTACGCCGCAATAACAACGTTGGTCACCTAGAAAAACTTTCATGGCTGGCAATCAGAATGTGTCCAGAGCTGCTTCACTGTTGGCTTCCGGGTTGCTGGGATTACGGCATAGGAGCATAACTAGTCGCTATTGGGGAGGTCGTTTCGATCTGAAATGCAAATCATACCTACGGCATGTTTCGCGTATCTGCAGGAAACAGTATTATATTTAGAGAAAGCATGCAACGCTGAAATGAGCCATTCAACGATATGAGGAATTTTAAGCATCTGTTATGGTTGTGTGGGAAATAAAGTCGCGAGAAGAGGTCGGCCTCAACGCTCGCATGGCACGTTCGGGGACAAGTTTCACGCAACGTGTGATCGATGGGCGCCGACCCCCTACCCCCCAGTATGAAGCCAAAGTAGGAAGTGGTGTTACTACCGGCGCCAACCCCGGCTCTGATTGGTCAGAGCGGGGCGCCGAAGCTCCGAGAATGGTCGGAGCTTTGGCGTCACCAACAACAATATTTTGCAATCAACATCCTTACCACGACAAGGATCATTTTAATTAAGCACCAAAAATTTGTCTACGCTTATCCTAACTCTCGCAAAAGCAGTTTAGTATTATTTCATAAATCAGACCCTTCGTGGATTGTTGGTGCACGGGCGTAGTTACCCCTCCTTATTAACTAACGAATTCTCTATCCCTTAACCCGCTGGTGGACAACGCTCGGGCCAGTTTTCAGGCCCGTGCAGCAACACCGTGCTGAGAGCAATTCAAACGGCCTCACATTGTGTGTAGATTCCATCACGGAGAGCTGAGAGAGAGCCTCCTATTGGCTAGATCCTTACCGATAACGTTAAGCGGGTTAAGGGATAAAGGGTCTAAGAGCTTATTGCGAGATGATGAGATCCGCACCACTTAGCCACGCACAAACCTACAAAAGGTAAGCGAGTGACCGGCAAGATGCCAAGCACGGCTGTGCGGAACAATATATATAAGCGAGGTGACTCTGTCACCTGACACTTATAGTCGCAGTTTTAGTAGTAACTTATTATTTTAAAAATTAATTTTTCTTCTATTTTACCTCTTTTTATATACTATAATTTAGATATAACGTGTTCCACCACCGAGCGCATCACACTACCGGGCGCATCACTTTAGGGAACACCAAAAAGCCTAAATTTTAATCTTAAGTATCTTAGCCACTACTTAATAATATTTTCTAAAAATTTAAATATAAGCTCTTATATGCCTATTCTAGTGTCTACTATAATATAAAAGCATATAGTCCAGTGGTTGCTGAGATATTTAGAAATATCTCTATTTTTAGCCCCTAAACTCTATATTATAATAACTATTAGGTTATATACTCTAATATTATTATTATTCATTGCTTAACATCCGATTCGGATCCCTATTGGGCCCACGCGGACTACTCCTTATATACATATGGGGAGAAAACTCTTTTAAGAAAACCCCGTGATCCGTCTCCCCGCCTTTTAGGACTCGCCTATAAGGCGCCTGCGAGTCACCTATGGTGCTCTACTACCTTACTTTTTGACCTCCTTGGGAACCACTGCTGCTGTAATAAGCCTATGGACGCGCTAGTATCGCAAACTTTGCTCTACTACTGTAGAGTTATTAGGGGGCGCCTATTGCTCGCCCCTTTGCCTTCTATTACCATTTCCTTTGCAACCCAAAACTGGTCTAGTATATTTTGGCTAATAAGCCACTAGGTAACCACCTTAAGACCTTTTTATATTAAGAGTAGTGTGTTATAGTTCTCTATGCTAGCTACTAAAAGTATAGCTTCTTAGTTAGTGTATAGGGGGCATAACAGTATTATATGTTTTAGTATCTATCTTAGCCAGCTATATTTGTATCTTAGGCTACCTACTAGAATACCTACCTAGTAGAGCTAATCTTTTAGTCCTATTATCCCTGTTCTTAAGAGTATTGCTATTATATTTTCTGCCTTTATTAGGCCTTTTTAGAGCTCTTAAGTGTTTACCCCCTATGGCGTTAACTATACTATAGCTTAGGTTTCTCTTGCCTAAGTTAGCCTCTATACCTTTAACTCCTATATGCCTCTTTAGCGTTGGTCTAACCAGTATTATATTACGGAAGATGGTTTCCTAGCGTTCTTTTATACTCTACTTTAGCTCCTTTCTCTTTCTTACTATTGTCTTTACTAGCCTCTTATACGTCTTCCTTCCTCCTCTATATGGGCCTAGGCCCTAACGTAGCACTATTGTCAACCGGATATCCGTGCACCGGTTATAGGAATTGAATAAGGACTCTATCTATTAAAATATAGTTCTAAGACCTCTATATATACACAAGGAAAGGTATAGGAAAGGAAAGAGAAGGAGGGTAGGGGGTGGCAATAGAAATAAGGAGTAGGTAACTAAGTTAATAACTAACTCAATAACTGACTTAATGACTGAGTCAACGGGTAGGTAGCTAAGTTGGGGCAGTAAGGACCTAATTTGGGTTAATATACCCCCCTAGCTAACTAACTAGGTAACAATCAGCTAGATATACCTAAATAGGAAATATCTATGGTGTTAAACCAAATAGAAACCATCTAAAAGAAAAACTTAATAAGGAAATCATGTAAATTAGTTAAACAGTATAATTAAATCTAACTATAATAGAGTCTTAATATTAACCAAATTCAGTTATTAAATAAAGCTTTTATGCTTCTGCCTTAATAGGGCCTTTGTGAGACCGTCAGCCGTTATATTAGTAGTAGGAACCCACTTAATCACAATTAAGCCTTTCTAAACCTCTTAGCAAAGCCAGTGTTGGTGGATATCTATATAATGAAGCTTTATGTTTAACTAAGGTCCGTTTTTAGTAAGTAGTTAAATTGTCTGTTAATTGTTATAGCCAATTGTATACTCCTTACTCGTGTAGAGTCGCATATCTTAAAAGAAGCGCTGCCACCAAATTAATTTGGTAGCTGCGTTTAATAGAGCTTTAAGCTCAGCTTTAGTACTTAATATTATAATAGTCTTCTACTTGGTGGAGCGCCAGTTAATTACTCCCCTAAATAGTGAAAATATAAAGCCTTTGGTATTCTTCTAACTGATAGGATTATTACCAAATGCAGTGTTGCTTGCTTAGATAATAATCTAACTTCTAATATTCCTACTTAAGTATTTAATTGCAAGAGTTTTCTTTTAATATAGGTATGCAATCGCTCGATTGGCTGCGGCTTTATACAGGGGTGATGGATTACAAAGGAATTTTAAGAGCTTGCTTAAGGCTTAAGCGGCGTCAGGTCGTGTAATGTAGGTGGCGTAGAGTAGTAATCCGACCTTCCTTTAATACATATAGACCTGCTGCTTAGAGGCCTATTCTAGATTAGGCAAGAGATCTTCCGTACTCATTGGTATATATACTAGTTGAAAGTCTTTTAGATGGAAGGTACTGGCGATTTTATTAATATAGGAATTCTGGCAGAGCCAGAGCTTCTATTAAGGTTAATTATAAAGAACTCTAATTCCTAAGAACCAGGTCAGTTCTCCTAGGTTCTTAATCTTATACTTTATTGTTAGCTGTTCCTTAAAGAGTTAAAGCTTTGGTAAGTCTTCTATGCGGTAGGCTGCCATAATGTTATTAATATAGAAGAACATGATTAGCCAGTTATTATAAAATAGACATAATTCTCCATTAACTGCCGTCAGACCTAGGGACGTCAGGGTAGTTAAGAACTCATTAAGCCAAAGCAGTAGTAATTATTAGAGGCCATACAGAGCTCTTTAAAGGAGTAGACACCTGCCCTTTTGTTAAAAGCTATCTGGAAACTCGATATAGACTATCTCATTAATAAGGCTATTAGCGAAGGCGTTAACTGTATTACACTACTAAGTCTCTAAATTGAATGCAGCGACGATTGCTATTATGGCTCTAAATATTTTTGCTGTAAGGGTTGCTGCATACATGTCCTTTTTACTGAGTTGTTATAAGTCACCTTGTATACAAAGACGGGCTTTAAATTTAACAAGATATCTATTAGTATTAAACTTATAAGTAAACACCTAGGTGACGGGTATAATGTTAAGCAACGCTGTCCGTTTAACGGACTCGAATGTCCCTTACTACTTAAGATCATTATATTCCTTATTGGCGGCTTCTATGAAGCCATCTTTATATGGGTAAGCTTAAAGCTCCTTCCAGCTATATAGTAGTGGTAGAAGCTTATCGCAATGTAATTACTTCTGGTTATGTCTAATTCCGGTAGTAAAGGCTCTATAGAAGGCAGGAAGGGTATCTAATTGCTTAATATTTGTTAGGTAAGCTGCTTAACGCGTTAAGAGCTTTTTAGTTCTTTTGCCTTTTACAACATTAACATCGCCTATATCGCCTATAATCTCCTATCTTGGACGGGCTTCTTTTTTAGGAACAAGTTTAAATTGGGGTCTTTAATTAATTGAGGAACTTAATGGCTCTATATTTATAGTATTTAATTAAGGTTCTGGCGTCTTAGCTAGGGTAGGGAGGCCAGGTATAGAGTTATCCTTTAAGGATTATGGGCTGATTACGTTATTATCTTAATCTGTATTTTTATTAGTATCCACCTATTAACTTCTACTACTATCTACCTCGTCCTTTTTATCTAATGTCTCGTCCTCCTTATCTAATATCTTGTTAAGCTCTTTCTGAAGCGTCCTATTGCTACTTAACACATTAATTACCTCCAAAATTTAATTAGCTTGTTTTTAGAGTAGATTTGTAAGATCTGGCTGACTGTTATTATAGAGTAACTACTTATTAAACGTCACGTCTCTCGTTCAAATTACCTTCTTTTTGCTGGGTATATAGACCCTATAGATGTTCGTTAACTAGTACCCAACCAGGTATCCAATATAAGCCCTTAGCTTAAGCTTTCGTGTGCGCGGGATATTATATTTAAGCGGGTAAGCTCTACAGCCGTATATTTATAAGTAAGCTATATTCGGCTTTAATGGCAAGAACCCTAGTACTAACTAAAGCTTTTTAAAAGGTGTTATCTAGCTAAGCTGGGTGTTTGGTATTTAATTAATTAAATATACTGCAGCTCTAGTAACCTCTGGCTATAGTTCTTCTAGTAGTTAAGCTTTAATTTGTATATACTGAGACTTAATGATAATCACCCCCCTAGAACGTTTAGCAGAACCGTTCTAAGACTTTGTATATAGGGCCGATTTCTCTAATAGTATTCCTTTTTAAGTCCTTTAAGCGTTAAACTTGCCACCTAGGGACGTTTCGCCATCGATTTAAATTATTGTGATTTTTAGGTCATACTAACGCTCCACCCTATGTGACGGCTCGCACAAATGCCCCTGAACCGAAGCTTGTGGATTGCTATCTAATGAAGATACTAAGCTAAGGAGAAGAAGAAAGGAAGAGGAAGGTCGCTAGGGGCTAATATATAGGGGGCGCCAAGGCGCTAGTAGTAAGCGATATTAGAATGTGGTAGGTGACGTGCCCTAGCACCATCACATTACCCCCCCCTCTAAAAAAAAGCCTGCCCTTAGGCGTTGTCTAAGCTCCTTGTAGAAAAGAATGGAAAAGAAAAAAAAAGAAATTTGGTATTTAGGCGCTTGATCGCGATGCTAGTTAATGTAGGACTTGCAGCAGTCCTACAGCTCCTGCTGCTGTAAGGGGTACATCGCTATACCCAGTTGATGTAAGGCAGGCAGCCGTCCTACAGCTCCTGCGAGGGGTATATCGCTAGGAGCCCTCTGTTGGTTGTTGTTCCTTCTCTAGAACTCCGGTACCTCCTAGTACTATACCCCCTCCTTTAATATGGCGCGCCCCGAGCCATAAAAAAAAAAGCCCCCCTACTTCCCCTCTTATAAATAAGTTGACGTAAAGGCTTAATAAGGGTGGGAGGGTTAGAGAGTTACTTATATACATATTAGCACGAGTTCTTATCTGTTTAGTAGCAGTACGGTGCAAGCGATATATCGTTTGGGTGGTAGTACAATGCCAGCAATGGGGTCGTATTCTAGGGAGCAAGGCTCTCCCTTGTATACAGTTGTTACTGTAGGCAGGGCAGTAGAAGTTAGTTGTAGTGCTGTAGGCAGAGCAGCGATGGTCGAATCGGGATCAGCTGCAGGCAGAGCAGCAAGGGTCTGTTTGTTTAGCTACAGGCGGAGCAGCAGGTGTCGGTTGTAGTACTGCAAGCAGAGCAGTAGAAGTCAATTGTGGTGCTGCAGTAAGGCAGCAAGGTATTGGTTTAGCTGCGAGAGGTACATCGCAGTAGAGGTTGGGTGGCAGTGCGGTGCCAGTGTCAGATGGTAGATAGCAGGCGTATCGGCGCTATCAGTAGTTGATTGATCGCAGGCGTATTGGCACGACGGTAATTAAGATCGCTCGCAGGCACATTAGCGCGAGAGGTTGTCAGGTTCGCTCGCAGGCATATAGGTGCGAGAGCTTATCAGTTGGGTAGCAGAACGGTGCTATCCGCGGGGTTGTATACTAGGGAGCAAAGCTCTACCTTATATACAGTTGTTACTGCAGGCGGAGCAGTAGAAGTTGGTTGGCTGCAGGCAGGGCAGCAAGTGGTTAATTAGCTGCGGGCAGAGCAGCAAGGGTAGTCGGCTGCTGATAAAGCAGCGAGGGTTGGTTAGCTGCAGGCAGAGCAGCAAGGGTTAATCGGCTGCAGGCAGAGCAGCGGAGGTCTATTATAATAGCAGTACGGTGCAAGCGTCAAATAGTAATAGTAGTCGAACATAGAGCTCGGTCTATCAGTTAGGCGGTAAATTATAGGCGTATCAGCACAATCGGTCTGTTAGTTAGACTGTAGGCGTAGCAGCATAGTTGTTATTAGGTTGGCGTAGGGCATGCAGCCGTCCTGCTGTAAGAGGTGTATTACTACCCCCTCCTTTAATATGGCGCGCCCCGAGCCATTAAAAAAAAGAAATATAGCTCGCATGCGTATCAGCACGAGCTCTTGTCTGTTCGGTAGCAGTACGGTGCCAGCAGTAGGTAGTGATAGCAGGCATATTGGCGCTATCATTCGGTCAGGTTTGCATTTGAATCGCCTTTAGGTCGCCTTTAGGTTGCATTCGAATCGCATTCGGATCATAGGCGTAACGGCACGATTATTATCCAGTTCGTCTAAATCGATTTTGTTGTTAAGGCTTACACAGCTTAGTATTAACCTCGTTGTCGAAGTGTACAAATGCCTAAGGTAAAGCTTGTATAACTTAGTATCAACCGTGGTCGTTCCTTAGTATGCGTAGCTTAGTGTCAGTCGAAAAGGATTACCGTAGGCGGAGAAGAAGATGATTGAATTAGTAAGGGAGGCAGTCGATTGTTAACGAACTCATACAGTTATTATCAAAGTCGTAGCAGTACGGTGCTAGCGGCAGGTTTAGGCTCGCAGGCATATTAGCGCAAGGTCTTGTCTTATGGGTCATAGGCGTATTGGCGCGACAGTTGTCAGATTCGCGGGCGTATCGGTACGGGTTCTTATCAGTTCGGGCAGCAGTACAATACCAGCAACGGGGTCGTATTCCGTAGGCAAATCGGCACGGAGTCTTGTCGGCTCGTATACGTATTAGCGTGAGTACTTATCAGATTCGGGTAGCAGTACGGTGCAAGCAACTAGTGGTAATAGTAGGTCGAACACTTGGAGCTCAATCTATCAGTTAGTTATTAGATTGTATATATAACGGTATAATTAGTCTGTCAGTTTCTCAGGGTCTACCGTTAATCGGTAGATAGTTTGAGATGTTATTAATTATTCAATTAAGGATATCGTTGTAGTAGCAGATATCTAGGATTGATTAAGGACTTGTAGGAATGCCGTTATAACTTGGCATATCGAATCGTTGTTAGAGAGGTGTCGAAAAAGGTATTAAGAAGGTGCGTGTCGATATTTTGATTCTTATTAAAAAGTCAAAGGTATCGAAGAAAGAGTACGCTTTGATATTCAAGCATAGTCATACAAGGGTAAGCTATAATAGTAAGAGATACTATTAGATAGCAGATTTGTAGATTATCGTTCAAAGAGGACTGCTGTTAAGTTGGTAGGCAATTCAAGGGTAGTTAACGAATGGTATTAAGAGGGTAAGTATCGATATTTCGATTCTTGTCGACGACTGGCAAGACATGCTTTTGTAATGGCAGGCTGTCTCATTCGTAGAAGGTCGTATGAAAGGCTATTAAGAATGTGTCAATAGTTCATAAAAGGTCGTAGAGATGAATAGGCTTATCTGCAGGGCTATTAGAGAGTGCCATAAATTGGAATAATTCTCCTAATCTATTCTCCTAATTAAGAGTGCTATAAATCACTTAAATTCTCCCCCAGGTATAACGCTTATAGATATATTTGGTGGTTATTAATAAGAACTTGACAGGTATCTATAAAGGCGTTTATAGACAAGTTAGAGAGTCGTGTCGCAGGCATATCGGCGCGACAGGTTGTCAAGTTTGGGGTTTAGGGTAGCAGTACGGTGCAAGCGTCAGGTCCTTCCTAATTAATTTCGTCTCTTCTCGTACAGCTCAGTATCAATCGGGGTAGTTATCGCAGCAGTAGTAGCCAGAGAACAATGGATAAGATTCGTTCCAGAGGACTTCGCGGACAACATACACCTACCGCCCAATGGCACGGCGCGGGTCATGTCTTAGCTTATCTTAGCTGACACTGCAGGATCAGTTCTAGGCTCTAGACAGGATCACTTCGTTCCTCGCAGCCCTAGGCTAAGTCTCAACCGAGGTCGTCTCTGCAGCTCGTACAACTCCGTGTCAGTCAAAAAGGTTGAAGGGGTGGTGAGATATTATTGCCTTCCCAGGCAGTTGTCCTTATCCACAGGAGACCTTCTAGCTGCTTGAATACCGGCTCCTAGTATCAATGATAGCGACTTAACGCGTCAACGACGCGCAGCTAGGGGTGTTTGACGCGTGTCCTCCTAGAACACGCGGAACGGGGGTAGGAGATTATCCAGGCCTTCCCAGGCAAGGTAAAGAGGGAGCTCCAAAACGAATAAAGTCCCCCCCAGGGTGGGTAAGCTTAGTATAATGTAACGGCTCGCATAAATGCCCCTAAACTAAAGCTTGTGGATTGCTATCTAATGAAGATACTAAGCTAAGGAGAAGAAGAAAGGAAGAGGAAGGTCGTCAGGGGCTAATATATAGGGGGCGCCAAGGCGCTAGTAGTAAGCGATATCAGAATGCGGTAGGTGACGTGCCCCAGCACCATCACACCCTATTTAAATATCGTATGATTGCTTATGTTATTGATAACTTATAGGTAAAGGTCTCTACCTTGTTTATACGCAGATATTCGTCATAGAAGTGTATCGTCCAGATATAACTGTTATACGCCATAATCTCTAGAAATAAGTTGATATGCACTTAGTAGAAGGGCCTAGTAGCCTTACTAGTAGGCGTTCTTCTTAATATAATTTCATAAGCCTTGCTGACAGTATAGGTCTTATAGTTAATCGTCGCTAGACCTTAAAGTTTCGCACTACCTGCTTCCTAGGGTAAATACTTAATTGCATTAGGTCCTGTAGAAGTTCAGGCCACCTTGTGTACGGTCCCACCCTCGTACACGGTACACCCCACCAAAAATCGGCATTTTTAAAATCATCAAAATCAAATTACAATACCACCAATATAGCGAATATTGAAGCCGCACTTGCAGATCTGACGCTTCAGGATAAACCAAATATTCAGGCAACGGCAGACAAGTATAGGGTTAACCATTCAACCCTTTCCAGGCGTTTTAACAAGGTCACTACCTCTAGGGAGAATGCCTATAACCAGCAACAAGTCCTCAACAATATATAGTCCAAGGAGCTTATTAAATATATTAATAAGCTTACCGAACGCGGGCTTCCTCCTATAACCGTAATGGTCCATAATCTTGCAGCTAGAATTATAGGAAGGCAGCTAGGAAAATACTGGACAGCTCGCTAGCTAGCTGCTTACAAAGACAAGCTTAAAATAGGATACCTTTCCCCTATTAATACTGCACAAAAGAAGGCTGATTCGGCACTATATTATAGCTTATATTTTGAGCTTATAGGCAGGAAGCTTTCTAAGTACAATATACAACCGCAGAATATGTATAATATGGATGAAAAAGGCTTCCTTATTGGCTTCCTTAAGAAATCAAGAAGGATCTTTTCCAAGGCAGCTTTTACTAGCGGGAGAGTTAAGTATGTCAATTAAGATGGCAACAGAGAGTGAATTACTATATTAGCAACTATCTGCGCAGACGGAACGTACCTTTTACCTAGCCTTATTTACCAAGCCGTTTCTAATAATATTCAAGACTCCTAGCTACAGGATTTTAATCCTAATAAACAGAGCTGCTTCTTCTCCTCATCACCGACAGGCTAGACGAACGACGATTTAGGATATTTGTGGTTAACTACCTTGTTTAATCGCGAGATAAAAGCAAAGGCGCGTTAAGAAGAAGACTGGAGGCTGCTTATTATTAATAGCCATAGCTCTCATATCAATATGAGGTTTATTAAATACTGCCACCTTTATTAAATCCTCCTTGCTGTTTATCCTCCTTATTTAACGCATAGACTCCAGCCTCTCAACGTCTCTCTCTTCTCTCCACTGGCTATATTTTACAGCCAAGAATTAAACCAATTTACCCTTAACAGCGAGGGCTTTACGCGCCTTACCAAACGAGACTTCTTTCAACTATTTTGGGTCGCATATAATAAAGCTTTTATCTTTAAGAATATTCAAAGCGGATGGGAGAAGACTAGGCTTTACCCTTTTAAGCCAGAGACTATATTAGATAGGTTCTTAATAAAAAAGGAGGAAAGACCTTCATTAAGTAAGTCCTCTAAGTCAGTATTAACAGCTGCCGATTGGCGGAGGATTAAGGTAAAGCTCAAGGAGGTTATCACCAACGTTTTTAATAAAAGAGTAAAGGAACTTAGTAATCATATTCAAGGCCTTACAGTAAGGAATATCATTCTTAAGTCACGTATTTAAGGATATTAGCGAGCTCTAAAAAACAAATAGAAGAAGCGCCAACGCCAAAAGCCTCTTCTATGACAGCTTCCTAAGCAAGCCAACGGTGGAGCTATATTTTTTAGCCCTAGAAAGGTACGACAAGCTCACAAGCTTCAAAAAGAAGAGGAGGAAGCTAGAATGCATAAACTGGCTGTCAAAGCTAATGAAAAGCTTTAACGTCAATTACAGAAGCAGGAGAAGAGGCGCTTAATTAATCAACAAAAGGAACAGCGTGTACAAGATAAGTTACAACGAGAGCAAGAGGCGGCGGCTAAAAGGCTTGCTTAATAAGAAGCCAAAGAAGCCAAGCAGGCTGAGCGGCAACTCTACAAGAGCCTCAAGCAAGCTCGGAGGTTAAAGAAAGATCAGAAGAATCTTATATTGGCTCCACAAGAGGCCGATATTACCGCTAGTGGTAGTAAGGAAGTTCGGGAGGCAGAATTGGGCTCTCAACGCCCTTAACGTCAAAAACGCCTGCCAAGCAAATTCGACGACTTTGAAATAGATATAGCCTAATTCAGCAACCTTCAAAGCCTCATCCACCAAAAATTTGAGCAATTTAATGTAGTGTACAATGCGAATAACCTCATAATTTGATTTCAATTTGAGAGCCGAAAACCGTGCACGAGGGTGGGACCGTGCACAAGGTGGCCTGAACTTCTATAGCCCAGTCTTTTATACTAGAGTTCGCCTGATATTTCCTAATTAGGAAGGGGGTCTTGCGATTAGATTATAAATAAGGCCTTGCTTAGGGTCTTTAGTTGTGGTTCGTTATACTTAAGTGTTAATTGGTTATAATAGCTTTTGTAAAAGGCAAACGTCTTATAATCATTCTTGTGATATAGTAGGTTCCTTTTATTGTCCCACTATATGTTCTTCTTGTCGGGAATGAGGCAAGTAGTCGTCACATATTGTCACGTGCCGCCGCGGCACTAGCGCGGGGAGGAGCCTTACGCTCCTCGCCCTCCCTTATTCTAATAAATAAGCTTTATTAACCAACATTACTGTAACCTACTCGAGTAGTTGTTATTGGTAAGTTACCCTATATAACCAACACTAATCAGTGGTTGAATATACAGTTAACTATAGACTAGCTAGGTTTTCGAACAAAAGAGACAGTCTCGTGCAGGGGTGCCATATGCGCTCATATAGAATGGATCCTGGCGATACTATACTACCTTAGACTTACAGAAAACTAGTAATAGAAGTGTTACTAAGTACTAGGAGATACCAAGTTGCGTCTATTATATAGAACAACCACGTTTACGAAGATTTGGTTAAGTACTTTAGGTTAGAAGTGTTACTAAACCTAGGGTCCTAAGTTAACGTCTAAAACGCGTTAAAACAACCATCTTAATACCTTTGGTGTACCTTTGTAGACTATAGGATCACGATTACTACCTAACTACATATTAAACAACCTTTATTTCCCTTAATTTTTATTAAAATGCGTTAAACAATCTTTAATAATAGCTATTATGGCGTTAACCTACCTAAAGAAGTATAAGGACGACATTAACCCAGAAATATAGAAAACTACTATAATTAATCCTAAAGATATTAATTAACAAGACTTAAACGGATTCTTATTATACTATATAGCATACTACAAAGACAGCGAATACAACGACACTATGCTATGGTACTATATAAAGGAGGACTTTGTTAGATGGATAAAGGAAATATAGGCTCCTGCAAATAAGGATATTGTATAGGACTTCTATAACTTCCTATAAGAGAATAGAGTGTTCGTACCTATAGATAGGGGTGCTATTAGAGATAACATTTAGGAGCAAGTTATTAACGTAAAAGAAGAGCATAAATAGACTCTATAAGAGATTGAGCATTAACTACGCACTATAAGGAAGCTTAATTTACAATAGAACCCAAGTAATATACTATTAGAGACGCTTCTACCTCCGTCTTTAACTCCCCTATATTAACCAATTCAACCTGTAACTTTAACTACTGCCCTTTAGTAAGTACAAGATCCCCCTGCTTTGCAATCTAACAGCCTTTAGACCCCACTAACTAGACCTATATCCCTACTGCAGCCTATAATACAACTCCCACCTCCTCCATCTTAATCTCAAATCGGAGGCAGTTTAAAATTGCTTACAGAGCTTGCGAAGCTCTATTTAGATCAGGAGAAGAAGTTTAGTGGGGAATTATATAATATTCTTAATTCAAAACTACGCATTTTCTACAACTGTTGCTAGAAGGTAGGAATAGAGTCTAATAAATACCATAACGCCTATTCCGTTATGCTTAAGGGCCAAGCTAGTACCTTCTATTATGATCGTTTGGTAGGAAAAGGATATAATTTCAACCGTATAATATATAAGTCAAGATGCTACTTTAAAACAGAAGAAAACAAGCAGCAGTATATATCAGAATAGAGAGAGACTACCTTTCTAAGGATTATTGCTATAAACCTAGGTATCCCTTGGCTTAATTATCTTTAAAAGCTCTTTAATTAACTTTAGATAATTTAGCGTGGTTTATCCAAATTATATTAAGAGGATTTTAGCCTACGTGATTAAGTTATTAGCGCATGCTAAGGCATTAAAGAATGTAACCTTGCTCTCTTTAATCCTACAAATACTTATAAAGGAGTGTGTGCTTAATTAAGATCTTCTATTAGCACCGCTCTATGCTCTTAAGAAGTACAGTAATTTAACGCCCAACTCTAACCTACTTTGATTGACCTGCCTAACCAATATAATCACAACTGGACTAATCAAATATATGGTGGCCGTGGTAGGTAATACGGCAGAGGGTATAATTAACAACTATAAGGCAAAGGTGGAGGTCCTTGTGGAGGTTTATTCCAAAGTAATTACTAGAAAAAGTACTACGTTTATAAGAAACTAAATTGCTAGTTAACTAGGCATTCTCTTAATAAATAAAAGGAGGTATATAACAAGTTTCGCTAGAGTATAAGAAACGTTGGAAATTATAAGGTTACTATAGCTTACTTTTAAAGCTTCCTGGTTTAATATAAAGGCGTAGAAGATCTTAAGGGTAAGGTTAATAAGGCTAAATAGCTCCTTATAGATATAGAAATTGAGAACTACTCTCCTAACTAATACTTTACTAAGTATGGTAAGGTAAATGGTATACAAACCGTCGCTGTTCTAAATAACTAATCTACGCTCCACTCTATACGAAGTCGGATATCTTTAATAAGCTAAAGGAGAGTTCTACGTTCTCCTTTAATAACAGATACTTAGTAAACGTCTTCTATAGTATTATACTAGACACTAGAGCCGCAGGAGTATCTATAGTAAGAGAACCTTAAGTTCAAGCCCTTTAGCAGCTTAATAGCTCTGTCCAGATTAACCATTCAACGGCAGGCCAACACACGATTTGTTTTAGCAAGGGTACTGCAATCTCTCTTAGCATAATTAGGGTCTAAACCCCCTTAGGGTATATCACTTTCTATATTGTCCCCATGAACACCCTATTTCTATTTTACATTAGAGATATAGATAAATTAAGCGTTAAGCTTAATAACCTTAAGAATATACTTATTTAGGGAGATAATTAGGTGCCTATTATACGCAAGTAGGGTTACCCCTAGTTGCTCCTTTATTAACTAGAAAAGAGTGTTGCTTAAAGCCATTTAACTAAGTTAGAGTTACGTTAACTATACTATTATTTTAGCTACCTATCCGTTTACTAATTGCTTAGGGTTCTTCAGCGAGCAGGCTATAAAGTCAGGGTTAAGGCAATTAAGCATCTTATAAAGTACTGCTATTACTGCCAAATAAACCAGAAGTCCCCTAGCCGATTTAAGTTCACCCTTAAAGATAACTACAACTTTAACTTCTATATTATCGTTAATATTATGTATCTTAGCGGTAAGCTAGTACTCCAAGTTATTAATTTCTTAACCTCCTTCCAAGCCGCACGCTTCTTGAAGGATATATCAGCTAGAAATACATGGGATACCCTTTAATTATACTAGATTAATATCTACCTAGGACCCCCCAATTAAATTGTCTATAATATAGGAAAGAACTTTTCATCTATAGAGTTTTAATAATAGATAAAGGTAATGGTAATTAAGGTTAAGGAAGTCCCTATTAAGGCATATAATAGCGTCAGAAAAGTGGAACGATATTACACGCTATTACGCCGCGCATATAAGATTATCTCTTTAGAACTAGAGGACGCTAGCAAAGAACTTACCTTATAAATAGCTGTTAAAGCTATTAACGATTCCGCTAGCCCGGATAAACTTATACCCATACTGCTAGTCTTTGGCGCCTACCCTTAAATAACTAACAATTCTCCACTATCTCCCTCTATTATGCAACGAGCTAAGGCTATTTGTAAGGTAATAAAGGAGGTCCAATGTCTCTATGCTACACATTAGGTCAACAACGCACTAGGAATAAGAAATGGCCTAAATACCTTAACTACGCTTAATCTACCACTCCAGTCTAAAGTACGCGTATGGCGTAAAAAGGGAGGATAGTTAGGCCCATATCAACTTATTACAATTAATGGTTAAACTTGCACTATTTAGATGCCTCATAGACCCACTTAATTCCGTTTAACTGTTATTAAGCCTTACTATAAAGATAACAGTTCTGAACCTTTGTAGGATGCTATAGAAGATGCCCTAGAGGAGAGCCACAATTAATAAGCTCTAGAAGGCGACCACAATTCTAATATAATTATAGTAGATACGCCGCAACCATAACGTGGTAGAGGTCGCCTAAAAGGATTATAAAATCACCAACATCTTATTAATTTTAAAGAGCAATTTATTACCGCTATTAAGAATAGAGTCGAGCTATTAATAGCCTTTATAACAGCTAAGGAGAAGGCTGACTTTAAACTCGCAAAACAGCTCTAAAAGAAAGGTCGTATTATAACCCTAGGAGCTCCTTTCCAAGCATCTAATAAGCAGGAGATTGATGGCCTTATTATAAGAGGAGTCTTTAAATTTAAGAAGTATAACCCTATTAAGTTTAACAAAGTTCGCATCTTTAAGTTAAGAATAGTTAATAAGATTAAAGGTAAAGCTACTAATGCCCTATTTAAGAAATCAAGGCTTGTTATCTAAGGTTACAACAATAATAGTAAGGAGGTAATTCTTATATAATCTCCTATAATTTAACAAGCTAGTTAGCGAGTTATTATTACGCCAGCTCCCTCCTTAATAAAGAATAGAATAGCGGTCTATTTATAAGATATTACTTAGGCCTATACCCAATTAGAGACGCACCTTTAGCGCTTAATATTAGCATACCTTCTAGAGCAAATTCGCCACTAATATCCCAAAGATACAATTATGGTTATGCTTAAGCCATTATATAGAATTGCAGAGGTAGGAACTTATTGGTGGGCTACCTATAGCAAGCACTATAAAGAGAAACTTTTAATAACTACTTCTATATTTAATCTATACTTCCTTATCACAACCACGGGAACCCTATTTGGAATCGTTAGTATGCAAACTAATAATACAATTATCTTAGGAGACAACCAATTTTCAGCTCTTAAAGAAGATGAGCTAGTAAAGGTAAATCTTATAGCAAAGCCAAAGGAAAAGCTTAATTTAATAACACTATTACTTTTTAATGGATGTATCCTCTCCCTAAACAAGGATTCTATTGCTTTGCGCCAGAAGGGTTAAGGTAAGAAGATTAACGTTATTAACGTTAACTCTCTGAAATAAGAATACGTAGAGCAACGTGCTTGCGGAGCTTATATTACTTCTATCTATTAACCTAAGGCTTTATTTGATCTCTCTGTTACTGCCTAATACTAGGAACTAACTAAGGATAACGTCCTTACCCTAAATAAGCGTCTTTCCTGGCAAATAAACCATCTTAATTAGGGACTACTCTACGTGCCTATTAATCTTCCCACCGCTAAGCTCTTTGTATTTGTTAATAGATCGTTCACAAATAATAAAGATTTTAGCTCCTAGCTAGGATATAAAATCATTATCACGAACAAATCTACTGGAGAGAATAACTTTATAATCCATAGCAATCTTATTTATTAGAGCTTAACTAAGAGTAAGCACGTCACTTAAAGCGTTCTAGCGTTAGAGATATATGGAATGGTTGGCGGAGTTAATATAGTAATTATAATTGGAACTACCCTAAAAATAATTATAGATTAACTCAGACTTCCTATTATCCCTATAGTCGTGTGTACTAACTTATACTCCCTTTATAAGTGTTTAGTTAAGCTTAGTACCATAAAGAAGAAGCGCCTTATAATTAACATTATAGCACTTCGGCAATCCTATAAACGGCGAGAACTCTTTAAAATTTAATAGATTAATGGCCAAGATAACCTAGTAGATATAATAATAAAGGCAAACCTAAATAAGGCTCTAGAAACATTTATTAATACAAATACTCTACGTATACGGGTTAAAGGTTGGGTTAAAAGGAAGTAAGAATATAATGCTCTACAGACCCTAATTTTAACTAGCCAATTAGGATTTTCCATACCCGGTATGGAAAATCGCCATTAGCTCGCTTACTACTAGCGCCTTAGTGGCCCTAACACGACGCCTACCTAAGTAAGAAGCACCACGTGCTAAAAGGCAAACTTTAGGACAGCGAGACTTATATTACAACGGCAATAGTAAGTAAGGAGGATTGGTATTTGTTCCGCTAGCCAAGCGATATATATATATAGACGACAACCATAAAAGAAGAGTTGCCAGTATTGGGAATAAGGCAAGTGGTTATTACGTGTTGTCATGTGCCGCTGCGGCACTAGCGCGGGGAGGAGCCTTACGCTCTTCGCCCTCCCTCATTCTAATGAATAAGCTTTATTAACCAACATCACTGTAACCTACTTGAGTAGTCGTTATTGGTGAGTCACCCTGTGTGACCAACACTTCTTATTAAACTTCTTCAGGTAGGCTAAATTTGTATAAAAGGCTAGTATATATGCTGCGCTAACTAAGAAGATCTTTCTAGGACCTAATGGCGTCTAGATAGTAATAACTGCCGTCCCTATACCCTTAATTGGATCCATGCCCGTTCCGGCATATACAAAGTCATTACTCGGTTAAAGCTTGTTGACGAACCTTAATTAATTGTTAATAACATGTATTGTGGTTCCGCTGTTAAGAATTACGCTGTTATATAGCTTATAGTTAGTGCCTGCTTTGTAGGCGCCTATTTAATGTACTATAAAGGTACTATTATCTTCCTTTCAACTTCTATTTTGGTTTAGTGTAGCTTCCTTTTCTAAAGACTGCTTCCTAACCTTCTCTAATGTTTACTTATGCCATTCTAGGGCGTTAGCAATCTTTTCCTTAACCTTTTTAGCCGTAGCTTTGTCTGATTTCTAGTCCTTTAATTAAACTGACTTGTTAATATAAGGGCAATCTTAGAACTAGTGAACAGCTCCGTAGTAGCACGTTAGGGTATCCTTCTTCTATGCCAACTTGGAAGGGGTAGGAGCCTTATCCTTAGGAGCCTTATCCTTAGGAGCCTTATCAATTGACTTGCCCTAAAAGCTTACTATATTGGCACTAAACTAAGCTCTATTTTTCTGCTGGGTAGTCTCTAATCTTTAATAGTCCCAATATATGTTAACTATTTGATATATAGATAACACGTAGTCTTTGGCCTAGTTATGTTTATTAAATTCAACCCTCCATATTAAGGCCTAATTTGGTGATACTGGCTCTACTATTATTAGAAAGTCTCTAATTGCTTAATCGCCTTATACGTCCAGCAGCTTAATCTTTTTATAGTTGTTATACATCTTCTCCCACTGCTATAGCCAGGCCTCGAAGTTCTGGTTCTTTGTGCCCTTTTTGACCTTAGCGTATTGAGTGGATAGGTAGAGCTAACGTGCTATATTAGTAGGGGCAACTCTCTCCTTAAAAGCCACCAGGGTGTTATACACTAAGTTAATACCTAGTATATAGGTGTTAAGGTTCCTGGTCACTACACTAGTAATATAGCTTTGTAGAGAGATTAAAGCTATCTTCTTCCTCTTATATTCCTTCTCTGCCGTCTTATGTTTTTTACAGAGAATTCGAAGCTCGTCCTTCTCGTCCTTAGAGAGAGTTGTATAGGAGGTTGTTCCTGTCTTCACATCTAAAGGCTTAGGAAAGGCTGGTTTAATCAGTTAGGGCAACTGATCCTATTTAGTTAAGGGGTTGATGTATTTCTATACGTCTCCTGTTTGAGCTTAAAGTCTAATAAGGTTGATCCATTTGTCCTAGTTAGCTTGACTTAATAATATCACCGTTGTAGTAATAGTCTGGGTAGGTGGTTAAGAAGTTATATTAAAAGGTACTTGTAGAAAGGATAAAGAATTTAATAAATAAGTAGCAATTTAATGAGGGGTATAATTAATTAAATAGATTAATCAAATTAATTAGTTAAATAGGGGCAATACAGTAAGCAACCTGGGCTTATAACTGTCAACCGGATATCCGTGCACTGGTTATAGGAATTAAATGAGGACTCTATCTATTAAAATGTGGTTCTAAGACCTCTATATATACACAAGGAAAGGTGTAGGAAAGGAAAGAGAAGGAGGGTAGGGGGTGGCAATGGAAACAAGGAGTAGGTGACCGAGTCAATGACTGACTCAACGACTGACTTAATGACTGAGTCAACGGGTAGGTAGCTGAGTCGGGGCAGTAAGGACCTGATTCGGGTCGACAACTATTCTTCTTCTGCTTTCTTTACCTGTTTCTCCAATATCTCTTCCCTACTTTAGGGTTGTTGGTTTATTCTCCTACAAGGCGCCCTAGGGTCCCTCCATAGTTTATTTAGGCGTGTCTTAATATACTTTATAATATTAGAGTTACGTTTACTTTGCGCCCTTTATATTGTAGCGGCTTTAATATATAGTTGTAGGGGGGGAATATTGGCTTCCTTCTCAAGCAGTGCTGTGGCCGTTCGCTTATACCCGCCTGTTATGCTCCAGAGGCAGGCTGTTTGGACCTTTTGGAGTGGTTTAAGGAGTGATTTAGGGGGGCCCTTCTCGGTTTCTCCAATGGCCCAAACACTGGATCCATATGTCATAGTTGGCCGGACAACTACTGTGTATAGTAGGCGTGACCTCTGGAAGCATGGACCCCATGTGGACAGGTAGTTATATAGTAGAGTTCGACATGCCTGCTTATCCAGGCCTCTACCCCAGTTTTCTAGTATTTAGTCCCAGTTACCTAGGCCTAAAGGCCTAGGGGGCTTTCCATAAGCAGTTGGCTGCCACTACCAATTAACGGGGGGTTTCACC